>WNFH01000183.1_pt1 | contig 36380 bp, 29 predicted proteins | sample 5400411 | NCBI WGS metagenome assembly WNFH01 (sample SAMN13153347, study PRJNA577476) | soil metagenome | isolation source: 200 cm saprolite under Douglas fir tree site 2 hole 3 | place: USA:California | collected 2015-04-18 | reverse complement strand
CCTGGCGGCGCATCCTGGTGCGCTCCCGGAGGCGATCGAGGACCTCGCCAACCTGTGGGGCCAGCTCACGGCGGACCAGCTCTTCCGGGTCGGCCCGCTCTCGCTCGCGTACAACGTCCTGCGCTGGGGAACGCGGTTGATATCGGGTGGCGCGGCCATTGCTCCGAAGGTGCGGGGCCTCCTCGATACCGCGCCGCTGCGCGCGTTGCTCGAGCGAAGTCTAGCGCCCGTCAACGGCGAGATCGCCGGCATCACCGAGAAGCTCCAGAAGGGGCTGCTGAAAGCGATCGCCCTCACCACGATCAACTACTCGACGGGCCAGACCGTGACCTGGGTGCAGGGCGGCCAGATCCTAGACTGGGAGCGACCGCTCCGGCGAAGCATCAGGACCCGGCTCACAGTCGACCACGTGCTGGCCTCTGCCGCGCTTCCGTTGATGTTCCCGGCGGTGAAACTGGGAAACGACTGGTACGGCGATGGTGGCGTTCGCCTCCACACGCCCCTCTCGCCCGCAATTCACCTCGGCGCGAGACGGATCCTCGCGGTCTCGACCCGCTACCAGCCTACCCACGAGGAGGCCGACCGACCGGCCGTTCACGGCTATCCGGCGCCCGCGCAGGTGGCCGGGATCCTCCTGGACGCGGTCTTCCTCGACCTCATCGACTATGATGCGCTGGTGCTCGAGCGCCTGAACCGGTTGCTCGGGATGCTGCCGCGCCAGGAGTGGAGAGACTTGCGCCCGGTGGACCTCCTCGTGCTCCGCCCGTCGCAGGACTTGGCCAAGCTCGCCGCGGACTGCGAGTCGCGTCTCCCGCGGGGGCTCCGATTCTTGACCCGCGGCCTGGGCACGCACGAGTCGTCGAGGCCTGCGTTGCTCAGTCTCCTGATGTTTCTGCCGGAGTACCTCCGACCATTGATGCGGATCGGGGAGTCGGACGTCGAGGCGCGCCTGGGTGAGATCACGAAGTTCGTGACGGACTAGACGGATTGCGCCTCATGCGCGCCGATCCAGCGCGCAGATAGGGTGGTCTCATGACAGCACTGCAGGCCGGACTATTGGTGGCACTGTTCCTGACCGCGTTCACTGTGCTCCTCTACCTCGGTCGGGGCTACTGGGCCTGGGTGGTGACAGTCGCCATCGCGCTCGGCGGCTGGGCCGTGATGGGGATCGAGTCGCCGCGGGCCTTCGCCGCGGCACTCGGCGCGTCCCTCGTGGCGACCCTCGTCTTCGGCGTGCCGGCCATGAGGCGATGCGTGGTCACGTTCTGGCTGATGCGCCCCGTGGGAGCCATGCTGCCGCGGATGGGGGACACCGAACGCATTGCCCTCGAGGCCGGCACGGTCTGGTGGGACGGCGACCTGTTCTCGGGCAATCCTGACTGGCGAAAGCTCCTCGACTTCAAGGTGCGCCTGCTCTCGAACAGGGAGCGCGCGTTCCTGGACGGCCCAGTCCAGGAGCTGTGCACGATGCTGGACGAGTGGACGATCGGCCAGGCGGGCGATCTCTCCCCCGAGGTCTGGGACTTCATCAAGCGGCATCGCTTCTTCGGCATGATCATTCCCGAGGAATACGGCGGTCTTGGCTTCTCCGCCATCGCCCACTCTGCCGTCGTCACCAAGCTCGCCAGCCGCAGCGTGACCGCCGCGGTGACGGTGATGGTTCCGAACTCACTGGGCCCGGCCGAGTTGCTCCTCCACTACGGGACCGAGGAACAGAAACGCTCCTACCTCCCTCGTCTCGCCGCAGGTCAGGAGATCCCCTGCTTCGCCTTGACGGGACCCGAAGCCGGCAGCGACGCGGCCGCCACCCAGAGCCTGGGCATCGTCTGCCGCGGGACGTTCGAGGGGCGCGAGGTCCTCGGCATGAGCCTGAACTGGCGCAAGCGGTACATCACCCTCGGCCCCGTCTCGACCGTGATCGGCCTCGCCTTTCGTCTGCGAGATCCCGAGCGCCTCCTGGGAGAGACCGAGGACTTAGGGATCACGTGCGCTCTGGTACCGTCGCACCTGCCGGGGATTGAGATCGGCAAGCGCCACGATCCGATGGGCATCCCTTTCCAGAACGGCCCGAACAGTGGCCGCGACGTCTTCGTGCCGATCGACTTCATCATCGGCGGGCCGGCGAGAGCCGGTCAGGGGTGGCGGATGCTCATGGAGAGCTTGGCCGCAGGCCGGTCAATCTCCCTGCCGGCCTTGTCGGTCGGCGCGGCTCAGCTCGCCACGCGGGTCGTGGGGGCCTACGCCACTGTCCGCGAACAGTTCGACACGCCCATCGGGCGCTTCGAGGGAATCGAGGAGCCGTTGGCGAGGATCGGGGGATGGACCTATCTCATGAGCGCAACACGCACCCTCACCGCGAGCGCCGTGGACGCGGGCGAGAGACCCGCGGTCGTTTCAGCGATCGCGAAATGTTACCTCACCGAAGGCATGCGCGCGGTCATGAGCGACGCCATGGACATCCGTGCCGGCGCGGGGATCTGTCGCGGGCCTCGCAACACTCTGGCCCGGGCGTATACGGCGGCGCCGATCGGGATCACCGTGGAGGGCGCCAACATCCTGACACGCTCCATGATCATTTACGGCCAGGGGGCTATCCGCTGCCACCCGCACGTCCGCGAGGAGATGAAGGCTCTGGCCGATGGAGATCTGGCGCGCTTCGACCGGGCCTTCTTCGGTCACATCGGCTCCGTGCTCACCAATACCGCCCGCGCCTTCCTCCTCGGCCTTACCGGGGCGCGACTGGCACGATCGCCGGTCCGGGGGCCGCTCGCTCGCTTCCTGCGCCAGCTCTCCCGCATGAGCACGGCCTTTGCCCTCGTCTCGGACGCGGCCATGGCCACACTCGGTGGCCAGCTCAAGCGCCGCGAGAAACTGAGCGGGCGCTTGGCCGATGCCCTCGCTTGGCTCTATCTCGCCTCCGCGTCCGTGAAGAGGTTTTGGGATGAGGGGCAGTCCGAGCGGGATCGCCCGCTCCTCGAATGGGTCGGCCGGCACGCTCTCCACCAGATCCAGGACGCGCTCTGTGGCATCCTCGACAATCTTCCGAACCGCTTCGCCGCCCGGGCCCTGCGGTGGGTCGTCTTCCCACTCGGCGCCCGCTACCGTCCCCCGAGCGACGCGCTTGGCGCGCAAGTGGCCCGCGCGCTGCTCGAGGATCGGGAGGAGAGGCTGCGTCTCACCCGCGATATTTACGTTCCGCCGCCCCACGAGCCCGGGCTCGGCCGTCTCGAGGCCGCGCTGGACAAGGTGGTGGAGGCTCTGGCTGTGGAGGCCAAGATCCGGGACGCCCTGCGCGCGGGGAGGATCGATCGCGCGCCGGGCGACGCACTGGTCGAGCTGGCGCGGGAGGCCGCCGTCATCACCGAGGAGGACTGCCAGCGAATTCGCGCGGCAGATGCGGCGCGGGACGAGGCGATCCAGGTTGACGCCTTCGATCCGGACGAGTACCGCGCTCTCGTGCGGTGAGTTCTCGGTCCGATCCCCGCCGCACCACGCCCATTTGGCTATAGTGCAATGCGCGATCCGGCACCCGCGCGGGACGGCGGCGGTCGGGAGGACGGCATGACGGAAACCCCGCGAGTGAGCCGTGTGGATGCGTGTGTGGAACGGATCCTGGCGTGGGCCGGCACCGATTTGCGGGTGGCGGCGCCGCTTGGGCTCGGCAAGCCGAACGTGCTCCTCAATGCGCTCTATCGCCGCGCGGTTGCGGAACCCGGACTCACCCTGCACCTCTATACCGCACTCTCGTTGACGCGGCCGGCGGCCGAGTCCGACCTCGAGCGGCGTTTCCTCGGGCCTTTCCTCGAGCGCCACTTCGGTGCCGGCTATCCCGACCTGGACTACGCCGAGGCACGCCGCGCCGGTCGGTTGCCGGCCAACGTGCGGATCAGCGAGTTCTATTTCCAGTCCGGCGCGATGCTCGGTAACGAGGATGCACAACGCGAGTATGTCAGCCTGAACTACACCCACGCCGCACGCGACTTGGCCGAGATGGGCATCAACGTCATCACGCAGTTGGTGGCGCGGCGGGACGAGCCCGGACGCGAGCGCTGGAGTCTCGCATGCAATCCGGACGTCACGCAGGATCTGCTGGACGTGATGGCGGCGAACGGGCGGCCGCGGCCGCTGGTGGTCGGAGTGGTCCACCCCGCGCTGCCCTTCGTCGGCAATGAGGCCGAGGTGGGCGAGGCTTTCTTCGACCTGTTGCTGGACGATCCGGCTTGCGCGCACACGTTGTTCGCGCTGACGCGCGAGCCGGTGGAGATCGTCGAGTTCGCCCTCGGCCTCCAGGCCAGCACTTTGGTGCGCGACGGCGGCACACTCCAGATCGGCATCGGGGCCCTGTCCGATGCCCTGGTGCACGGGCTGCTGTTGCGGCACCAGCGCAACGCGGACTACCGCGCGGCGCTGGACGCCCTCGGCGGGACGCATCCCCTGGCGGGCCGTATTGGAGGCCTCGATCCGTTCGCACGTGGACTATACGGCGCCAGCGAGATGGTCATGGACGGTTTCATGCACCTGGCCCGAGCCGGGGTGCTGCGGCGGCACGTGTACGACGACGTCGCGCTGGAGCAGGCCCTGGCGGAGGGCGTCATCACGGACACCCTGGACGGCGAGGCCGCCGAGCGCCTGTACGCCTGCGGCGCGCTGGCGCCGCACATCGACCAGCACGAGCTCGTGCGCCTCATCCGGTTCGGCTTGTTGCCGGCCGGTACGCGCCTGGAGCAAGACACGTTGGTGCTGGTGGATGGCAGCCGCCTGGACACCGATCTGCGCCAGGCCGCGACCAGAGCCGCGCTAGGTCGGGTCCTCGACCGACGGCGTCTGCGGGATGGCCGCTATCTGCGCGGTGCCTTCTTTCTCGGCTCCAAGGAGTTCTACGCCTGGCTGCGTGGCCTGAACGGTGAGGGTTTCGACGGATTCTCGATGACGCGGGTCTCGGACATCAACCAGCTATACGGTGGCCGAGAGTCGCTGGACGCGCTGCAACGACGCGCGGCGCGCTTTTTCAACACCTGCATGATGGCCACCGCGCTGGGCGCGGCTGTGTCGGATGCGCTCGAGGACGGGCGCGTCGTCAGCGGCGTCGGCGGGCAGTACAACTTCGTGGCGATGGCGCATGCCTTGCGTGACGGCCGCTCGGTGCTACTGCTACGGTCGAGTCGCGTCGGGGCGGCGGGCGCGCGGTCCAATATCTTGTGGAACTACGGCCATACCACGATTCCCCGTCACTTGCGCGACGTCTTCGTCACCGAGTACGGCATCGCCGATTTGCGCGGCAAGTCGGATCAGGACTGCGTGTTGGCGATGCTGGCGATCACCGACGCACGCTTCCTCGAGGGCTTGGTCGCGCGGGCGAAAAAAGCCGGCAAGCTGCGGGCCGAATTCAGCGTGCCGGACCGTTGGCGGCAGAACACGCCGGCGCGCCTGCAGGAAGCCCTGCGCCGGTTCCAGGCGCGCGGGTTGTTCGCGGACTTCCCCTTCGGCAGCGATTTCACTGCGGAGGAACGACGCTTACTGCCCGCGCTACAGTGGCTGAAGACGCGCGCTGGCGGTACGGCGGCGAAGGCGGCGCTGCTGGGGCGCGCACTGTTGGCCGATCGTGCGTTGCCGGAAGATGAGGCCGCGCTGGGGCGGATGGGCATGGCGCCACCGCACGGGATCGGCGGGCGTCTGCTGCGCCGGCTCGTGGCGCTTGGGCTCGCCGCGACGCGCTGACCAAGAAACGCTAGCACAGGTGGCCGTGGAGGCACTCCAAGAGTTCGTCGACAATTTCACGTACATCGGCGTCTTCGCCGTGCTCTTGCTCGGCAGCCTGGGAGTGCCAATCCCGGAGGAAATGCCGATCATCGCGGCCGCCGTGTTGAGCCACGAGGGGGTCGTCCGGTGGTGGCTCGCGCTGCCCGTCTGCCTGCTGGGGGTGCTGTCCGGCGACATGGTGCTCTACTGGGTCGGCCGGCTCTGGGGGGAGCAGGTCCTCAACTGGCGACTGGTCCGGCTGGTCCTGTCGCCCGCGCGGGAGCAGTGGCTGAAAGCGGCGTATCGGCGGCATGCGCTGAAGACCGTCGTCACGGCGCGGCACGTCATGGGACTTCGCGCCGCCGCGTTTCTGACAGCGGGCAGTGCGCGCGTCCCGTTCTGGAAGTTCGTGGTGGCGGACGTGGGCGCCGCCTTGTTCGGCGTCCCGTTGGTGTTCGGGTTGGCTTACTTCTTCACGGATCAGATCAAAGCCATCATGGCCGACGTGCACAGGGCAGAGCGCTGGCTCGGGCTCGCCGGCCTCCTGGCGCTGGCGGCGATGCTGGTTGTCGGACTGTGGCGATGGAATCGTCGCGTCGGGACGGAGCGTCTGGACGAGGAACATTCGCCGCCGCCGTGAGCTCGTGGGGGTCTCCCGCGGAAGGTGCACTACCTCGCCACCGCCGCGCTCTTTCGGAACCCGCTCATCGCGCGGTTCCTCGTTGCGTTGGGGGTGATACCTGTCTACCGGAAGGCGGACGACCCGGACAAGGTGGACGGTGGACTGCCGGCAGGGGGAACTCGCTCTGGCTGTGGCTCCGCCGGTCTCTCCTGGGCGATCAGCTTTCGCATCAGTCGGCGTTTGACCAGCTCGACGAGGGCGAGATAGGTGACGGTCATCCCGCCGAGGAACACGAAGTACGCGCCCGGGAGCGGCACGAAGCCGAGCGTGGCGGCGAGCGGCGTGAAGGGCAGCGTCACGCCGACCACCGCCACGAGGACCGTGGTGACCGCCAGCGGCAGGCTGGGCCGGCTCCGGAAGGGGCTGCCGGCGGTCCGGATGACGAAGAGGACGAGCGTTTGTGTCGCGAGCGACTCGACGAACCAGCCCGTCTGGAAGAGCGGCTCGGAGGCGCGGAAGACCCAGAGCAGCACCCCGAACGTGAGGAAGTCGTAGATCGAGCTGATCGGCCCGATCACCAACATGAACTGCCTGATGATCCCGATGTCCCACCGCGGTGGGGTCCGGATGAACGCGTCGTCGACGTTGTCCGTGGGGATCGTGACCTGAGCGAGATCGTAGAGGAAGTTGTTCAACAAGATCTGGGTCGGTAGCATCGGCAGGAACGGCAGGAAGAGGAACGCGCCGGCCATGCTGAACATGTTGCCGAAGTTCGAGCTGGTCCCCATCAGGAGGTACTTCATCACGTTGCCGAAGGCCCGGCGGCCCTCGAGAATTCCGGCGTGCAGGACGTTCAGGTCGCGCTCGAGCAGGATGATGTCGGCGGCGTCCTTGGCGACGTCGACGGCGGTCGCGACCGACACGCCGACGTCCGCGGTGTGGATGGAGGGCGCGTCGTTGATGCCGTCGCCCAGGAAGCCGACGACGTGGTCGCGACTCTTCAGCGCGAGGATGATGCGGTTCTTCTGACCGGGGGAGACCCGGGCGAAGACGCCTACCTGCTCGACGACCGCGGCCAGAGCGCTGTCGCTCATGCGCTCGATCTCGTCGCCACGGACGACGCGGGTGCTGTCGAGGCCGACCTGGCCGCAGACGTGTTGCGCCACGAGCTCGTTGTCGCCCGTGAGGATCTTCACCACGACACCATCGCGGCGCAGGGCGCGCACGGCGTCGGCGACGCCCTCCATCGGCGGATCGGAGAACGCCACGAAGCCGACGAGCACGAGCTCGCGCTCGTCCACGGCGGAGTACCCGGCCTGCAGCGGCACCGTGGCGTAGGCGACGGCCAGCACCCGGGATCCGCGGGCGCTCAGCCCGCGGTAGGTCGCCTCGGAGCGCGCGCGCATCGCCCCATCCAGGGGGGTGCAACGCCCGTCCATCTCGTACGCCGTGCAGCAGCCGATGACGCTTTCGGGAGCGCCCTTCGTGATCAGCAACCTCGCCCCGCCGTGGTCGACGACGACGGAGAGCCGCCGGCGCTCAAAATCGAACGGGATCTCATCGACCTTCCGATATCCATCGATGGCCGCCCCGCGGCGCTGGAGAATCGCTGAGTCCAGCGGACTCTTGATTCCCGTCTGGCAGGAGCTGTTGACGAAGGCGAGCGCGAACGGCCGCTCCGAAACCTGCCCGACCGGGTCGAGATGCCGATCGAGGACCATTTCGCCGCTCGTGAGGGTCCCGGTCTTGTCGCTGCATAGCACGTCCATGCTGCCGAAGTTCTCGATCGCCTCGAGGTGCTTGACGATCACCTTCCGTCGCGCCATGTGCGCCGCCCCGCGGGAGAGAGTGACGGCGCTGATCATGGGCAGGAACTCGGGCGTCAGGCCGACCGCGAGCGCCACCGCGAAGAGCAGCGACTCGAGGAACGCGTGATGCAGGAGCGCACTCGCCAGGAGCACGAAGAGGACGAGGAAAAATACCGTGCGCGTGATGAGGAGCGCGAATCGCCGGGTGCCGCGCTCGAACTCCGTCTCGGGCGGGCGCGTCGACAGGCGCGCGGCGATGTCGCCGAACGCGGTCGCCGGCCCGGTCGCGACGACCAGCGCCGTCGCGGTGCCGCTCACGATCGACGTGCCGAGGAAGACCACGTTGCGTGCATCCGCGGGCTGCCGCGGAGCGACCGCGACGTCGCCCGCGTCCTTCTCGGCCGGCATCGACTCGCCCGTGAGGGCGGCCTGCTGGACGTGGAGGTGACGCGCCTCGAGCAGGCGGGCGTCGGCCGGAACGCGATCCCCCGCGGCGAGCCGGACGATGTCGCCGGGCACCAGATCGCGCCGCCGGATCTCGATCCAGCCGCCGTCGCGGAAGGCGTTCGCCGTCGGCGCCATCGCCTCGCGCAGCCGCTCGGCGACGCGGTGGGAGCGATAGGTCTGCACGAAGTTGAGCACGACGCTCAGCACGACCATGAGGACGATGATAGAAGCATTGACCCGCTCGCCGAGGACGGCGGAGGCAGCGCTCGCGATCAGCAGAATGATAACCAATGGATTCGCCAGGAGCAGGAGGATCTGGACGAGGCCGGCTGTGCGCGGTGCCCGCGCGGGCTCGTTCGGGCCGACTTCGCCGAGCCTCCGACGCGCCTCGGCCGTGGTCAAGCCTCGGCGCGAGGCGCGCAGTTCCTCGAGGAGCGAGTCGATGGGGCCATGGGGCACTGTTACGACGCGCCGCGCCTCTACATTGGGGATGTGAGTCGTTGCGGGCATCGCCGCGGGTGGCTACTTTCGCTCGCCCCCGCCCCAGTCGAACCGGTAACCCAGGATCATCTTGACGATCAAGCGGTCTGTACTGGGTGTCAGGCCGAGACCGACGCCGAAGTTGAACTCCCACTTGGGCCCCAGGTCGAGGTCGATCACGGGGAAGAGTTGGTGCTGCTGGTCGTGCGCCCGGTTGAAGTGGGTCACCGAGCCCAGCGCGCCGTAATACTCGAGCCCCACAGCTGCCTTTGGGGCCACCGTGTAACTGACCTTGGCGGCGGGCGAGAACTCGAAGCCATTGCCCGTGCTCTCGCCCTTGATGGCCCGATCCAGTACCGGATTGATCGAGCCATACCAGCTCTTCCACTGCTTGTCGATGATCGGGCGGAGCTCGAGAGTCCAGGTATCCGTGGAGAAGGCGCGCCGCTGGTAGCCGACCTCCGCCGAGAGGCTGAGACCCACCGGCAGGTGCCAACTCTCGGGTGCGCGCACGCGTGGGCGGATGTGGGCGCCCACCCACTCCCATGTGGTGTCGGGCTGGATGCTGGTGAAGACATAGAAGCCGGTCTCGAACCAGGGGGTCCAACCCTGAGTGATCTCCAGCGTTTCGTGGAAAGCACCCTGCGTTCGGAGGAGGTGGTCCGTGGTCTTCGTGCTGCCCTCGGCGGCCACGTTACTGTGCAGTTCCACCATCGTGCTACCGGGTGCCACGGTCTCGGAGCCGTAGACCTGGATCTCGAAGTTGTTCTGGGCGGCGACCGGGCTGGACGTCACGAGCGCTGCGCACAGGACGAGCAGTACGGCGCGCGAGGGTGAGGTCATGCCCGCAGTGTACGGGGTCCGGCAACGGCCGCAAGGCACACGGATCGGTCCTCGAGAGATCAGAGCGGGCGGGGAGGCAGCATCAAGCCAACCGCACGATCGCCTCGAGCAACGGGCCTACGATCTGCGTCGTGTACGGGGGATGATCAGCAATGCAAGGCATGGTGCGCGGGGCACGAGATTCCTGAACGCGTGAAGGCTCGCTAACCGCCGCCCGGGCCGAGCGGGCCGGGACCGATCTAGCTCGGGGAGCGGAGCGCGCATCGATACGGACCCAGGAGTGAATGTGGTCGGTCAGCTCGCCGGCGCCGGTGGGTCCTTGAAGAAGCTGCCGGTGAAGACGACCGAGTTGGGAAAGACGACGACGCGCCCCGACGGTCGAAGCGGGTCGCCGGCCAGCTCCTGCAGCTTGATTCGCACGAAGCCGATCTCCGTGACCTCGCCGTGCACGTACCCGAAGGGCCCTTGCAGGCTCACGCGATCTCCCACGCGAATCCCGTTCGGCGCGACCATCGTGAAATAGCCGGCAACCGCCAGGATGACGTTCTGGAGCGCAAAGGCGATCCCGGCCGCAGCAAAGCCGAGAGCCGTCACCAGCGCCGTCATTTCGCTGGTGAAGTGAAAGATCAGCACCAGCGCGACGGCGACCGTCACGACGACGCTCCGAACGGTCAGGAGCAGCCGCCGGCGCGTTGCGTCCGTCACATAGCGGATCACCCCCACCCGCCACAGCACTCCGCCCACGAAGACGACGGCGAGCGCGACGACGACCCCGACGAGGTCCAGCACCAGGCCTTCGAGCGCCTGGCGGGACTCACGGTCGATCGCCTCATTCCAGCCCTTGAGATCGGCGGCGTACCGGCGGGCGAGCGCGGACTCCTCCCGCAACGGCAGCACGACCGCCGCCAGGAGCTTCTGGCGCTCGAGCAAGTCGCGAAATTCGCGCTGACTATCCTTCAACGATATCCCGGAGTCCGTGGGATCCTTCGCCAGCACTCCCAACCTGGCGATGATCGGCTTGATGCTCGCCCGGACGGCGGTGATATCGTCGTCCACGCCGCGCACCAGGTCGGTGGTCGCCGCCTCCAGCTCGCCGAGGTTGCTGCGGCTCCTCTGCACGGCGAGCAGCCGCTGGACCATCGCCCACGTGCCCGAGGTGGCCCGCTGCGGTGGCGCTGCGGAGACCGGCGGCGCCGCAGTCGGCGTACGCAGCTCGGGCACGGCTGCCTGGAGCGCCTCGATCTGGTGCTCGAGATCGTCGTCGGAACCAGAACGAGACGACTCGAGCTCTCGCAGCTGGGTGAGAAATGCGAGGCGAGCTCGGTCGAGCTCGAGTCGGTTGTTCGCGGCTACGGATGCCCGTTCCAGCGCCGGTCGTTGCCCGGGCGCGGCCTCGCGAAGCCGGGCCCGAAGGCTCGCGACCTCCTGCTCGTCCTGCCGGACGGTCGCGTCGAGCTTCACCCGCCTCTCGCCACGACGCCCGTCCGCGCTCGCCGGCGCGCCGGTCTCCCGGCCGAGCAGCGCGGCCTGCGCACGCGCGGCGTCGAACGCGCGGCCGAGGAGACGCACAGCGGTCTGCTCGTCGGTGCTGGCGAAGACGCCGGTGCCATCGATGGATCGCATGACAATCCGGCCCTGGCGATACCAGGCCATCGCCCGATTCAGCGACGCCAGCACCTGCTCTGGGGAACGCGGGGAGCCGCGACTGGCCGTCGACCGCGCGTCCGACGCCGCCTTGGTCTCCTCGTCGGCGCGCGCTCCTGACAGCGCGATCGTTCCGACCGTCGCCCCGAGGGCGATCAGCGCGACCATCAGTCGACCCGACGTCGTCCGCGTCGATAGCATCTCTTTGCAGCTTACGACCTCGATCGGGGCTGGCGCCACCGACCGTTGGTTCGGCTCCCCGGCCGGCTCAGCCCTCTCGGCGTGGCATCGCGACCGTTCAGCCCCCACCCAGACGGGGATCGAGGGCGTCACATCGTGGCCCGTACCTGTCAGTCGATATGCGCACCGTCCTGAGGCACCGGGTGGGGCCCGCGGAGCCCGACCGCCGAGCGCGTCCGGACGATGGCCCGTCCCATCGCCACGCGGAAGCGCTCCATGTAGAGATAGATGACCGGCGTCGTGTAGAGCGTGAGCAGCTGGCTCAACAGGAGGCCACCGACGACCGTGATGCCGAGCGGGCGACGGAGCTCGGAGCCCGTGCCCGTCCCGAGGGCCAGCGGCAGCGCGCCGAGGAGCGCGGCCATCGTCGTCATGAGGATCGGCCGGAACCGCTGCAGGCACGCCCGATGAACGGCCTCTTTCGCGGCGAGGCCGTGGTTGCGCTCGAGGTCGAGCGCGACGTCGATCACCATGATGGCATTCTTCTTCACGATCCCGATGAGCAGGATGATCCCGATCATCGCGATGACCGAGAGATCCATGCCGCAGAGAAGCAGGGCCAGAAGCGCGCCGACGCCGGCCGACGGCAGCGTGGAGAGGATCGTGAACGGGTGGATCAGGCTTTCGTAGAGGACGCCCAAGACGATGTAGACCGTGATCAGCGCCGCCAGGATGAGCAGCGGCTGGTTGGCGAGCGCGGCCTGGAAGGCCTGCGCCGTGCCCGTGAACTTCCCGCTGATGTTGGTCGGGAAGCCCATCTTCCGCTCCGCGGCGTCGATGGCCTTGACGGCGTCGCCGAGCGCCACGTTGGGCGCCAGGTTGAAGAAGACGGTGACCGACGGGAACAAGCCCTGGTGGTTCACCTGGATGGGGCCGGTGCCCATCTGGAACTTCGTGATGGCGGTCAGCGGCACGGTTTGGCCGGTGGTCGACCGCACGTAGATGTTCGAGAGCGCGTCGGGACGCTCCCAGTAGCGCGGCTCGAGCTCCATCACCACGTGGTACTGGTTCAGCGACGTGTACATCGTCGACACCTGGCGCTGCCCGAACGCGTCGTAGAGTGTCTCGTCGATCATCCGCGTGCTGACGCCGAGCCTCGCGGCCGTCGCGCGGTCGATGACGACCGGCACCTCGAGGCCGCGATTCTGCTGATCGCTGCTGACATCGCGCAGCTCGGGCATCTCACGCATGGCGCGGACCAGGCGGGGCGCCCACGTATTCAGCTCCTCCAGATTGTCGCTCTGCAGCGTGAACTGGTACTGCGCGTTGCTGCTTCGGCCGCCGATGCGCACGTCCTGCACGGCCTGGAGATAGAGCGTGGCCCCCGGCACCTGCGCGAGCTTCGGCCTGAGACGCGTGATGACCGCGTCGGCGGAGATCTTTCGCTCCTCGCGAGGCTTCAGCGAGATGAAGCCGCGGCCGGTGTTCGCGGTGGTCCCGCGCCCGCCGCCGCCGCCCGTGAACAGGGTCACCGTGTCGACCGCGGGATCGGATTTCAAGATTTCCGCGTAGCGCATCATCTTTTCGTGGACGGCCGCGAACGAGACGTCCTGCTGAGCGACGATGTTGGCGGCGAGCCGACCGTTGTCCTGTTGGGGAAAGAAGCCCTTCGGCACGATGTTGAAGAGGTAGGCGTTCACCGCGAACGACGCGAGAAAGATGATCATGGTGATCGCGGGATGCCGCAGCGCGACAGTCAGCGTCCGGTCGTACGCGCGCGTAATGGCGTCGAAGATTCGCTCGCCCAGGACTGCGAGCCTCGGACGGTGCTGCGGGTCTTGAGGCCGGAGCAGCAGGGCGCACATCATCGGCGTCGTCGTGAGCGAGATCGCCAGCGACACGAGGACCGCGACCGAGAGCACCACCGCGAACTCGCGGAAGAGGCGTCCCACGATCCCACCCATGAGCAGAATCGGAATGAACACAGCCACGAGCGAGATGCTCATCGACAGCACCGTGAAGCCGATCTCCTTGGCGCCGGTCAGTGTCGCCTCGAGCACCGAGGCGCCGCGCTCGATGTGGCGCATGACGTTCTCGACCACGACGATGGCATCGTCGACGACGAAGCCGGTGGCGACGGTCAGCGCCATCAGCGAGAGGTTGTCGATGCTGTACCCGATCAGATACATGACCGAGAAGGTGCCGATCAGCGAGACGGGCACGACGACGCCGGGGATGATGGTCGCGCGGACGTTTCTGAGGAACAGGAAGACGACGAGCACGACGAGGCTAAGTGAGATCAGGAGCGCCTCTTCGACGTTCTTGACGGACGCCCGGATCGTCACGGTCTGGTCGAGGACCGGCCTGAGCGAGATCTCCGCCGGCACGAGCGCGCGGAGGTACGGCAGCGCCGCTCGGATCCGGTCGACGGTGTCGATGATGTTCACCCCGGGCTGGCGGAAGATGACGAGGACGACGGCGGTCTCGCCGTTGGACACCGCGCCGGCGCGGAGGTCCTCGACGGCACCGCGCACCTGGGCCACGTCGGTGAGACGGACGGGCGCGCCGTTCCGCCACGCGACGATCAAGGGCTCGTAGCGCGCCGGGTCGCGCAGCTGATCCGTGGCGTTGATCTCCCAGGTGAACCGGCCGTCGTCGAGCTGGCCCTTCGGGCGGTTGACGTTCGCGGCGGCGAGCGCCTGCCGGACCTCGTCGAGACCGATCCCGTAGCGCGCGAGCGCCATCGGATTCAGCTCGACGCGGACCGCGGGCAAGGAGCTGCCGCCGACGAAGATCCGCCCGACGCCTTCGAGCTGCGCGATCTTCTGTTGCAGGACCGTGGAGGCGATGTCGTACATCCGCCCCTTGTCCACAGCCTTCGAGGTGAGTGCCAGGATCAGGATCGGCGCGTCGGCCGGGTTCACCTTCTGATACGTGGGCAGGCTCGGCAGATTCGGCGGTAGCTGTCCGGCTGCGGCGGCGATCGCCGACTGGACGTCCCGCGCGGCGCCGTTGATGTCACGCGCCAGGTCGAACTGCAGCGCGATCGTCGTGGCGCCGAGGAAGCTGACGGACGTCATCTCGGTAACGCCGGCGATGCGCCCGAACTGGCGCTCGAGCGGCGTGGCGACGGCGGACGCCATCGTCTCGGGGCTCGCGCCGGGCAGACCCGCGACGACGGAGATCGTCGGGAAGTCGACCTGCGGGAGGGGCGCGACCGGGAGCAGCCGGAACGAGATCGCCCCCGCGGCGACGAGCGCGATCGTCAGCAAGGTCGTGCCGACGGGCCGGCGGACGAACGCGCTGGAGAGGCTCACGGCGCGGTCACCGGCTGTCCGGCGCGACCGCGCTCGGGCGCGCGGCGGCGCGCGAGCCGTTCGGCGAGGCGGTCGAACGCCAGATAGATGACCGGCGTCGTGTAGAGCGTGAGCACCTGGCTCACGATGAGCCCGCCCACGATGGCGACGCCGAGGGGCTCGCGGAGCTCGGAGCCCACGCCGTGCCCGAACGCCAGCGGAACGCCGCCCAGCAGCGCCGCCATCGTCGTCATGATGATCGGACGGAAGCGGAGGAGCGAGGCCTGCTCGATCGCCTCGCGCGCCGGACGCCCCTGGGAACGCTGCGCGTCGAGCGCGAAGTCGATCATCATGATGGCGTTTTTCATGACGATACCGATCAAGAGAACGATGCCGATCAGCGCGATGACGGACAGGTCGAGGCGCACGAGGAGGAGCGCCAGCAACGCCCCGAGCCCCGCCGAGGGCAAGGTCGAGAGGATCGTAATCGGGTGGATCCAGCTCTCGTACAGCACGCCGAGCACGATGTAGACGGTGACGATCGCCGCCAGGATCAGGAGCGGCTGGTTGGCCAGGGACGCCTGGAACGCGCGCGCGGCGCCCTGGAACCCCGTCTGGATGCTCGGCGGCAGGCCGATCTCGCGCGTGATCCGGTCGATCGACTTCACGGCGGCGCCTAGCGAGACACCGGGTGCCAGGTTGAAGGAGACCGTCACCGCCGGGAACTGGCCCTGGTGGCTCACGGCGAGCGCGGTGGCATGCTGCTCGATGCTGGCCAGTGTCGACAGCGGCACCTGGCCGCCGGCGGCCGATCGCAGATATACCCGATCCAGCACGGACGGATCCACCCGGAACTCCGGCAGGACCTCGAGCACGACTCGATACTGGTTCAGCTGCGTGAAGACCGTCGAGATCTGGCGCTGGCCGAACGCGTTGTAGAGCGCGTCGTCGATCATCAGGGGCGTGATGCCGAGCCGCGAGGCGGTGGCGCGATCGATCTGCACCCGCGCTTGCAAGCCCTGGTCGAGCTGGTCCGTCGCCACGTCGTGCAATTCAGGCAGCTCCCGCAAACGCGCCACGAACTTCGGCGCCCAGGCACGCAGCTCCGCCTCGTCCGGGTCCTCCAGGCTGTACTGGAACTGCGTCCGACTGACGCGATTCTCGACGGTCAGGTCCTGGACGGGCTGGAGGTACAGCGTGATCCCGTCGACCTGCGCGAGCGCCGGACGCAGCCGGCCGATCACCTCGCCGACGCTCTCGCCGCGCTCGGCAAGCGGCTTCAGCGTGATCTGGATGCGGCCGCTGTTGAGCGTCGTGTTCGTGCCGTCGATCCCGATGAACGACGAGATGCTGGCGACGGCCTGATCTTGCAAGATCACGCGGCCGAGCGCCTGCTGACGCTCGGCCATCGCGTCGAACGAGATGTTCTGCGGCGCCTCGGAGATGCCGAGGATGACACCCGTGTCCTGGATCGGAAACAACCCCTTCGGCACGAACAGGTAGAGCATGAGCGTCAGGGCCAGGGTGCCGATGGCGACGATCAGCGTGCCCGTCTGATGCCCGAGCACCCAGCGCAAGGTGCGGCCGTAGAAGGCGACCAGATTGTCGAACTGCCGCTCCGCGGCGCGCGCGAAGGCGCCGGGCCGGCGCTCGGCCACCGGCTTGAGCAGCTTCGCGCAGAGCATCGGCGTGAGCGTCAGCGAGACGACCGCCGACACGAGGATGGCGGCCGAGAGCGTCAGCGCGAACTCGCGGAACAACCGGCCGACGATGTCGCCCATGAAGAGCAGCGGGATCAGCACGGCGATCAGCGACACGGTCAACGACAAGATCGTGAAGCCGATCTGGCTCGAGCCGACGAAGGCGGCCTGCAGCGGCGGCTCGCCCTCTTCGAGGTAGCGGCTGATGTTCTCGATCATCACGACCGCGTCGTCCACGACGAAGCCGGTTGAGATCGTCAGCGCCATCAGCGAGAGGTTGTTGAGGCTGAAGCCCAGCCCGTACATCACCGCGAACGTCCCCACGATGGACACCGGCACCGTGATGCTCGGGATGAACGTCGCCGCGGCGCTTCGCAGGAACACGAAGATGACGAGGACGACCAGGACGACGGCCAGCATCAGCTCGAACTGCACGTCGTGCACGGAGGCGCGGATGGTCGTGGTGCGGTCGGTCAGCACGGTGACCTGCACCGCCGTCGGCAGGGCGCTCTGGAGCTGCGGCAAGAGCTGCTTGACGCGGTCGACCACCTCGATCAGGTTGGCGCCGGGCTGCCGCTGGATGTTGACGATGATCGCCGGCTGGTCGCCCATCCACGCGGCCTGTCGGATGTTCTCGGCGCCGTCGATCACCTCGGCCACATCCGAGAGCAGGAGCGACGCGTTGTTACGGTAGGCGATCACGAGCGCCCGATATTGATGGCTCTGGTAGATCTGGTCGTTGGCCGCGATGGTGAACGCCTGGAGCGGCCCGTCGAGGCTGCCCTTCGCCTGGTTGACGTTGGCGGCGGCGACGGCGGTGCGCACGTCCTCCATGGTCAAACCGTTCGCGGCGAGCCGGGCCGGGTTCACCTGGATGCGCACCGCCGGCTTTTGACCGCCCGACAAGGTGACGAGGCCCACGCCGGGCAGCTGCGCGATCTTCTGAACCAGGCGCGTGTCGGCGAGGTCCTCGACCGCCGTGAGCGGCAGCGACTGGGACGTCACGCCGAGCGTCAGCACCGGCGCGTCGGCCGGGTTGACCTTGCTGTACACGGGTGGGTTCGGAAGGTCGCGGGGCAGGAACGTAGCGGCCGCATTGATGGCCGCCTGCACCTGCTGCTCGGCGACGTCGATGGAGAGCGCCAGATCGAACTGCAAGGTCACGATCGATGAGCCGCTCGAGCTGACCGACGTCATCTGCTTGAGGCCCGGCAGCTGGCCGAATTGCCGCTCGAGCGGCGCGGTGACGCCCGAGGCCATGACGTCGGGGCTCGCCCCCGGATAGAACGTGACGACCTGGATCGTCGGGTAGTCGACCTGCGGGAGCGCGGCGACGGGCAGCTGCCGATACGCCACGATGCCGGCCAGCACGATCGCCGCCGTCAGGAGCGACGTCGCCACGGGCCGGACGATGAACTGGCGGGAGAGGTTCACGCTCCCGGCCGGGGGGTGCGCGGCGCCGTATTCGGCGTACCGGCGGCGCCGGGTGTCGCCGGCGCGCCGGCAGGGCCCACCTTGCGCACCGTCGGCTCGACGCGTGCGCCGTCCTGAACCTTCTCCGCGCCGTCCACGACGAGCGCCTCGCTGTCCGCGACGCCGGCGCGGACCGCGACGACGCCGGCTTCGCTCGGCCCCAGCTGCACGCGGCGCATCTGCACGACCTTGTCCGGCTTGACCACGTAGACGTAGGCACCCTGTGGACCGCGCTGGATCGCCTCCGCGGGCGCCAGGACCGCATCGTGCAGCACGTCGATGAGCACGCGGGCGTTCACGAACTGGTTCGGGTACAGCACCCCGTCCGTGTTCCCGAACGAAGCCTTCAGACGCACGGTGCCGGTGGCCGGATCGATCTGGTTGTCGATCGCCACCAGAGTTCCCGTCGCGATCTTCGTTCGCCCCTCACGATCGAACGCGTCGACGGGAACCTTGGTGCCGGAGCGGAAGCGCCGCAGGATTGACTGCAGGCTGTCTTCGGGCACGCTGAACACGAGCGCGATCGGCTCGAGCTGGGCGATGACGACGAGGCCGCCTGCATCGGCGGCCTTGACGACGTTGCCCGGGTCGACCAGCCGCAGGCCGACGCGGCCGGTGATCGGCGCCGTGATCCGGCAGTACGTGAGCTGCAGCTTGATCGCGTCGATCTGCCCCACGTTCATCTTGATGGACGCTTCGGCCTGGTTGACGATCATCTGCTGCGTGTCCAGCTGCTGCCGGGCGATCATTTCCTGTTGCGCCAGCCGCTGATACCGCTCGAGATCGAGGCGCGTGTTCGCGAGGTTGGCCTGGTCGCGTGCGAGCTGCCCTTCCGCTTGCGTGAGCTGCGCCTGGAAGGGGCGCGGATCGATCTCGGCCAGCAAGTCGCCGGCGTGGACGACCTGGCCTTCGGTGAAGTGCGTCTTCATGAGCTGGCCGTCGACACGGCTCTTCACCGTGACGATGTTGAGCGGGGTGACCGAGCCGAGCGCCGTGAGGTAGACGCTCAGATCGCCGGTGCGGACGGGTGTGACGACCACCGGAACCGGTCGCGTCTGCTGTCCCGCAGCACTGCCACCGGTGGCCTTGGCCTGCTGCTGCGTCCTGGCCTGACGACCGTTGGCGATCCAGGCTCCGGCGACGACGAGGCAGGCGAGGCCCACGAAGATGACCCAGATGCGCCCGCGGCCATGACCCTCCCGAGCTTCCGGATCTCCTCCGCTGTCTCCCTGCACGCAGGCCCCCTAGTCGTGCCGGCCATACCCACCTCGCGAAGTATGTCCACGAGCTTGAAAGAGCGGGCGGTGGTCATGGTCGCGTGACTCGCTCAGCGAATACCGCTGGGCTCATTCTGTCACGTCGCCAGCATACCGCGGAATCACACGAAGATGCGCATCGTCTACAGTCTGTCTGCCGACCCGTACACGACGAAGACAACCGCCCTCGGGGGCGCGCATACGTCATTCGTATCGAAGCGCCTCGATCGGATCCAGGCGCGAGGCCTTGCGGGCGGGGTAGAAGCCGAAGAAGATGCCGATACCGGCGGCGAAGCTGAACCCGAGCGCGATCGCCTCGGGTGCCACGAGCGTCCGCCACTGGGCGAAGTAGCTGATCAGCTCGGAGCCCCCGACGCCGAGCGCGATGCCGATGCTTCCGCCGATCACCGAGAGCGTCACCGCCTCGATCAGGAACTGGAGCATGATGTGGCGCCGGCGCGCCCCGACCGCCATGCGCAGGCCGATCTCGCGCGTTCGTTCGGTGACCGACACCAGCATGATGTTCATGATACCGATGCCGCCCACGAGCAGGGAGACCGAGGCGATCGCCGCGAGCAAGTAGGTCATCACGCGCGAGGACTCCTCCTGGGTCTGCAGGATCTCGGACAGGTTCCGGAGCCAGAAGTCGTCGTCCTGGTTGAGCAGCAAGCGATGGCGCTGGCGCAGCAGCGCGCGGATTTGCTCCTCGGCATCGACCATGTTTTCCCCGGCTCGCACTTTGATCGAGATGGACTGGACCGAACGCACGTTCGCCTGGCTGACCCCGAGGACCTTTTTCTTGGCCGTCGAGAGCGGGATCAGGATGATCCGGCCGAGGGAGTCGGTCTCCCGAAGAGGTTGAGCGTGGCCGTCTGGCCGGGGAGCGCGACATTGGTGGCGCCGCCCTCGGGGATGATCGGGCGTCCGTCCGCGACCGGCCACTCGCGCGCCTCGAGATAGTCGGGCCTGACGCCCCGGATCTGGGTGGACCAGTTGAGGTGGCCGTAGACGACCTGGACCGAGCCGCGCACCATGGGCGCTGCGACCTGGACGGAGGGGACGTCACGCGCGGTAGCCGTCGCATCGTCCTCGGTGATCGTCAGCTGGCTCCCCGAGCCGAGACGGACACCGCCGGCGGTAACACTACCCGACAACACGATCATCAGGTTCGAGCCGAGGCTCTGGATCTGCTCGGCCACCCGCGCCTGTGCGCCTGCGCCCGCGCCGACCATGGCGATCACGGCGTCGACGCCGATGATGATGCCGAGCATCGTGAGCGCGCTCCGGAGCTTGTTGACGCGGAGCGCCCGGATCGCAATCCGCACGCTCTGTCAGGCATTCACGATCGCGATCTCAGGTCAGATGGCGTAGGCCAGACGGTCCGCCTACGGCGCCGGTTGTAGCAACGTTCGTATCTGCGAGCGGAGCTGGGTCAATTGCAGTCGGATCTGGGCCGCCTTGGCTTGTTGGTCCGGTGTCAGAACGCTTCGGATCTCCAGCGCGACCTGCAGCCGTTCCTGCGCCAGCTGAGTGCGCAGCTGTGCGATCTGCTGTGCGAGGGGCGAGAGACTGGCGGTGGAGACCGCGTTGGAGCCGTAGAGCTGGTCGTCGAGCTGGCTCTGTGCCGTCTGAAGCTGGCCTCGCAGTGCGCGGAACTGCGGCCGATGGTTCGCGATGATCTGGCGAACCTGGGCCTTCTGAGCGTCGCTGAGGCCGACACTGCGAAGGATCGGCCCACCCCAGCCCCTGCTGTGCCAGCTCGGCCCGGCGTCCTGCCCGAAGGCCGCGGCACTCCAGAGAACCATCACGACAATCACTGAGAGCGCGACATTGCTACGCATGATCCTCTCTCTCCTCTTGTGTCCTGATTCGTGGCCCAAGAACACCCTCGTCACCTCTGAATGACGAACCACGGCCTCCACGGTTGACGCGCAACCCGGCCTCGGCCGGCCCCGAAGCGACAGGATCGGGGTCGTGGTGGTCAACGCCGTGTCAACGAAAACAGCGCGGGCGCCGTCCTTAGGAACACAGCCTTTGAAGCGGTGAGCGGAGTGCGCTCCCGGTCACGTGTCAACCAGGAGGTGGAGGATTCGTCAGTCAGAGCAGCGGGAGGCGTTGACCGGCGACGTTCAAACCACCGTGGACCGTCTACCGGCGTATGAAGAGCTCTTTCAGGAGCATGCCCGGCGTCTGGACCGCCTGTGCCGCCTGCTGCTCGCCGACCGCGAGGAGAGCAAGGATGTCGTGCAGGAGGTGTTTCTCAAGCTCTTTCAGGCCCACAGTCAACCCCGGCCGCCGAACGACTGGGGGGCGTGGCTGACGCGCGTGACCGTCAATGCCTGCCGAGACCGGCGCCGGGCGGGGTGGTGGCCCCGGTGGTGGCATCTGACCGACCGCGTCGACGACATGGTGCTGCCGGCCGCCGAGCCCACGCCTGATCAGGTCGTGATCGCACGGGCGCTGCAACAACGCGTCTGGCTGGCGTTCAGAGCTCTTTCTGATCGTCAGCGCGAGGTGTTCGTCCTCCGTCAGGTCGAGGGGTGGTCGACCGCGGCGGTCGCGTCCGCGCTCGGCCTGAGAGGGGGGAGCGTGAAGCGTCATCTCTTTCGTGCGGTCCAGCGCCTTCGCGCGGCTGCCGCGGGGGGGTCGACATGAGGCGTTGCCTGTCCGACACGACCTTGATGCGACTGCAAGCCGGCGACGGGCGCGCCGCGCAGTCCGCGCATCTGAGCACGTGCGGCGCCTGCGCCGACCGCTACCGTCGTCTCGCCCACGAGCTGGAGACCGTGACGTACGTGCTGCTCAATACCGACGCGCCACGGACGCTTGTCACGGCTCCGAAACGATCCTGGGTGCCTGTCGCTGCCGTCGCGGTCGCGCTTGTCGTCACGCTGGCGGTTTGGTACTCCCTGGCCGTACGGCGCACGGACGTGCGTGGGCCGATGCAGCGCCCCTTCCAGGACGAGGCGACGTCCACGTTCCTGGCGGAGGTCTCGCTCACGATATTTTCGATCGACGAGCCCCTCGCCCTGTCTTTCCGCGATGTCCGATTGGCAAGTCTGCCCCTCGAGACTCCCGACCGGAGCGGGGACTGTGTAGAGCCCGACTGGCCGCTGAATGCGGGCTGCGCTGAGAGCACGCACATTGACCGACTGCTCAATTTGCTTGAGCCATCGGATGACCTCTAGCCGAAGGACAGGAGAAGCGGTGATGTCGAGACCCAGGGTTTGCGCTTCGGGACTGGTGATGTTAGTCGCTCTTGTCGTGCTCGCGAGTTTCTGGGCGCCCGCGCGCGCCCAGTCGGAGAGGTCCATGCACGGCGCCAGCGCCGGCCGGGACAATGCGGGAATGATGCTGCCGCTCCTGCTCCGGGGGGCGCATCTGACGCCCGAGCAGGACGTGAAGGTTCAGGCGATTCTGACCGCCCGGCGCGCGGTGTCGCGGGCCCTGGTCGAACAGCTGCGCCAGGCGCAGAACGGGCTCACCGACAAGCTGTTCGCGTCGGGCGCCGTGAAGGAGTCGGACCTCCAGCCACAGCTCCAGCAGATCGCTCAGCTTCGTGACCAGCTACTCCGGGAAAGCGCGGGGGTCGCGCTTGAGGTGCGGGCGCTGCTGACGCCCGAGCAGTTGAGCAGGGTGGCGCAGGTCAAGGACCGCATCCGACAGCTCCAGAACGAGATGCGACAACTCTGGCAGTCGGGCAAGCCATAGCCGGGAAGAAGGACGTAGGCAATGCGGAGGTTCGTGCTGACGCTCTTCGCCGGAACGGCAGTGCTGTCTGCCGCGGGTGTGGTGCTTGCGCTTCAGTGCGGCAGCCTTGTCAACAAGATCGAGGAGCAGTTGGAAGATGAGGCCAACAGGCATTTCGCCCCGGTTACGGCCGATGCCGTGGCGCGCGGGGGAAGGCCGCAGACCTACCTTGAGAGGTCGAGAAATGACCCAGGAATTGATGGGGTATCGCCGAATCGACAGCGGCCCGCCCTTAACCCTTGACGGCACCCCTCGTCAGGCCCGCTGCCATGTAGCGGCGAAGCGCATAGAAGATCACAATCGGCGGCAACGAATAGATGATTGCGGTGGCCATCATGTAGTTCCAGGGCGCCTCGTCGCTGTTGAAGAACTGGGCTATCGCTACGGCCACCGTCATGTTACGGGTCGAGGAGAGCAGCACGTACTGGTAGAGGTACTCGTTCCAGGCGAGCAGCAGGGCATAGGTCCCGACTGCCGCCAGCGCCGGCGTCATCAACGGCAGATAGATTCGCCGATACACCTGAACGGGGGATGCGCCGTCCACCTGCGCCGCCTCGTCGAGTTCGATCGGTATCAACTTGCCGTACTGCTGCAGGATCAAGATGGCATAGGGGGTGGCGAACGTCACGTTGGCCGCAATAATCGCCCACAGGGTATTCGAGAGCCCGTAACTTGCCATGAGCCGAGAGAACGGGATGACCAGGAAGGATGCCGGGACCGCGTACGTGAGGAGCGGAGCATTGACGACGAGCCAACCTTTGCCCGAGCGCATCCGGCCGAATGCAAAGCCGGCGAGCGACCCGATCAGCACAGTCAGGAACATCGTCATCAGACCAATAAAAAAGCTGTTGCCGAACTGGTGCCAGAAATCCTCGACCAGCCAATATCCCTGGGTCAAGACCGTGTAGAAGCTGTGGAGCGATGGGTCCGGTGGCCAGATGATGCCCTCGAACTCGATATCACCTTCATCACGATCGAGCGCGATCAACAGCATGTTGTAAACGGGCGTCAGCGACCAGATCAAAAGCACGAGGCCGAGTGTCACCGAGGCCACTTCGGCGAGAACCCGCCGCAGCCGATAGCGCGGCCGGAGCGCCGGCCCGCCGGACGTGCGGGCGACGCTCACAACTGCACCTCCCTCGTCTGGAGCGTGCGCATCAGGATGATCACGATCGGGATCAGCACCGGGAGGGCCGACATCACGGCCGCGACGCCGAGCGATGGTTGGGCGGCTTCGAAGGCGTAGTGGATGCCGAGCGTGGCCAGCACATTCGTGGAATAAGATGGCGCGCCTTCGGAAACCAGATACACGGTGGTGAAATCGCCGACCGTCCAGAGGGTGGAGAGCAGTGTGCAGACCAGATAGAGGTTCCCCAGCAGCGGGAAGATGACATGGGCGAAACGGCGGCAGCCGCTGGCCCCGTCTACGTCGGCCGATTCATAGATTTCCTGCGGGATCGCCATCCGGCCGGCGAGGAAGGTCAGAGTCCAGAAAGGCATCCATTTCCAGATATAGGCGACGATGTTCGATCCGAGGGCGAGCCGGCGGTCATTGAACCAGAGCGGACCGTGAATACCGAACAGCGCCGACAAGACGCTGTCGACCAAACCCTCCTCGCCGATCAGCATCCAGTGGAAGGAGACAAAGGCCGGAATCGCCGGGAGCGCCCAGGGCAGAATGTAGACGGGGAGCAGGGCCTTGATCCACCAGCGGCGACGCATGAAGAAGCCGGACAGCAGTAAGGCCAGGAACATCTTCACGTTCACGCCGAGGCCAACGTACAGCACCGTATTGATGACCGTCTGCGCGTAGAGCGGGTTGGCGATCAGGTCGCGGTACAGTGACGGGTCGCGAGCCATCCAGAGCCCGGAAGCGATGGGATAGACGACGAAGGCGAGGAACACAGCCGTATAGGGAACGACGAAGGCGATCGCCCAGGCGAACTCCGAGCCGTGCAGGTGGCGGTGCCAGGACGATCGCCGCCGCCGGTTGAGCACGCCGGGCCCGGCTGCGAGACCGGCGGCGAGGGTCAGCCCTTGACCCCGCCCATCGTCAGGCCGGCGGTCATGCGCCGGCGGAACGCGTAGTAGATCGCCACCGGCGGCACCGCGTAGATGATCGCGGTCGCCATCATGTAGTTCCAGGGCGACTGGTCGCTGCTGAGGAACTGCGCGAGCGCCACCGGCACCGTCATGCTCGACTTCGAGGACAGGAGCAGGAACTGATAGAGGTATTCGTTCCAGGCGAGCAGCAGCGCGTAGGTGCCGACCGCGACCAGGGCCGGTGCCATTAACGGCAGGTAGATCCGCAGATAGATCTGGAGCGGCGAGGCACCGTCGATGCGCGCCGACTCGTCGACCTCGATCGGGATGCTTCGACCGTACTCTTGAAACACGAAGATGGCGTAGGGCGTCGCGAACGCGACCAGGGCCGCGATCACCGACCACGGGTTGTTCGCGAGCCCGTAGTTCTGCATGATCCGATAGAACGGGATTGCGAGGAACGACGCCGGGATCACGTAGGTCAACAACGCGCAATTGCTCACCAGCCAGCCGTGGCGGATGCGCATCCGGCCGATCGCAAAGGCGGTCAGCGAGCCGAACAGCAACGCGAAGAACGTCACCATCGCGCCGATGTACAGGCTGTTGGCGAACTGGCGCCAGAAGTGCTCCAGATACCAGTGGCCCTGGGTCAGGACGCCCCAGAAGCTCTCGATCGACGGGACCCTCGGCCAGATATGGTCGGTGAACACGTCGCCCTCGGGCTCGAGCGAGATCAGCACCATGTTGTAGATCGGCGCAATCGTCCACAGCACGAGCACTACGGAGAGCATCAGCGTCCCCGCGTTGTTCAGGTACCGGCGGCGCCGCACGGAACTGTGCGCCCGTGACACCGCACGGGATGACAGCCTCGCGTCGGCCGTGATCGTGCTCATAGCTGCACTTCCGCGGTGCGGAGCTTGCGCATTAGAACGATCACCAGCGGGATCACCAGCGGCAGCGCCGACATCACGGCCGCCACGCCCAGGCGCGGGTGAGCGATCTCGAAGGCGTTGCGGATGCCGAGCGTCGCCAGCACGTGCGTCGAGTTCGCGGGGCCGCCGCCGGAGACGAAAGTGACGGCGTTGAAGTCGCCAAGCAGGAAAATCGTCGAGAGCAGCGTACAGATCAGGTAGAGGTTGGCGAGCAGCGGAAAGGTGATGTGGACGAACCCGCGCAGCCCGGTCGCGCCGTCGACCTTGGCGGTGTCGCGGATCTCGAGCGGGATCGCCATCCGGCCCGCGAGCAAGATCAGCGTCCAGAACGGCGTCCATTTCCAGATGTGGGAGACGATGACCGCTCCCAGGGCCATCCAGCGGTCATTGAGCCAGGACGGCCCTTCGACGTGGAAGAGCGTGTAGAGGACGTTGTTGAGGAAGCCCCACTCGCCGTTCAGCATCCAGTGGATCGAAATGAACGTCGAGATCTGCGGCACCGCCCAGGGCAGGACGAAGATCAGCAGCAGCACCTTCATCCACCGGCCCGGGCGCATGAAGAAGCCGGACAGCAGCAGGGCGAGGAACATCTTCACGTTCACGCCGAGTGCCAGGTAGAGGACGGTGTTCACCACCGTGCTCTGGTAGATCGGGTCGGCGAACAGCTCCCGGTACAGACTCGCCTCGCTGCCCATCCATAGCCCGTAGACCACCGGGTACGCGACAAAGGCGACAAACACCGCGATGTAGGGCACGACGAAGGCGACCGCCCACGCGTACTCGCCCCCCTTGAGGCCGCCGCGCAGAGAGCGCAAGAGCGTGTGCCACCGGATGGCCGGGCGGCCGACGTCGACGACCGAAGCGCTGTCCATCATTCGCCTCTCCGCTCTCACGCGATCTTGTACTTCGCGAAGATCTCCTCGATCCGCTTGAACGCCTTCTCGATCGCCGCTTCCGGTTTGACCCCCTCCTTCGCCACGTCGATCATCGCCATGCTCCACACGTGCTGGGAGTAGACTTCCGCCATCGCCGGGTTGAACACGTAGAAGTCCGGCCTGGTCGGGCCCAGCAGGCCCTGCTGGACGTAGCCCCGCAAATGCGGGTCCTTCGGGTTCTGCCAGAATGCGCTCTTGGCGAGCGACGGCATGACGGGCAGCCAGCGGCCCAGACCCAGCTCGATGAACTCGCCGATGACCTTCGGCTGGATGAAGTACTTGAGGAACTCCTTGGCCACCGTGACGTTCTTGGCCCCTTTCGGGATCAGACCCTGCGTGACGCCGACGATGCTCGGCACGGGCTTGCCCGCATTGTCGTTCGGATAGCCGATGCCATGGGTCACGATGTCTTTGTCATACCAGTCGGGGTGTTTTTCTTTGACCGCGACCTCGGTCGACAGCGTGCCGTCGACATCCATCACCATGAGCTTCGCGTGGAACGCGTTGTTGTCGTCCGCGTCGTTCCAGTTGATCGCGCTCGGCGGCACGTAGCCGTCCCTGTAGGCGCCGCCGAGGTAGCCCGCTGCCTTGATCGCCGCCTGCCTGACCTGCGGGTTGTCGAGATGCAACTTGCCGTCCTTGGTGACGATATCCTGACCACCATGGGCAATCAGGAAGGCGTTGAAGAGGTTGGCGGGGTCGACCCCGTTGGCCGTGACCTGGAAGCCCAACCCGTACACCTTGCGCTCGCCCTGCTTGCGCAGGTTGTCTTGCACCTTCTTGAAGAAGTCGAAATACGCGTCCCACGTCTTCGGGATGTCCTCGATCCTGAGGCCGGCCTTCTCGACCAGCGGTCGCCAGATATGGCAGGGAACCACCGCGGCCCTGAGCGGGACGCCGTAAACGGCGCGCTTCTTGGTGACACTGTTGTAGGCCTGAGCGGCCTGCAGCGCGGTTTCGCTGAATTCGGCCTTCTGGGTCTCCACGACGTCGCTGACGTCGACCCACCTGTCTTGCCAGGCGAACAACTGTAGGATCTCGTTCGGGTTGCCCTGCGTCACATCGGGGACGACCCCGCTGGTGATCGCCGAGATGACCTTCTGCCGATGGGGTGCGAAGGGGATGATGCTCAACTCGATCTTGTTGCCGCTTGCCTTCTCGTAGTCGGCGACGGCCTTGCGCAAGGCCACATCCTCGTCCTGGACGAACCCCTGCGCGAACCACGCGGTCGCGGTGGTCGCTGCCGCCCTGGCGATATGGGGTCCCGCAAAGGGGCGAGCTGCGGCAAGAGCCAACGATCCACGCAGCACCGAACGCCTGGTGAGATAGGTCACAGCCGCCTCCTCCCTGTTTCGCGAACGTTGACCCGACTCGCGGGTCCTTGGTATTCGCGCCCCATGAGACCGAGCCTGTGGCGCCCTACCCTCGGGCGGGCACCCCGGACCCACCCTCAATTAGATGCGGGATACGACATCTGACGACACCTGTCAAGGAGATGAGGAAAGGCTGTAGGGAGCATATGTTGTGTCCGGTGTTCGGAGAGCATTCCGTGCCAGATCCGGGACGATTGAGCCAGGTCCCTGGAACAACCCCAATATCCGGCCTGACGCCGCATTGGCCATCACGATGTCCCAGCTTCCATCGACGACGAGGGCGGGGAATGGTTCCTGCTGCTGCAGGATGAATGTGAGAGCCCTCCGAACATGCTCGAGCTCGGGAGCGGCAAGATCACGCTTGCCGTAGGCCGGGACGTAACCTGCGGCGAGCAACATCGCGTTTCGATCGCTGCGGGAGACATCGAGGACGGTCGCGCCGAGGTTGTGGGCACTACCGCGAAGAAAGGCATTGTCCCCTCAGACCACCATGCCGTTCTCGCCGATCTGAGGTACTGAGCAGACGATGGGCAGATGCGTAGGTCGTGTCTCGCGTGATGTGGAAAGTCCAGGACGCAACTTCTCGGTAGTCCCGGTTCTTGGCCGCGTCTACCCTTGCTATATTATGGCGGCACATCGAGAACGAGGAGGATCACGGGCGACGATGCCTATCCCTGGCGAAAAAGCGATTCAGATGGTGCGGAGCGCCCACGCGCAGGCCGCGCAGCTGGACATTGCCGTGACTGCGGTGGTGGTCGACCAGAGCGGTCGCATGATCGCGCTGGGCCGAATGGACCGCGCCCGCCCCATCTCGGTGGAAATGGCGCTGAACAAAGCTTACACTGCGGCCAGTTTCCAGCAGCCCACGAAGGACCTGGCGGGGGTTGCCGGGCAGAGTTGGTTTCAGAGTCTGGTCGTGTCGAGCAACGGGCGTATCATGCCGGGAGGCGGCGCGTTGCCGATCGTCGAAGGCGGCGACGTCGTCGGCGCCGTCGCCGTGGCGGGTGGCACCGAAGAGCAGGACCAGCGCTGCGCTGAAGTGGCGCTGGCGTCGTACGCGTAGCCGGTAAAGGAGGACTCCTCATGGCTGACACGGTCGGCACCGACCCGGAGTTCCCGATCCCCTACCTCGGGCGGTCGGTTCGCATCGTGGGGCCGGTCGTCAACGTCGATATGAACCAGTCGCCGCATCCGAAAAACCAGCGCGGCGAGCTTGGAAAAGCCCTCTTCAACTGGTACCACAACTCGGTCTCCAACGACCCGCTCACTCGGGTCTCGGCGCCGAATCATTTCGCCGACCGTCGAAATTTCATCGCGACGGTGATCAACCAGGCCACCACGGGCAAGGTCAACGCGAAGCAGGTGCCAGTCACGGATGGCGCGGCGATGACGCGTCACATCAAGGCCGTCGCCCGGTACATGGGCGCCGACGTCGTCGCGATTGCGCGCGCGCATCCGACCTTCATGTACTCCGGTAGCCGCTACGTTCAAGACGGCATGGCGGCGGACGCCTACGAGGAGAGCACGCCGGAGGGATTGGTCCGAAAATTCCCCTACATCATTGTCGCGACGACCGCCTGGGACTACGACAAGCTGCAGGCTCACCGGCATTACATCGGCGATGCCGCCTACCACGTCTCTCAAATCAAGGGCCACATGATCCTCAAGGCCCTGGAGGGCTACATCAAAGAGCTTGGCTACGCGGCGCTCCGGGGCGTGGTCACTCCGCAAGCGGCGGCGGTCGCCTCGGGCGTCGGCGAACTGGGGCGAAACGGACTCATCATCAACAAGACCTACGGCGCCCGTATCCACATGCCGGACCCCATCTTGACCGACCTCCCGCTGGTGCCGGACGAGCCCGTCGACATCGGCGTCGAGGACTTCTGCAAGGTCTGCCGCAAATGTGCCGTCAATTGCCCCACGAACAGCATCACCTTCGGCGACAAGGTGGCCTTCAACGGCGTCGAGAAGTACAAGATCAACTGGCTGACCTGCTACAAGCTCAGGCCGTACGTCCACGACCAGTGGACGAGCTGCCTCACCTGCGCCACCGTGTGCCCGTTCACCAAGCCCAACGTGTGGTGGCGGAGCCTCGCGGTCTGGGCGCTCCACACGTGCCCCATCCCCGCCCGGCCGCTGCTCGTGCGCGCGCTGAAGGCGGTCGACGATCGCTTCTGGGGGGTCGTCAGTCAGAAGCGCGTGCGCTGGCTCGACTATGACACCGGTATCAAGCCCGGGGAGCGGGCCTGTACCGTTGCCGGCTGCACTGCTGCGCACGAGGGGGACGGTCAATCGGCGACGGTGGTCGGAGACATCGGCTACTACGTCCCGCTGAAGGAGAACACCAACCGATTCGTCAAGCGGGATGGTTAGTGGCGTTTAGACTGGGCCAGCTCGGCATCCCGTGGCGGCGGAAGAACTCCAGGGACGATGATCCCTACTGGGAGTCCTTCATCAACACCCCGCCGGCGGACGTTGCGAACTCGGTGCCGGAACTGATCCGGAGCGCGCCTGAAGGCAACATCTTCCCGACCAAAGCAGAGCTGCACACACCCGAGATCACCTCCAGCTACGTCAAAGAGATGGCGCGCTATCTCGGCGCCGACCTCGTGGGCATCGCCAGGCTGAACTCGAAGGACGAACAGTTTCCCTTCGCCGTCGTCTGCGCGGCGCGCGCCGACTACGATCCGCGAACGTCGCCCGGTGTCGGTGGCCAGGTGCCAGTGCAGAATGGCCTGTTTACCACTTTCGTCCTCAGCGCGTGGATCCGAGAGCTCGGGTTTCGCGCCACGGCGACGCCCCATGCGCGCGCGGAGCAGTTGGCCGCGGCGGCGGGCCTGGGGACGCTCGACGCCGGTGGCCGCCTCGTCACCCGCGAACTCGGCACCCGCGTGCATGTGGCCCACGTGATCCTGACCGACTTGCCGCTGGCGCCGGACGGCTAGCCCTTCGGGATTCCGACCCTCAGCTCTTTCCGAGCGACAGCGAGGACGCATGCCGTACGTCATCACGAGTCTCTGCACCAACGATGGAGCGTGCGTCGAGGTCTGTCCGGTCGCCTGCATCCATACGATGCCGGGGGCTCCGCAGTTCTACATCGATCCCGACGTGTGTATCGATTGCGAGCAGTGCGAGATCGTGTGCCCGGTGGACGCGATCTTCAAAGACGTCGATATCCCCGCCGAACACGCGGCCTCCATCGAAGTGAACGCCGGCTTCTTTCGCCGGCACAAGGCCGTGCGCGGACCCGTTCCCGTGCAGTCCGCGTGGGAGATGGTGCATCGAGCGCACGCCTACGCCGAGGCCAACGGGCTCAAGGTTGCGGCGGTTGTCGTGGATGAAGCCGGCTGTCCCATCGTCGTCGGGCGGATGGATGGCGCGGACCCCAACGCGGCCGAGCTGGCGTTCAACAAGGCCTACACGGCCGCCGCCTTCCAAGTGGCCACCGCGGAGCTGGTGCCCCAGGCGCGACAACCCTGGCTGCGGAGCTTCTTGATCTCCCACCACGGTCGCATCATGCCCGTCGCCGGCGGTATCGCGATCGCCGAGGGCATCGCGGTCATCGGCGCCATCGGGGTGGCCGGCGCTCACCGAGCCGAGCAGGATATCCTCTGCGGCCAGGCCGCCCTCGCCGTCCTGGAAAGCGCCGGTCACTGAGGAGTTCAACTTGGTGGTGTTCCATCTTTTAACCAGACAGCGGCTCCGCCTTCTTTTGTAAGATTACACAACATATGCGTCCAATGACGATTGCCAAAGGCATAATCGCCCGTGTTGGAATAAGGCCCATTCCAATCGCGGTCACGTACGAGGTCACATGGCTGTGCAACCTCGCCTGCGGCTATTGTGACCGGCACACCCCCATGCGCAATGAGATGAACCATGAACAAATCTTCGAGGCGCTGGAAGAATTCATCGGCCTGGGGATGAGCCAAATTCACCTGGACGGCGGAGACCCCCTGACCCACAAGCATATCGACGAGATCGTGGAGTGGCTGGTCAAGAAAAAAATGGTCGTCTCCATGAACACCAACGGGATACTGGTGCCCAAAAAGGTCGATACCATCCGCAAGCTGTCGCTCGTGAAGATAAGCCTGGACGGGCTTAAGGAAGACCACGATTCCATGCGCGGCGCGGGAAGTTTCGACAAGGCGATCGCGGGCGCTAAATCCGCCCAGGACGCCGGGGTCAAAGTGGAGTTCACCTGCACGGTGGGAACCCATAACGCCCACTCCATCGAAGCGGTCGTCGAAATCGCCGAAGGTTTGGGGACGTCCGTCGTATTTCAGCCCGCCTTGAACAGCCTGTTCAACAATACCGACCGGGACGGATCAGCCTGGCAGCCGGACGTTCAGACGATCCGGAATGTATTCGCCAGGATCGAACAGATCAAGCGGCGCAGCAAAGCCGTCGGGAACGGCTGGTCAAGCCTGATCCATTTCCGAAAATTTCCAGTAGAAACAAAGCCCCCCTGCGCGGCCGGGTCGGTTTTGGCCACCATGGACCCCGAAGGGGTCTTGTTCCAATGCGGCCAGGTCAACCGAAGCGACCGGTCCAACAACGTCGTGAAGCTCGGAGTGTCAGCCGCTTTCAAGAACCTTTCCAGAGACGGCTGCGGCCAGTGCTGGTGCGCGAGACTGGTGGAAGGGAATTACGCCTGGGGGATGCGCGTCGATCGCATGCTCCCCCCGTCAGCGGGCCATCCCTCCGACTCTCCGTGAACTCTCCATGTTCTGATACCTTTGTCCCCACGGACAAATCGGATAGCTCACGAGGGGTCTTTGAGATGATCCGAGGCCTGTCAGTGACGTTCCTCCTCCTGATGATCCTGAGCGCTGGCGTCGCGCCGGCCGCCGCCGCCCCCGAAGGTCAGGTGACCTGGGGCGTTCACATCTCGCTCGCCCCCACGTGGTTCGATCCCGCCGAAACCTCCGGGATTGTGACGCCGTTCATGGTGCTCTACGCGCTGCACGATGCGATGGTGAAGCCGCTGCCGGGCAACCAGTTGGCGCCCGCTCTGGCGGAGTCGTGGAGCACCTCCGCCGATGGGCTCGCGTACGAGTTCGTCCTGCGCAAAGGCATCAGGTTCCACAACGGGGATCCGGTCACCGCGGAAGACGTCAAGTTCTCGTTCGAGCGCTACCGAGGCGCTGCGAACAAGACCCTCAAGGAGCGCGTCGCGGCGATCGAGATTCCGGACCCGGCGCGTGTCCGCTTCCGACTCCGGCAGCCGTGGCCCGACTTCCTGACCTACTACGGGAGCGCGACCGGAAGCGGCTGGATCGTTCCGAAGAAATACGTGGAGAAGGTCGGGGACGAAGGGTTCAAGAAGCTCCCGATCGGCGCCGGCCCGTACCGGTTCGTCTCGTTCACGCCGGGCGTGGAGCTCGTGATGGAGGCTGTCGAGCAGTACTGGAGGAAATCCCCGAGCGTGAAGCGCCTGGTCCTCCGGGTGATCCCGGACCCGGCCACTCGATTCGCCGCGCTCAAGCGTGGTGAGATCGACATCACCTACTGGATGACGGCTTCGCTGGGCGAAGAGCTCCGCCGAACGCCGGGGCTCACGCTCAAGCCCGCGGTAGCGAACAACACGTACTGGGTCTACTTCGTCGACCAGTGGGACCCGAAATCACCGTGGCACGACAAACGGACCCGGCTCGCCGCCAACCACGCCATCGACCGCCAGGCGATCAACCAGGCCGAGACCCTCGGGTTTTCGCGGCTCACGTACAGTTTCATTCCCTCGAACTTCGAGTTCTTCTGGGCGCCGCCGGTCTCCCCCTACGATCCCGCGCGAGCGAGGCAGCTCCTGGCCGAGGCTGGCTATCCCAACGGACTCGACGCAGGTGACTTCACCTGCGATGCCGTACACGCGGGCATCGCTGAACCCGTGGTCAACTATCTGCAGGCGGTTGGCATTCGGGCGAGGCTCCGGCCACTCGAGCGGGCCGCGTTCACCAAGGGACACGCCGAAAAGAAGTTCAAGGACCTCGTCCTGACCGCGAGTGCCGCGTTCGGCAACGCGGCCACCCGGCTCGAGGCCTTCGTCGCTGCCGGCGGCGCCTACGTCTACGGGAGCTATGCCGACATCGATGGACTCTTTCGGGAGCAGGGGGCCGAGCTCGATCGGAAGCGGCGCGAGGCGACGCTGCATCGTATCCAGCAGCTCATCCACGAGAAGGCGATGTTCGCGCCGATCTGGCAGCTCGCCGCGATGGGTGGCTTTGGGCCGAGGGTGGAGGAATCAGGACTTGGCCTCATCGCCGCCTATCCCTTCTCTGGGCCCTACGAGGACGTGAAGCTCAAGGGAAAGTAGAACCCGAGCTACAGTCGGTACAGTCGACGAGGGTTCTCCTCGAGGATCTTCCGCTTGGCGGCCTCACTGAGGTCGGTGCGGGTCAAGAGCGTCTTCGCCGCGAAGCGCTCGCGGTCACCGTGCGGCATGTCCGACCCGAAGATGATGTGGTCCTCGCCCACCAGATCGATCACCTGGGGGAGCAGCGTGTCCTCCACCTCCGTGCTGACGTACAGGTTCCCGCGGCGTAGGTATTCGCGGGGCGGGCAGGCCGCACGAGGAGCAGTCTGCGGGATGATCTTGGCCATGCTCTTGGCGAAGTGGAACCGATGCTCCAGGCGATGCACCATGAAGTGCAGCCACTCGCAGCCGGCCTCGAGGAATGCCACGCGCATGGTGGGGAACCGGTCGAGAATCCCGCTGCCCAGCACTGACGCGAAGCCCATCAGGACCGGCGTGAGAAAGGGGATCACCGTGGCGGTGTAAAGGTCGGCATAGAGGTTACTGAGAGACGGACAGGCCCACCCCACGTGCACGGATAACGTCAGCTCCTCCTGGGCCACCGCCTCGAAGAACGGGAGCAAGGCCGGGTCGTCGAGCAGCCGGTCACCGGCGGTACCGAGGACCATCACCGCGACCGCGCCGAGCTTGCGAGCCTCGCGGACTTGCCGGATCGCCGCTGGAATCTCGTCCAGGTTGACCACCGCAGCCCACCGGAGCCGCTCGCTCTCGCCGATCGCGTCCGCCAGCCAGCGGTTGTAGGCGGAGCACAGGGCGGTGGAGAGCGCGGGGTTTCCTGTCAGGGGATACGCCAGGAAGAGGGTCGGATACAGCACGGCCACACCGAGATCCTCGGCATCCATGTCTCGCAGTCGCGCGTCAGGGCCGCGCAGCTCCAGACTCTCCAGGCTCTCCGGCTTCGACTGGGTAAAGAGGGTCCGTTTTCCCCCGTAACTCGTCGGCGTCCCGAGGTTATGGCACCCGCGGCCGAGCCGCCTGGGAAAGAGCTGCTCCTCGATCATCCAGTAGGCCAGCCCATCCGTGGCGACAACCTGAGGGCGTTGTGCCCGGAAGGCCGGATCCAGATACTTGTCACTGAAGGTGAGGTCGTGCTCCTCGACATGGCCTGGCCGTCCGCGTCGATGACTACGAGGTCTTTCATGGGGTCCTCCGCCGTCTCCATCGCGTCGAGCATTCTAGCCAACGGCGGCCAGAGGCGTCGAGAAACAAGCGAGGATGGCAACCCACGGCAACAGGAGTGCGACCACGAGCACGGTTTCCAATGCGACCCTCGCGACGCGCCTCCTCGTAAGCGTCGCCTGGATCATCCTGCTCGTGGTCATCTGCGGAGCCTCCCCCAGATTCACGCGGCATGCTGTATGCCAGGGCGTCGAGGGCGTGGGGCGACCGACACTTGCGCAGGTTTCCTGAAGCGGCTCGCCGGCTCGTACCGCAACGCGGCGCTCGGCGAGATCGTCGCCCGCGAGGGCAAGGACGAGGTCGTGTTCCAGTTCGGCGGCTGGAAGAGTCGCATGGCCAGCCGGGTGAACCCGGATGGCACCACGTC
>WNFH01001128.1_pt1 | contig 36395 bp, 30 predicted proteins | sample 5400411 | NCBI WGS metagenome assembly WNFH01 (sample SAMN13153347, study PRJNA577476) | soil metagenome | isolation source: 200 cm saprolite under Douglas fir tree site 2 hole 3 | place: USA:California | collected 2015-04-18 | reverse complement strand
TCCCTGGTTTCGATTGAAGAGAGGGACAGTAGTCGAGAAGCCGACGGTAAAGAAGCTATGTTTCTCCTCATATGTATACCCCGGCCCGATATTCATATCGGGATATTGCTTGGCGATCTCTAGCTGTAAGGCGGCTTCGGCAGCCGCGTATTGCGCAAGAGAGCGTCGAAGGTCCAGCCGATTCAGGACCGCGCCGCGCTAGATCTCTCCCGGCGAAAGGGATTCTGCGCTTGGTGGCGTGTCGATGTTCGGCCAGGAGAAATCCACGGACTGAAGTGCTGCCACTGGAAGGCCAACAGCGGCCGCCAGAGCAGCTTTGGTCTCCCTGACTTGGCCCTCAGCCATACTGATAGCCATGTGCGTCTTTGAGAGCTCGATTCGCGCTAAGTCGACGCTTTGTCTTGGTATCTCCCCGGCAGAAAATATTTGCCCGAGGATATTTATTTGTTCCTCGCGAACCTTTTCTTCGGAACGAAACGATTCCAGACTTCGAGAGGCGAGAAGGTAATTCAGCAGTGCGATGCGAACTCCACTGTGGATCGTCCAGGCTGAATCCGCAAGATCGAATCGAGCAGCTTGATCGAGACTACGCGCGACTTGGGTGCGATGCCTACGCTTGCCTGCAGTCTCTATTGGAACGGAAAAATCAAACGTCAATAAATACGGAGTCGGGATGCCTGGTGCAATACTCAGAGATGGATTAGGGCGAGCGCCCGCCGTGGCCAACGCTGCTCCGGTTCCCGCAACGCGCGCTCGAGCCGAGTCAAGTGCGGGATTGAAATACAAGGCCGCGAGCGACAGTGTTTGTAAGTCCCAAGTCTTGGGCGGCCATGGAGACACTGGGTGACCCAGATTCTGTTCCTCGAAAGACTGGAGGCCGGGATCGGCAAGATTCCGCGATTCAAACGCCGAGGCTGTGGCGCTAGGAACGATAGGAACTGGCCGGTATCGCTGTACCGCACAGCTTGCCAACAAGAAAACTCCGGAGAGAGAAGCGATTCCCTTTCGTATCGCATTCATAGAGCTTTTCTCCATTCAAGGAAGCAAGAAATGCAGCCCTCAGAAAAATCAGTTGTGCCGGAGGTCTAGCGCCCCGCGAAGACCACGCCGGGCTCCAGCTTCAGCACCGGGCGGGCACTGATCGCCGCGGCTACGACGCTCACCAGCAGGACCATCACGACCGCCACCACTGGAGTGAACCACATCATGCGGAATGGATAGTGCGCCTCCGTCGCCGCAATCTGGCCAATGATTCCGCACAAGCCGAGCCCTAGGCCTGTACCCAGAAGCGCGCACAGCCCCGCCTGCACAAAGATCATGGACAGCAGCAGTTTAGAGGTCGCTCCCATCGTCTTAAGTACCGCGTACTGTTTCATGCTCTCGGTTGTAAACATGTAGAGCATCACGCCCGTTACCCCGAAACCCACGGACATGGCCAGCGAGAGCATCGCGGCAATGTCCCCCACGTCTTCAGAGTTGATCAGGAACCAGCGGACTGTATCGGCCTTGAAGTCGTCCGAGGAACGTGCCTTAAGGCCGGTCCGGGCATGGATACGTGCGGCTAGTTCGCGTGGAGAGACGCCCGGCGCAGCAGTCGCAAGCACGAACGTCAGCAGGTGGCGCTCCGGTAGCAGGATGCGGCTGCAGTTGGAGAACGTGGTATAAAGCAGCGGTCGCGGCGGATACCGCGGGAGAGCGTCCGATCGAGCCCTGACCACAACGCGGTGATCGTTAATCAGCAGCTCGTCGCCTACGGTCACTTCCCGCGTTGGTGCACTAAGGTGCGGCTCTCCATAGGGCCATTGATCAGCCTTCAAGACAGGTGTTCCTAGCTTGCCGACGGTGCCACCCGGATCGACGATCACCGCGTCCGTAGCGTGAAGCACCGTCGGTGACGCACCATTCTTCAGAGCGGGCACCCCGAACAGCGTGGCGTCGTCCGCGCATATTATTTGGAACGGCTGAAATCTTCCGTTTGGAAAGCGTGCTTCCGACGTACCCAAGGCCAGCGGCACTGCTGACAGCACGCCCTCAACACTCCGGACCCGAGCGAGTGCCGAATCAGGCAGGTTCGTCGTCTGTTCAGCGGACTCAACCGCAGGGTCCATGACCCACACGTCCGCCGTCGGGTTCTCAGCGACGAGAGCAAATCCGCGTGTCATGAAGCCGCAGAAGTACGAAAAGGCGAACGTGACCAGGAACGAAGTAAACGTGATGCCGAAGAGCAGCCCCGCGTACTTAGTGCGGTCGCCCACCAGCATCTTCAAGGCCAGCCGAAGCATCTACGGTTTCCTCCGCTGGAGGGTGCGGCCATCAGCATTCTTGAGCGCGTCATCACGGCATGGTTCTGATGGAGACTTCGCCTGAGTTGTTGTCCCCCCAACCGGAAGCGTCTCGATGAACACATCCATCTGCTGGCCAACATAGACGGGCAAAGAGGCTCGGTTAAAGCTGTAGATGACCTGCAGCACCCGGGTATCAGTCCGTTGCGTGGTATCACCGGTAAGCAACATCCTCGGGACGACATCCGGATCGGTGCGCTCGTACCGCGCGGGAACTTTCAGATCTGGATTGCCACGAACGAATGCCATCGCTGGCGCACAGGGCTGGAATCTCCAGGCGTCGTTCTCATCGATGTCGACGCGCACGTGGAACAGCGTGTCGTCGCCGAGTAGCATCAACGGCGCGCCGAGTGAGCCGCTCTGTGCGTACTCGCCCAGCCGCGTCTTCATCTGCAGGATGCGCCCCGGGAAGGGAGCATGGACCGTCCGCCGCCCAATCTCGGTCTTGATTTGCTCGACCTGGGCTTCAGCGGATGCGAGCGCCGCCTCGTCAATCGCCACGTCAAAGCGTCTGTTGTCCATGTCTTCGACACTGATCGAGACTCCCGGGCTCAAGCCTTCGCCGACCCTGAGCCGGTTCTTTACTTTTGCCAGGTTTGCTTCGGCCTCCTTGACCTTGGCGAGCGCTGGAAGCACCTGCGCTTGTAGATCACTGCTGTCGATCTTGAATAGCGGATCTCCGGTCTGCACCTGGTCGCCCCATTTGACATAGATCGCCGTTACGATGCCGGAAACTGGCGTGCCAATGGCAATGTTTTCGGTCCTGGCCTCGACGATGCCTGAACCAAAGATATACGAGGCAAATGGCGCCTTTGCTGACTGGACCACTGGCGGGGCAACTGGGCGGGTTCGGTTACCCTTAATGACCATAACCACTGCTACGCCGACACCGATAATCGCCAGAAGGGGAAGGATGTATTTGCGAATCATTGCGGGCGCTCCTTATTTTTGCCATCAACGACCTCGATAATCTTGCCGTCATCCATGTGTGCGATACGATCCGCAAACTCGAAGATGCGTGGATCGTGGGTGACCACAATCAGTGCCCGATCAGGGCTTTTCGCTACGCCGCGCAGAATATTCATCACGCTGCGCCCGGTCTCATGATCCAGGTTGCTTGTCGGTTCGTCGCATACAATCAGCTTCGGGTCGTGCACCAACGCGCGGGCGATGGCCATGCGTTGCTGCTGGCCACCGCTGAGCTGCGCCGGCAGCGCACTCAGGCGCGTCCCAAGATCTACTTCGACTAGAGTTTCCCTTGCTCGAGTTTCCGCGCTCTTCCGGGATTCGCCGTTGATCAGCAGTGGCACGGAAACATTCTCAACCGCGTTGAGCGCTGGCAGCAGGTTGAAAAACTGAAACACGAAACCGATCGACTCCCCGCGAAAGTGTGTGCGCTCCTTCTGGTCCATGCTCTTCAAGTCCCGGCCGAGCACCTCGCAATTCCCGGAATCCTGGTCCAGGATCGCCGCAATGACCGAGATCAAGGTGGTCTTCCCGCACCCTGACGGGCCCACCAGCATGAGTAGCTCCCCGCGGCGTACGTCAAGGTCGATGCCACGCAGCGCCATCACTCTTGCCTCGCCTGTTCCGTATGTTTTCGTCAGGCCGCGGCAACGGACTGCAAACTGTTCGTTCAGCCCCGCCGCGTTCGTCACGTGTTCCATCGTTTGCCCCTCTGCTCTCCTAGAAGAACGAATGTATTCGAGCGAATCGCGGTGCCAGGTGCAGTCCCCAATGCAACAACATGCAAAGACGAGAGCAGATTCGCGCCTGAGGTCTACCCAAAAGGCCTCGTTCGCCTTCAAATCGAAACTACAACTGGAGGAAGGGTAGTCTCGGTTGCGACAGATTTTGAGCGCAATTCTAGATGCGTAGGTTAAGCGGACGACTTCCTGGGGCGGAATCCAATGCGATGGGATGAATCAAGAAGAGCAGCGAGCCCCGAATGCTTGGGGAGCAGAGCTCAACAATGATGGATGACAATCCCGAACCGAATCTGACGATCAATCGCGCAAGTGTGTAAACAGCACCCACACACAATGCTAGAAGGACCAAAGTGTATTCGGTATCATTTCCGGTCTGGAGCGTGTGATCCCAATGGTCAAACGTCTCCAACACAGGGCAAACCAAGCAGGTCAGCAGAACAATCATCACTGCCGCGCGCGACATTCTTGTGCGCATGAGTTGAATTATCTCAGAGCAAAGATCTAAGAGCAACACGAACCGAACCTAAATCGCGGCAGGGTCGGACTTCAAAGTTACAAGCTCGGCAGATATATTATGAAGGACAAATAGTTTCCGTCCGTCCTCTCTTGAGCCACGCGCAATCCTCGATAGCCCAGTATAAGTGAGGCCTCGCACTGCCAGAATCGGTATAACCTGCTCTACGAGATGTTGAGTTTCTGGTTGAGTACAGCGATCAGCCAGAAAGACTGAGAACGACAATGCGAAATCTCATCCGAGCACACGAGACGCCCAACAGGCGCGACCTTTGGAGTGGCCCGCTCCTTGATCGAAGTTTTCGCGTTAGCATCTCACTCAAAGGACTGCACTCGTTGCTGGAGACGATCTGCGCGATTGTGCTTCTCAAGATTGATCCGCACACGATGAATCGGATCGTGTTGGCCGTTCTCCATCAAGAACTCTCCGAAGATCCGCAGGATTTCGTCGCCACGCACCTAGTCCGTGCGTCTCAGTATTTCGCGGGCAGCGGAAAGTACTTCGCCTCTTTGTATCTTCTTTCGCACGGCGCCGTCAAACTCGTGCTCGTTATAGCTCTGCTACGGAACAAACTTTGGGCCTATCCATTGATGATTGTCACTCTAGCGGTGTTTGTTTGCTATCAGACCTATAGGTTCGCTCTCTCCCATTCCGTTGCGATGATTCTGTTGACGTTATTCGACATCTTCGTCATTTTTCTCACCTGGCTCGAATACCGAAAGCAAAGGTCGCGGTGTCAAACAGCATCGCCCGGGACAACGCAATCCTAGAGGTTGCCCCCGTGCAAGAATCGGGTGAAGGGTCGGAGCGCGAACGGGGGCTGCTTGGCTCTATCGCGCACAGCGTCGACGACAGGTATGCAGGTGTGCATAAAGGGACACGCAACCGCCTTCGCGGCCGCTAGGATGCTACCTTGGTAAAGCTAGAGGATTGTCGTGCAAGCGAGTCCCCTAGCCGGCGCACAACTACGTGGGAACGTGGAGCACGCGATGACATCCCGACAAGGAAAAGTACAACTGCTCTCCACGATCGGCTTGGCGATGTGCCTGTTCCTCGCCGGAACCCCGGCGAATGTTTCTTTCGCACAAGAGACATCCGTGGCCCCGCTCACCGCAGATCAGGTCGTGCAAAGAATGGTGGAAAGGAACGAGCAACGCGCTCAGGCCCTGCAGAGTTACCGTGGGACCCGCATTTATAATCTCGAATATCACGGATTGTCGAATAAGAGTGCCACGCTGGTGGTGGCGATGACCTACCGGCGGCCTGACGAAAAGAAATTCTGTATCCTCTCGGAGAGTGGCTCAGAACTCTTGCAAGCGCGAGTCTTGAAGCGACTTCTCGAAGCAGAGGTAGAGGCCATGCAGGAGGAACAACGCCGGCAGACGGCGATGGGTCCAAAAAACTACGAATTCCACCTGGTAACCTATGAGCGGACAGGCGACCAGGGCTTCTATATCCTCGAAGTTACGCCGCGAATCAAGAATAAGTTCCTGTTCCGCGGCCGGATTTGGGTAGACGGGCAGGACTTCGCGCTGGCGCGCATGGAAGGCGAGCCAGCCAAAAATCCCTCGTGGTGGACGAAGCGAAATGCCATCCAGGTCACCTACGAAAAGATAGGCGAGTTCTGGCTACCGGCGCGAAATGAAACCAATACGCAAGTGCGCATTGTGGGGCATTCTTTGCTGACTATCGTTTATCGGGACTATGAGATTCTGAACGCGAGCGCCGGGCAGATCACCCCGACTTCGGGAAGCATGCTCAGCTGCCCTGGGGAACCAGCAAAGTTGTCCGAGGCCCGACGCTAACGCCGATCTTGTTTTCAACAGCGCTTCTCCCCCCAAGCGTGGCCAGATCACTTGCAAAAAGCGGATGCCTAACATGGACCACTTGGTTGAGCCGCCGTTCCAGCCTCCTGCGTGGGAGAGCTCTGTGGGTTCGGAACTTGATATGGCGTTGTGCCGGCTAGGCTGGCTGCACACTCCGAAAGAACCTGCGGAATTGCTGGGAGCGTGGACGGCAGAGGGGGAACCGACTGATCAGGTTTTCTGAAGTTAAACGCGCTCGTGAGATCGCCAACAGTGGCACGCCGCCATGCGCTCAGGTTGGGCACTTCGGCGCCAAAACGTGTCTCGAGGAATCGCAGCACTGAGGTGTGATCGAAGAGAGCCGATGATACGAACCCACCCCTACTGAACGGAGAGATCACAAGCATCGGTACACGAAAACCCAATCCAATGGGGCCGAGAATGGGAGGATTGCCGACCACCGTGGGGTCCGGAACTGCGGGCGCAGTGACGTATTCGCCGGGGGTGCCTGGGGGCGCTGTCACCGGTGCGACGTGGTCAAAGAAGCCGCCATTCTCGTCGTAAGTGGCGAATAGGACCGTCTTCGCCCATAGCGCTGAATTCGCGGTCAAAGCACTAATAATCGCGGACAGGGTGTTCTCCCCAAAGAGTGAGGGCGCTGGGGGGTGATCGGAGTCAACGATCGAGGCGAGCACCCAGGAGACTTGTGGTAGGTTTCCCGACAACGCATCTGCCAGAAAATCAACAGGAAACTGCGGCCCGAATGCGTTCTGGTAGAGCGGCGATGCGGGATTCTGGAAATTCTTGAAGTACGAGAGAACATTGTCGGAGAAAATGGTTTTCAGAATATTCTGGTCTGATGACGAGTAAACCTTCCACGAAATTCCGCGAGCCTGAAGCTGTTCGGGCATCGTCGTATAGGTGAGTTTGCCGAAGAACGACAACCGGTTTGCGACTAGCGTTTGCAGTAAGGGTCCGCCGTTCTGTCCAGCCGGGTCAATGGAAGCCGCCATGGTGTAGAGGCGGTTGGGATCAGTAGGGCCGATCACCGAGCAGAAATAGTTGTCGCATATCGTGAAGGCGTCAGCCACGGCATAGTAAAAAGGAAGGTCTGCGCGAGTGAGGTAGCCCATGGTGAGTACGGCATCATTGGAATTGGTCGCGAGGCGAGAGGTCACAAAGCCATCCATTGCGCCGCTGTCCCAGCTCTGATGCTGCGGCACCCAGTCATGGGTGATGTCGTGGGTGCATGCTGCGTTCGTCTTGGACGTATCGAGATGGAATGGCAGCAATACGCCGGCCGGAGGGTTCGTGGTATTTGCAGGGTCGGGTTGTTGGAATGCCGGACTCTGGTCAGAGAATCCACGTACGCCGCGGTAGCTTCCGAAATAATGGTCGAAGGAGCGATTTTCCTGGATGAAGATGACGACGTGCTCGATGTCAGTCAATTTGGAGCAAACGGATGGAATGGGACCGGGAGACGTACCTCCGCCGCCGCAACCAGGCAGAAGCACGGCCGCGAGCTCTGCTGCAGCCGTGGCAGCGCCAATTCTCAATAATTCTCGACGGTTAACTTTCGTAGAAGCCATGGGGAGCTTTATCCCCCCTTTCACTGGGTCCGCAGGACAGGAAGAGAAGGGGAATCGAAATACCGCTACGCTTAATCATGGGGCTTCTCCCCGGCTGGGATGATCGTTACATTTCCAGATTCCTCCAATCTAGAAACAGTTGCTTGCGAGAAAACGATGTCGCCCGGCCGTGGTCGTGTCAATACGGAAAGAGATCGCGATTGTATTTACGTATCATCGTAGGTCACTTGGTGGTTGAATTCGAGAAACGGAGCTGGCCAACCGAGACTGTCACCCTTGCCATGCCAGACGGTCATTGCAACCAAGCTGATGGCAAGGGAATCGAAGCACTATGGATTCCCCGACCGGGTCACGCCCAGCTTTGCGATTGAATTTCCAACAGGGACCCAATCAAAAGGAGTGTCTCTTGCTCACCGTTCGAGCTGTCGCCGTAATAGTGCTCTCTACGTGCTCAGCCGGCCTCGCATCCGTTTCATCGAGGGTACGCGGAAGGCATTAGAGGCTATCTACTCAGAGCAGAAAAGACTGAATTGCTGGCTATACATAGATGGTGAAAAGAATGGACTCGCCTCTTCTAGCGCTTGCCGAAAACGCAAAGATTGCTAGGAGATGCGGGGGGCAAGCAGCTACTTCGGGGAGGTATTCGATGAGCAACAAGATTGTTGTTTATAGTCAGCCGGGTTGAATGTTCTGCGCCAAGGTGAAGGAGTTTCTTTCACAGAACAAGATTGAGTTCGTTGATCGAAACATTGCCGCCGATGAAGCAGCGTTGGCTGAACTGGAGAAGCTTGGTTACATGACGACCCCAGTCACTGTGATTGACGGACAGGTTGTCGTGGGCTTTGACCGCGCCAAGCTGCAGACGCTCCTGAAAACAGCGTAGTACCCCCCAAGTCGTGGTGTCATGTAGGTGTCATGCGAATCGTGACGAATGGCGGCAAATGGTAATGAAAACTGAAAAGAGAAGGTGAATCTGAGTTAGCCCCATTTGATCAGAACTAGCTGATTCCCCTCGATTTGTCTCGGCTCCGGCAAATTGTGATTAAGTTGGTCTCAAGGCTGTTAACCGAAGGGTTGCTAGTTCGAATCTAGCCCGGGGAGCCACTTCCTCTTTTGTAGTCAATCAGTTAGAGACAGGTTTCAGTTCCTCCTATTTCCCCTGATGTCGAACGTAATAAAAACGTAGTAGCAGCTGCGAAGTGCGAGGCTGATAAAACTACCGAAAGTGGCGAAAAACGCAGGATTTTGATAGATGTCGCCGATCAAAAGAGGGGACCATTCGGTTCGGAACCGAATGCTCGAGGATTTCTTCAACCGATTGATGTACCACGATTCACGATTTGGATTGTTTCGGAATGCGCTGTTAGAAGTGGCCTCTCGTTTTTTGAAACCTCGAGTGCCAGCCATCCAGTGGCCTCTCGTTTTTTGAAACCTCGAGTGCCAGCCATCCGCGCGAAAACCAATTAGGAGTAGGGGAAACGAGAATTTTGAGGCGGACCTATCGCTGGTTCATTTGTGACGCCGGTCGCCACCGTGTTCCGAATGGCCATTGGCGTCAAGCCAGGCCAGAAGACTGCGAATGCTGCCGTGCGCCAAGGCAATGCTGGAATCGGCCGCACCGTAATAGAGATTGATTGTGTCCCCATCCGCTGCCACGGTGTAGCCGCACGGAAATACGACGTCCTGGACATCTCCCTGACGTTCGTACTCCGCTTCGGGCGCAAACATCCAGGAATCACCGCGGACCAGGCATTTTTCCGGTTCTTGAAGATCGAAGAGAGCCAGACCTAGTCGATAGATGGAACTCGAAGGCGTCCTTCGCACGCCGTGATAAACCATCAGCCAGCCTCTTGAAGTTTCAATCGGCGGAGGCGACATGCCAATCTTGTTGGCATCCCACCAGGCGCCGCGGCGAGCTTCTAGCATGAGCTTGTGACTCCCCCAGTGACGCAGGTCGGGGGAGTAAGAGATCCAAACGTGAGCTCCGAGTGCAGTCATGGGCCGATGAATCAAGGCCCAGAATCCATTGATCCTTCGAGGTAGAAGCGCCGCGTCCTTGTCGTCCGGCACCATGACGACACCGAATCTTTCGAAGCTCCGAAAATCCTCCGTGAGCGCCAAAGACACTCCAGGACCACCGCGGGAATAGGACGTATAGGCCACGGCATATTTCTTGAGTTCCGGAACGAAGGTAATGCGAGGATCTTCAATGCCCCATACCTCCTCGGGATATTCCTCCGGATTGGGCAACAGAGTCGGTTCGCGATCAATTTGCCAGCCGTCCACGCCGTTCGCCGAACGAGCCGCGCACAAGTGCGAGAGTCCCCGGCGATCTTCCACGCGACAAAGCAAAAGGGTGGACCCATCCGCAAGCAAGGTTGCTCCGGCATTGAAGACGCTGTTCATGGAGTACGGCCAATCTTTTCCCGACAGAATTGGATTGGCGGGGTGCCGGTGAAATAGAGTCTCGTATTTTGACTTCGTTGGTTTCATCGGCAAAATTGCAGTGGTCATTGAAGAAACTCCTAAAGATTCTGCTCCGGCTAAAGGCAACCGCCCTGTTTGTCAGAGCATGTTCCCCGTACCGTCGGCTTCTTCCAACTTACGCATTTCCAAGAGCGCCATTAGAAAGGACAACGTCGACTCCGCGCCTTGATTTTCATTGGCCCGGTCGGGATGCAGGCCGTCCCGACAACCGCCGGTAGCCGGATCGTAGAGCGCAATTTGAAGATCGTTATCTCCCAAAAACCAGTTAAATGCGAACCACGCCTCTTTCCGCCAACGGCCTTTGCCTGTTGCCCGGTAGGCCTGCAGGCAGGCCGCGACATTGGCGCATGCTTCCACGGGCTGTTGGTCAAAGCGGGCCTTTTCGGTTGTCTTCGAGTGAAAGCCCTGCGAACCGATAGGTACGAAATGACCTTTCACCTCGCAACGCTGAATCGCTACCAGCCAATCCAGGGCTTCGAGTCCCGCCGAAATCATCTCTTCGTTCGCCCCGCGCACGCCTGCTCGCATCAGCGCCTGCGGCAATCGGGCATTGGAATAGGCTAGCCCGCTCTCAAACCACTTCCAGTCATCCGATCGGTTGGAACGGTAGGAATTCAGTAGTCGATTTGCCAACGCATCGGAGGCACCTAGGGCAGCGCGATCCCCGGGGAACGAGTCGAGATACTCTTGCAGTCCCAGCAACGCGAAGGCGCAGGCTCGCGGGCTCCTAAACTCCACAGCTGCCGGTATGGCGAGTTCAAACAGACGGCCCGCCGCACCCCGGAGCCCGGCGATCTTGGATCTGCCAAGAACCGTTCCCAACCCCCAGAGGGCTCGCCCATGACTGTCTTCCGAGCCTTCCGGCTCCTGCCAGTTACGTTCGTAGCTCAGGCAGTTTCGAAACCGTTTGGTGATGGGATCGAAAGCGTGCCACAAGAAGGCCATATACCGGGAGGCCAGGTCGACCGAGCCCGGTGGAACGCGGACTCCAAGATCTTCCAGGAGCGTGGTTACGATCAGCGCGCGGGCGTTGTCGTCGGTCGTGTAACCTTCCGGATAATTTGGCACGACGAAAACCGCGTGCTCCACCATTCCCGTCTGGTCTGTCATTCGATACAGGTGATCCAGCTTGACAGCGGGAAGCCGGTCCAGCGCTTTTTCCGTGTTCTGTGCCGAGAACGTGGCACGCGGATTCCGCAAGCGCTCGTTGTAGATGCGCTCAAAACTTTGCATGTATTTCTGCGCCGCCCGGTTCCAGACCATATCTCGCGCGTATATATAAGCGCGTTTTCGCATCGCGTGCCTTGCGGTGTCGTCGTCCAGAAGTGCTATCGTTTTTTCGGCGATGGCCTCGGGATCATCAAAGGGTACAAGCGCGCCGCGTTCGCCGTCCAGCAGCTCGATCGCATGCAAGTAGGGCGTCGAAATGATGGCTTTGCCGGCGCTCAAGGCATACGCAAGCGTGCCGGAAACGACTTGCGCCTTATGTCTATATGGCGTGATGTAGATGTCTGCCGCGCCGATTAATTCAATGAGTTCTTGTGGACTCACGAATCGATTGCGGAAGATTACATTGGCTTCGACGCCGAGGTCCCTCGCCAGATCCTGCAAGTAGACGCGGTATTTGTCGCCTTCGCGACGGAGGATATGCGGGTGCGTTACACCGGAAACCATGTAGACCACATTGCTGTGACGGGCCAGGATTTTTGGCAGGGCTTTTATGACGTTTTCGATGCCCTTATTTGGTGAGAGCAGGCCGAAGGTCAGCAAGACATCCTTTCCTTCCGTTCCGAAGCCGTCCTTGTAAAAATTGGGATCCGTGAAAGGCAGATCGGGGATGCCATGCGGAATCAGATCGATCTTGTCGATCGGAACGTGGAAAACTTCCTGCAGGATATCTGCAGACTGCTGGCTCATGACGATCAGCCGGTCCGATAGCGTCGCGATTTCCTCCATCACCGCGCGCTGGTCAGGGTTCGGATCGCGAAGCACGGTGTGCAGCGTCGTCACGAAAGGCATGTGCAGGTGCCGCAGCAGCTCCAGGATATGCGCACCGGCACGGCCTCCGAAGATCCCGTACTCGTGCTGCAGGCAGACCAGATCCACATTGCTGAAGTTGAGAAAGTCCGCGGCTTGCCGGTAGGAAGCCAGGTTGTTCTCCGAGAGCTCGAATCGCACCCTGATGGGATAGTCGTAACCCTCTTCGGTATCGTTGACAGGAAGTGCCAGCAACTCCGTCGCGCCGTATTCCGCGTGCAGGGCGTCGCACAAGTCGGTTGTGAACGTGGCGATTCCACAATGCCTCGGAAGATAATTCCCCACCACCGCGATTCTAGTGGGAAGTGCTGGGCGCGCTGGTACAGGTGTCAGTGTGACCGGCTTCTCTTCCAACTCGAGAGACTGCATTTCAATCAGCGCCACGGTTTCCACGAGAGGTATTATTTTAGGTAATGCCATTCGATTTCCTGTGAATCCATGACTTGCGGAAGAATCACCGCGTGACTACCCAAGAACCGTTCGCAGTGGGTGAGCGTTGGCTACCGGGCTATTTCGCCGAATCCGGAATCCCATCCCAGGCATCGGAGACGGCCGCGTTCGCTTACTCGTGCAAAACGACCGATAACAACGACTTATTGACTTTGATTTTGCCGTTATATTCGATGAAGCCCAGTTTTCTGAATTTGTTCATGAAAAAATTCACGCGCGAACGCGTGGTTCCCACCATGCTGGCCAGCGTTTCCTGGGAAACTTTCGGCAGTATGCGGTCCGGCTGATCTTGTTTTCCATAGCGCGCGAGAAGCAGAAGCGTGCGCGCCAGGCGCCTTTCACTCGAGTTGAAGAGTTGATCGATCAGATCCTCTTCGACTCGGATGTTGCGCGCCAGCATATACGAGATGAAATGATCGGATAACTCATGCTCCGCATGGAGCACGCGCAGCAGTTCGTTTTTCTCAATGACGAGAAGTGTAGTTGGGGTAACGGCTGTAGCCGTGCCCATCCGAATCGTCTGGCCCGCCATGCAGCCTTCGCCAAAAAAGTCGCTCGGGCCAAACATGGCGACTACCGCTTCTTTTCCGGACCCATTCACCACGGAGAATTTTACGCCCCCCTTCTGGACGTACATCACGCTATCCGCGGCCTCACCTTGCGAGTAGATCGATTCGCCTCGCCGGAAATCTGCAACTTTCCTCGCCACTCCTGCGGTATCGAGAAAGTCCTGCGGGTCGAAAGAGTCGGCCTTTCCATTTTTCTTGTGTTTTTTTGGTTTCATATTCGTATGGAAACGCCATCCCTGCATGGTCATTCCACAGCCCCTCTCACCTTACCAAGGGAGCCCTCCCAGAACTGTATAAAAGGGGACATTCAACAGTTTTGATAACTTACGTCGAGACTGTTCAATATAGAACAGACGCAAAAAACTCAAGCGTCGGAATATGCATGGGGCCGCTGATGGATTGTGTTCTCTATTGAACAACCATTGAAACTTGGAATTTCGTATTTCGCTAGGGCGCCTGCCAGCAGTTTAAGAACGCCTTGTATCTGGGTGAAGAGGAGAAGCTAATGCGCAAATTGAAGGTTAGCAAAATTTGGATCCTGGCGTTCTTGCTGGCTGCCGCACTGGTCGGGTGCGGTGACACGGACAAGGCAGGAGGTCCCACCTCTGCCACGACCCCGCCCACGGTGGTCTCCGTAATTCCAGCGGGGGCCTCTACAGGTATTTGCCAAGGCGCCGTTGTCTCCGCAACATTCAGCAAGGCCATGAATCCTGCGACGATCATCTCTCCAGCGACTACGTTTAAGTTGGCGGCCGGCACAACCGCCGTAGCCGGAACAGTTTCCATGGATTCAGCGAACTTGGTCGCGACCTTTAAACCCACGAACCCTCTTGCACTGAACACCCAATATACCGCCACGATTACCACCGGGGCGCAAGACCAATTCGGCATTGGGCTGGCGGCGGATTTTGTGTGGGCGTTCACAACAGCCGCATCAGCTTGTCCGGCGCCCATTCCGACGGGAACGGCCTGCGGTTTCGGAATTCTGGCCGCTACGCCCGCCGTTACAAATACCGGCCCCACCAACGTCACGGGAGATATCGGCATTTGGCCGGCAGCTGCGATCACTGGATTTCCGCCGGGAACACTAACGGGCACAAAACACACGGCTGACGCGGTTGCCCAGACAGCCCAGAGCGACTTGACCGTGGCGTATAACGCTGCCGCGGGAGCACCCGGAGGGGCCGCCCTTACCGCAGATATAGGAGGGCAAACCAAACCGCCTGGCGTTTATAAGGCCACCACCACGTTGGGAATCACCGGGGATCTCACCCTCGACGGTAAAGGCGATCCGAATTCTGCCTGGATCTTCCAGGTTGGGTCCGCACTGACGACGGCAGCCGGTAGCCCGTCCGCGCCCGCAAGTCGCGTCATCCTGATCGGCGGCGCCCAGGCTAAGAACGTGATCTGGCAGATCGGCAGTTCGGCGACCCTTGGAACTTACTCAACGCTGCAAGGAACCATAATGGCTCAAGCATCCATCACGCTTGGCACCGGCGCGACGCTGAATGGCAGGGCGCTGGCGCGGACGGGCGCAGTCACATTGGATAGCAATCCGGTAAATGTACCTCCCTGTCCGTGAGGTATTCGGTAGTGAAGCCAGCTTGAAGCTGGTCCACTACCGGTCAGGCTGGAAAAGCAGGATTTCACGTTATCGAAGTTCGGAGGAATATTCGCATGTCATCTCAATCAAAGCGCCATCTTGGTCGGGCCTTAGCTATGCTGCCGGCTATACTTGCTGTCCTGTGTGCGTTTGACACCCCCGCTGCAGCCCAGGACCAGGACCAGCCTGCTCCCAAGTGGGAGCTTTATGGCGGATACTCCTTCTTTCATCCCGGCGCGGATGTGCACGGCCAGCTTCCCGGGGCATTGCTCCCGCTGAGCAGCCGCCTCGAAGCGAACCCCCGCGGCTTCGGCGGCACTGTTACCTACAATTTTAACCATTGGCTGGGAATCTCGTTCGATGGCAGCGACCATTGGGGCAGCGGCGAAAAGACGCTCCCCAGAGCAATTGACGACGCCGGTTTCGCGAATTTCTCGTTGGGCCCAAAGATTACGTACCGCGGGCATCGTTTTTCCCCATTCATTGAAGTGTTAGTGGGCGGCCATCGCCTTATGCCGGAAGCCTTCCACGATGTTACCAAATTAGGGTTCATGTTCGGCGGTGGTCTGGATGTCAACCTGTCCAGGCACGTTGCCCTGCGGCTGCTCCGGGCCGACTACGTGCTCTCGGATTACAGGTTTGGTGCTTCGCCTGTCACTCCGAACACCGACATCCGGGGCGTTAGATTGCAGACGGGCCTCAATTTTATGTTCGGTGGCGGAGCGCCTCCAGCGGCCCCCAGCGCCGCTTGCTCAGTACAGCCAACGGAAGTCTTTGCTGGCGAGTCCGTGACCGCGACTGCCAATGGATCGAATTTCGCACCAAAGCGTACCGTCAAATACAGTTGGAACGGTACCGGCGTGAAAGTTGCCGGGAGCAATCCCTCCCTGCAAATTGACACCACAGGCTTGCAGCCCGGCTCCTATGGAGTCACCGCCAACTTGAATGATGGCCGCAAGCAGGGTTTTGCATCCTGCAGTGGCAGGTTCACCGTGAAAGAGCCCCGTCCACCCGTCATTTCTTGCTCAGCAAATCCGGAGCGCATGCGAACGGGCGGGACCTCCACCATTGTGTCCACCGCCAGCAGCCCGGATGGCCGCAGGCTCTCTTACAGCTACACCGCCAGCTCTGGCGAGATCTCCGGCAACGGTGACACCGCTGCGTTGAATACAGGTAACTCACCGCCAGGTCGTATCACCGTCACTTGCACCGTAAACGATGACCGCCAGCAGCCGCTCACGGCCTCTTCCACCACGATGGTAACTGTGGAAGCTCCGCCGCCGCCTCCTGCTCCTGCACCTCAGATCAAGCAGTTGGAAGCCAGGCTTGCCCTCCATAGTATTTACTTTCCAACCGCTCGGCCCACCGTCGATAATCCCGAGGGTGGCCTGGTGGACAGTCAGGCAGAGATCCTGATTGCTCTGGCCAACGACTTCAAAGCGTATTTGAAATACCGTCCTGATGCCCACCTGATCCTCGGAGGCCACGCCGATCCGCGCGGCTCAGAGGAATACAATAAAGCCCTTACGCAGCGGCGCGTGGACCGCACCAAGAATTTCCTGGTGGAACACGGCGTCCCCGGGGACCACTTTGAGACGCGGTCCTTTGGCAAAGACGACCAGTTGACGACCGAGCAGACCAAGGAGCTGATTGCGCAAAATCCGGAATTGAGTCCGGCCGACCGGCAAAAAATACTGAATAATCTGCGGGTGATGGTACTGGCCAACAACCGCCGCGTGGACGTCACCTTGAGCACCACCGGCGAACAATCCACTCGCCTCTACCCGTTTAACGCCAAGGATTTCTTGGCGCTAATCAGTCTCAAGGGCGGAGAAAAGAAGCCTGTAAAGGCCGGAGTAAAGAAGCCAGCCGCCAAGAAAAAGCCATAAAGGCTTAGCTTTGGCAGCCGGGTATTCGGGGGGCACAAACGTGCCCCCGGTTGTAGGGGCACGACCCGCCCTTCGCTCTTCCAATTTCCGTTTTCCAAATTTCCAGTTTCCAGTCTCGGGATCAGGTCCGCGCGCAAATGCCAGCCTTCCGGAAAAACAGTCTTCAAACGTATAATCGCGCGGATGGGCGACTCTTCTCTACCCTTTGGGATTGACCGATCCCTTCTTCGCTTGGACAGTCAGGATCCCTATTTCTGCCTGCATTTCATCATGATCTTCGTTCGCGATCAGGAACGAAGCCTGCGATTCTACGTTGACCAGCTTGGCTTCAGGTTGGTGGTGGATCAACGTTTTGAATCTGGCGGCCGGTGGATCGAGATTGCGCCTCCGGACGGCAACGCGAGCCTCTCCCTGCTCTGGCGACGCCCGACTCCGAGGTATACAAACTCATTGGGCAGGATACGCGGATCTACTTTATCACCGAGGATGTCAACGCCAAGTTCAACGAATGGAGCCGTCGTGGAGTTCGCTTTCAATTTCCACCACAGGTACCGGCATGGGGCGGAACCTTCACACGGTTTGAGGATGTGGACGGGAATTCGTTCGGCCTTGCTGGCTTCGACGAATTAACCCTTGGAGTGGAATCGCAACGCCGCGCCATCGCCCAAAAGCTCGAATCCGAACGCCGCGCCGCGCGCGACTTGGAAATCGCGCGGCAGGTGCAGGCGAAGCTCTTTCCCCAAAGAATGCCGGCGGTTCGCACCCTGGAATACGCGGGAGCTTGCCTTCAGGCCCGGGAGGTGGGAGGAGATTACTACGATTTCCTTGACCTCGGCCGGGAACGGCTTGTCCTGGTGATCGGCGATATCGCAGGTAAGGGAATCGCGGGCGCTCTGCTGATGGCCAATCTGCAGGCCAACCTGCGCAGCCAGTGCGCGATTGCCGCAGACGAGCCGCGGCGATTCTTGCGATCGGTGAATCAGCTGTTTTACGAGAATACGGCCGACGGCGACTACGCAACATTTTTCTTCGCTGAATATAACGACAAAACGGGCTGGTTGCGCTTTGCGAATTGCGGACATCTTGCCGCGCTTCTCCTCCGGCGCGATGGCACTTTGGAACGGCTCGCCTCCATCGCGACGGTTCTGGGTCTGTTTGAGGATTGGGATTGTATGCTGGAGGAGCGACAGCTATTCCCCGGAGATACGCTGGTTCTCTACACCGACGGCATGACCGAATCGTTCAACGATTCCGGAGAGGAATTCGGAGAGCAGCGCCTGATCGAAGCGCTCCAGCGGCATCGTGGAGAGTCTTCACAGGCCTTGGTTTCATCACTTCTCGATGAAGTTCGGCAATTCAATCCTAACGAACAGCAAGACGACATCACGCTCATTGTTGCCAACTGTCGAGAAGCTTAGAACCGATCTGATTGGAGATGGAACGTCAGCCCTGCGCTAAGTGTTCGCGCGCCAGTTCTTCCCCACTTTCCATTCAGGGACTTATGGCAGTAGCCTCCTTTTTCGCGATTTAACTACTCGCGCAACCCTCAAGATCATTGCCCTACAGCCAGCGGGCGCACGCGCACAACGAGCTCCTGCAGAAACTGATCGGAGTGAATGAAAACGGCAAAGTGCCCACCACCGTTGATCGTCACAAACTCCTTGCGTGGTGCTTTCATGGAGTCGAGGTAATTTCGAGCCAGGGCAGTCGGAGTCGTAAAGTCTGCAGCTCCTTGGATGACGAACATCGGGACGGAAAATTCGAGGCCAAGCTCTGCTGGTCCTCTGGATTTCATTTGCGGCACGAGTCGTTCACCGCTCAGCATCTGGCCATCCGCGGAATCATTGATGTCTCTCACAGAATTGCCGGGAGCGACGAGTGTCAGGCCAATTGTTCCCAACAAGAACTGGTCCGCGCCTTCGAAGGCATTCGCCCATTTCCTCTGCACACCGTATCCCCCGTCCGGCGCCTGGGATGAGTAAGGTGGTGGGCCGACACGGCTCAGTTCTTCGACGGCTTGCTGATTACCGACGGCTCGCGCCTTCTTCAGTAACTCGTCATAGGCCACGTAGTAGTTTTTGGTTTCGTCCGCGACCGGGCCCGTGCCTACATATGCGTAGAAGAGTTCCGGCCTTGCTCGAACCATTCCTAGGCCAAGAAGCGTGCCAAATGAATGACCCACGATGATGATTTTGTTTTTATCCAGGTGCTTGCGCAGGTACTCCGAAAGCTCAATGCCATCCTGCACCATTCGTTCCACCGTGATAGTCGGCGCCACTGTGGGTCCAGTTTTTCGCAAGGTTCTGCCCGCGCCTCGTTGATCCCATTGCACCACGGTAAAATGCTTCGTCCATGGTGCGAACATCGCGAATGTCCAGGGGTTGGTGACGTCGCCCGGGCCGCCATGCAGGAACAGCAACACGGGGTTGTCACGATCCCAGCCGCGAATTGTGATCCACTGTTCGATACCGCCGATTGTGACGAACTGCGCCTCGTCGATGCCCTTCGGCGACGAAATAGCGTACTGCTGCGCGTTACGGGCTCGCAAAAAGGAAGCCAAGTCATCAAACTTGCGATATTCCGAGTCAATGGCTGGGGGTGCGGGAGGCGGCTGCTGGCCCTTGGCAACCTGCCCAAACGTCCCACGAGACAGACAGAAGAGCGAAAGGTAACAAGCAAAAATGCATCGGATCATACGTGGTTGCTCCGGGACGACCGAGATTTCCTGATACCACACAACATGTTACGCAACGAACGGGAGGAAGATATCGAGTCGGATCTGTCAGCTGGCTGGCGCACCCTTTTCGCTTTGAAAAAAGGCGCGGGTTTTGAATCTACGAATTGGCAAACCACATCCTTTCAATGATTTCCAAGTCCACTCGAATTACACACTAAATAAACATTGACAGCCAGTACCTTTCGCGCTATACTGTTATTGTCCTTCACCGCGGCGGAGAAAGGAGCGCCTTCCTTTGTCCGCTACCTCTTTACCCCGAGTCACACCCGATCTTGCGCTCCCAGTCGCTTGCCGAGACGCGGGGTCCATCGCAATGCCTCCAAATCCTTCGCCATCCAATGCTCCACTGGCTCTCCCCTTTCCTGCCATTTTCCATTTTTGTATCTCCATTTCTGCTTTCCCTAACCCCCTTTAGAAGCAACAGGCTCGAAAAACCCTGCGTCGCAAATCAAGCCGTGCTGAAATCAAAGGACTTAACGTCATAAGCTCTGCCTTGTCTGACGTTGACCGATTTTCATGAGGTTTCGCGGGCCGGTCGGCCCTAAAGGACACTTACAAAAAACAGGGGGGGTGGGAGGTGTTATGGTTAACCAGAAATCCGACAAAGAAGCAGGTTCTTCGCAGCACTGTGTCATAGCGAACAGCTATTTGTCTTCATGGCCCGTAGCATCTAGCGATAGACGGCGAGAATGAGCGACATTGGCCGGGATGCAGGCTGGGCCGGACGGTGTCCGTCATCTCGCCGTCCTGCTCATGTAGACCCTGCAGAACGTGTTCTCTTGCAACCGTTGCCTACGTTCGCATTCGAGGAAGCTCAAATGTCAGCCAACAACACGTACGGAACAATTCTCATCAGAGAAAATACTCTCTTGCCCGCAGGCTTGGCGGTCGAGAGTGAATCTTTTTTGCCCGGCTGGAGAGTAGCCAAGAATCTCGATGGATATGGTCTCGCTCGAAAAATGGAAGGCGCGAAGTGGAACTATTTCTATCTCGCGGGTGTGACCAGGACGGTGGTCTTGGGTCGCGAAGGGCCAGAGACGATGCGCAGGGCCGTCCGGCGCGCGCTCCCGAGACTGGACCGGCTGAAATTTAACTCTCTTGAAATTACGGGCGTTATCTCGAAACAGTTTCTCGGCATTCCTTTCACGCGTGTTTCCATTCATTCCCGGCATATCCAAGAAGCGATTAGCCTGGTCCCCACAAAGGAATTTGTCCTGAGCATGCCCGCTCCCGCCCCAATGGGAGAAGCGCTCACGAAGCCACAAGTGGCGCTAACTACGAGTTCTTAGGAATTCATGGGAGAAATGAAAATGAAAGCCATTAGCAGTTCGATTCTTTGCCTTGGTGCTGTGCTTCTTGCGGCCCCTGCGCTTCGCGGACAGGATTTTTCGAAGTATCGAGATTTTTCACTGGGAACGAGCCTGGCGAGCGTCCTGAAGCATACGGACAAGAAGTCAACAGATGTAAATGTGACGCATGCCGGCCGGCCGTTGTTTCAGGAATTGACTTGGTGGCCGCCGAACATTCCCGGGACTTCATTCCGGGCGGACAGCGTCGAACAGATTCTTTTTTCCTTCTACAACGGCGAGCTCTACAAAATTACCGTGACTTACGATCAAACTTCCACGGAAGGGCTGACTTCGCAAGACATGGTGAAGTCCATCGCCGCGACGTACGGACCTGCCACAAGTGTTGTGCCGGAGGCTGATTCCGCGACCATCGGGCGCTATGACGTGAAGCAAAAGCCTGTCGCGTCCTGGGAAGATTCGCAATACTCCTTCAATCTGGTCCGTTCTTCTTTCACCGATCGTTTTGGTCTCGTCATCTGGTCCAAACCTGTGAATGCAGAAGCCGAACTTGCCATCGTGGAAGCCGTGAGACTAGAAAAAGAAGATGGCCCAAAAAAGGAAGCCGAGCGCCAGAAGAAACTAACAGACGACCTCGAGGTCGCGCGTCTGAAGAACCAGAAAATATTCCGCCCGTAGTGTTGGGCTAAGCCGTAAAAAGTTAAGTGTTCTCGCCGCGACGAAAAGTTGACGTAGTGACTTACCGCTGAAACGGTCAGGATTCGAAGACCCACTTTCCGCCCGTCATCGTGCGCTCAATCGGGATGTTGACGATGTTGGATGGATCTTCCTTGAACGGATCTCGGCCGAGCACCACGAGATCTGCGAGCTTGCCTGGTTCGATGGATCCCTTACTGTTTTCTTCGTAGGACGCATAGGCGCCGTTCATCGTGCCCACTCGAATCGCTTCTTCAAGCGAGATGCGCTGCTTCGGGCCCCAGACGTTTCCCTTGCTGTCCGTGCGCGTAACTTCCGATTGCAGAGCCATCATCGGTTCGAAGGGACCCGGCGGATAATCCGAAGCCTGCGTCGCTCGAATGCCGGCATCCAGAAACGAGCGAAGCGCGAACATGTGATTGAGGCGCTCGGCTCCGTATTCCTTCATCTTTTCACCGTGGTAGTACGCGTACGTTGAAAATGGCGTGGGAATCGCGCCCAGATCATGAATCCTTTTTATGAGCGAGTCATTGACCAGCGAGCAGTGCTCCAGTCGAAAACGCGGATCCTTGCGCGGCAATTCTTTTTGCAGGCGTTCGTACACGCGGAGCGTGATGTCAATGGCCACGTCTCCATTGGCGTGGGTGCCGAGCTGCCATCCGGCGTCGTGGGCTTTGCGCGCCATCTCATAGAGTTGGTCTTCCGGCGTGACGAGAATGCCGAAATCATCCGAGCGACCGATATAGGGTTGCGAGAGGCGCGCGGTGCGCTCGGAGATCGAACCATCGCAAACCATTTTCTGCGCGCCCACGCGCACCCATTCGTCGCCCAGGCCGGTTTTGACCCCGGCCTCCAGCATCTTGCCAACGAACGCATGGAAAATGTGGCAATAAGTGCGGACGGATAGCTCGCCTGCATCGCGAGCCTGTTGATAGGCGAACAAGTCATCTGGACTGCCAGACGCATCGGTCACGGAGGTCACACCGGTGCGCGACATCATCTTCGAGATCAGCCGCACGCCTTCCCGGCGATCCTCGCGCGTGAAGTTCGCAGGAATCACTGCACGGAAAGCGTCCATGCCATGCTCGCGAACGTGACCGGTCAACTCTCCCGTGGTTGGATCGTGATCATATTTTCCACCTTGCGGATCGGGGGAGTTTTTTTCCAACTTGGCCAGTTTCAAGGCCATCGAGTTCACCCATGCTGTGTGTCCGCCGCGATGACCGATGAAAACCGGATGCTCCGGCAGGGCCTCGTTGAGATCCCGCAGAGTAAGCGGGCGATCGTCCGAGGGCTTCGTATCGTCGTATTTGAATCCGAGAACCCACTCGCCCTTTGGTGTTTTCTGAGCACGCTCTCGCAGCGCCTTGAGAATTTCGGCGATCGAGCGCAGATCGCAGTCCACCATTCGGAGATGGCTGAGCCCCGCTTCGGCCGGATGCGAGTGTGCGTCAATAAATCCCGGCAAGACCGTCTTTCCACCCAGATCCAACTTGCGGCTCCGGCCGGTCGCAAGATGCAAGATCTCGTCGTTGGTGCCAACAGCGAGGAAGCAGCCAGCTGAGATTGCAACCGCTTGGGCACGCGGCAATTTTTCATCCACGGTCCAAAGATTCCCGTTGCAGAGGATTAGGTCGGGCTGTTGTGCTCGCAAAAGGGGAAGAGCAAGGAATGCACCGAGATTGCAGATAAACTCGCGCCGAGAACTATTCAACATAGTCCGCCTCTCTTTATCCGCGATCGTGGGAATTGCCCCGGATTTCATCGAACTATACACGAACGCCTGTGCACGGCGGGAGCCAATCATCTTTTGCTGATGGGAAACTGACTCAACGCGCAGTCAAACTGAGCCTTGGCAGGTAAGCTAGGCTTCCGTCTGCTTCGAAAATGTGTGGATACCGCATTCTAGTTTTGTCCCGCCCCAGCGGCCGGATCTTGGATTGTTCGGATCCGCAGGAAGCGCGGTGCAGGGCTGGCACCCAATGCTGAGATACCCTTCGTCGTACTGAGGCAGGTGGCTGATCCCATTCGAATTCACGTAATTCCAAACCTGTTCCCAATTCCAGTCTGCAAGGAGACTCACTTTCCACAGACTCTTGCCCGTGGGAAGGGGATGAAGCTCAACCTTTTTCAGGTTTTTGCGGGTCGGTGACTGCTCGCGCCTCAGGCCCGTGAACCACATATCGAATGGTTCCAGCGCACCGAGAAGCGGCTCGACTTTGCGCAATTGGCAGCATCGCGTGGGGTCGCTCCGATTGAGAATGCCGAATGCGGACTCTTGCTCTGCGACAGTTTGGACCGGAAGCACATTAACAAGATTTAGCGACCATTCTTTCGCCAGGCGGTCCCGGTATTCATACGTTTGCGGAAAATGGTAGCCGGTGTCCAGGAAAAGCACCGGCACGTCTGGGATGCGCTTGCGGAGGAGATGAAGCACGGCCATGTCCTCCGCTTGAAAGCTGCTCGTGAAGCAGGGGCGTGCATTTTCGTTGGCGCCCAGCACGGCATCGAGTACAGCCTCCGGCGTTAGAGTCTCCGCCGTTTCTGCGATTTGATCGACGTTCATTTAGTTCACCTTTTCCTGATTCTTTTCCGCTGGGGAAAGCCGGAGGGCCTGCGCGAATGCAAGTGCCTGCCTTGCGTGCTCTTCTTCAGACAAATGCGAAGTTTTCGATAGGGCCAGATCGAAGAAACGGCCTTCCGAATTTGTTGCGATAAGGCGCTTGGTTTCCGCATCGAGGTTGCTACCGGAATAGAGAGCCACGATTCCCGCGGCCTGCGTTACGCAGATTGTTTCTGAGAACGCCGCGGCGGAAACTGCGGAGTCCGTGAGGTGGAGAACTTCGAAACCTTGCTCGAACAGATGGCGTTCGAGCCTGGTCGCAAGCGCTTGCCGGCCTTCGAGCAGCAACACGGCGGGCAAATGCCCGCGCCGGATGCGGCGTTCCTCCGCGGACACCGGTGAACCTGCCGGAATTCGCAGATTCGCAACTGCTTCCGCCGGAGCACTCACTCGTTTTGTGGCCGGATCGTCTTGAATCATTCCCGCGCCTACGGTGGCGTTCGAAAGGGCGTCGATCAAGACAAAACTGCCAGTCGTTCGATTGCTGGCATACGGATCAAAGAAGAGCGGCACGTTTGCTTCGAACTCAACCGAACCAATTTCGTTCATCCGCAGTTGCGTCGCGTGCTCCTGCATCAGCGTATTGATGTTGACGCGATGGCGGATGCCCGTGGCTCGGATTTTCGTCTGGCGAACCGTGTGTTTGACGAGATACGTGCGTCCCAATTCCAGGGGACTGGCGTGAAGCCACACAACGGTGGCGTGAAAATTCCGAGCAACGCGGGGCACATCAAGGGCGGACACCAGCATATCGCCACGGCTGAGGTCGATCTCCTCTTCAAGACGCAATGTCACCGACATCGGAGAGAAAGCGCGGGACAACTCGCCATCGTACGTCACGATCGAGTGCACGCGCGTTTTTTGTCCGGAGGGCAGCGCCACAACGGAATCACCGGGGCGCACAACACCGCTCGCAATGCGCCCGGCAAAGCCGCGAAAATTTGCGTCGGGCCGAATGACGCTCTGGATGGGGAAACGCAAGCCCTCCAAAGAATCACTGTCCGGCAGGGGCACGGTTTCCAAATGCTCCAGCAGCGTTGGCCCTTCGTACCAGCGCATCCGCGCACTACGCTCGACTATGTTGTCTCCTTCCAGCGCGCTGATCGGGATGCACTGGACGTTGGTAATTCCAAGCTGAGCAGCCAGAGTGACGAAGTCGTCTTTCAGCTTCAGAAAGAGATCTTCGCGATACTCTGCCAGGTCCATCTTGTTCACAGCGGCAAGCACGTGTTTGATTCCCAGAACGGAAGCGATGAATGCGTGGCGGCGCGTTTGCGCAAGAAGTCCTTTGGTGGCGTCAATCAGAATGACGGCCAAGTCCGCCGTGGACGCGCCTGTGGCCATGTTTCGCGTGTATTGTTCGTGGCCTGGCGTGTCCGCAATGATGAATTTGCGTCTCGAGGTCGCAAAATAGCGGTAAGCCACATCAATGGTGATGCCCTGCTCGCGTTCGGCGCGAAGGCCATCCGTGATCAGCGAAAAATCGATGGGCCCTGTGGAACGGTTGATGCGGCTCCGCTTTACCGAGGCCAACTGATCTTCGTAGACGGCCTTCGAATCGTGCAGCAGCCGCCCGATCAGAGTCGATTTGCCGTCGTCGACGCTCCCCGCCGTTGTAAAGCGAAGAAGCTCGGTGCTCAGATCCTGATCGAGAAAGGCGGCAAATGCGTCTTCGGTTGTGTTCTTTGCGGAAGAGATCATCAGAAGTATCCCTCCCGTTTTTTGAGTTCCATGGAGCCTTCTTCATCGTGGTCAATCGCGCGATTCTCGCGCTCGGAGCGGCGGAACGAAACCATCTCTTCAATGATCTTCGGCAGAGTGTCCGCCTCGGAGCGGATGGCTCCCGTGCAGGGAACGCAACCGAGTGACCGCATGCGGCACTTCAAAGTTTGCGTTTTTTCCCCCCGCAAGCGCTGCGAGGAATTGTTGATGACCACGATGGAGCCGCTTCGCAAAACAACTTCGCGTTCCCGCGCAAAATAGAGCGGCACAATCGGAATTTGTTCCACGTGGATGTACAGCCAGACGTCCAGCTCGGTCCAATTCGAAAGCGGAAAGACGCGGATGCTTTCGCCCTTATCCAGACGCGAGTTGAAGATATTCCACAACTCCGGCCTCTGGTTCTTGGGGTCCCACTGGCCGAGAGAATCTCGGAAGGAGTAGATTCGTTCTTTCGCGCGTGATTTTTCTTCGTCGCGGCGCGCTCCGCCGAAGGCCGCGTCGAAACCGCCTTCGGTGAGGGCGTCAAGCAGAGATTTCGTCTTCAGCAGGCCGCAGCACTTCTGGGTACCCAGCAAGAATGGGTTGGCGCCTGCGTCGAGAGCTTCCTGGTTTTTGTGGACGATCAGCTCGGCGCCAATCTGTTTCGCATAGGAATCGCGGAATTCGATCATTTCCGGGAATTTGTAACTTGTGTCGATGTGCAGCAGGGGAAAGGGAATCTTGCCGGGGAAGAACGCTTTCTGCGCCAGCCGGAGCATGACCGAAGAATCTTTTCCAATCGAATAGAGCATGACCGGCCGGGCAAATTCCGCCGCAGCTTCGCGGAGAATATAGATGCTCTCCGACTCCAGCATGCGAAGGTGATTGAGCCTCTTTGATGCAAGCTGCTCCGGAGCCTCGCCGGCGACCGAGGAGTCCTGCCGTTCGAATGAAACTTCCGATGCGTACACTCTAGACCCCAATGAGAATAATGACCACCATCACTGCCACCACCTGGCTGATGTCATTGAGGTCGCGCCCCATCATCAGAAGCTGACCCAGCCCGAGACTGACGAAAATCATTTCTCCCGCGAGGAGCGAGCGCCAGGCGAAGGCCCAGCCCTGCTTCAGACCCGAGACCAGATGAGGGAGGCTGGCGGGCAAGAGGACGTGCAGAAATAGCCGAACGCCGCTCGCACCGAGATTGCGGCCGGCCATGGCGTAGATTCGCGGAACGTTTCGCAAGCCGGCCTCGACATTGATGCTGATGGAGAGCAGCGAGCCCATAACGACGACAAAGAGAATCGCTTTTTCGCTCAGTCCGAACCAGAGGATCGCCAGTGGCAGCCAGCAAATACTCGGCATACTTTGCACGCTCACGACCAGGCGGCCAAGGGTCTCCTCCAAGAAATCGCTCTGTGCAAGAAGCAGCCCCAGCGCGCCGCCAAGGATGACGGAAAGGGCGTAGCCCACGAGCATGCGTTTCAAGCTGACGCCGATGCCGATCCAAAACGTGTGATCCGAGAAGCCGATTCGAAGCGCCTCGAAGACGCTGGCCGGAGTTGGGAAAACATAAGGAGGCCAGAGCTTCAAGAGCGCAAGGCTCTGCCAAAGCGCCAGCACAACGGCGTAGAAGCCGACTTGTCTCGCGATCTTACGCAAATTGTTCATGATGAAACTCAGCTCGCACGGATTTGTCAATTTCTTCGCGAAGATGCCCGAGGACTTTCTTGGACATGGAGGCCACCTCGGGATCTTCGATGTGGCGAGGCCGCGCCAGAGAGATGGAAAACTTTGTTTTGATGCGGCCCGGCCGGTAGCTTAAAACGAGAACGCGATCGCCGAGGCGGACGGCTTCGCGCACATTGTGGGTGACGAAGATGATGGTTTGCCCGGTCTCGCGCCAGACGCGCTCGAGCTCGTCGTGAAGGAGGTCGCGGGTTTGGGCATCCAGGGCTGCGAATGGCTCGTCCATCAACAGAACGTCCGGCTGCATGGCCAACGCGCGGGCCAGCGCCACGCGTTGCTTCATGCCACCCGAAAGCTGATGCGGATGGTGTTCTTCGAATTGGGAGAGGTGAACGAGGTCCAAGTAGTAGCCGGCCTGCTCACGCCGCTCTTTCGTGTTTACGCCTTTTTGCCGCAGGCCAAATTCGACGTTTTCCCGCGCTGTGAGCCAGGGAAAAAGTCCCAGCTCCTGGAACAGGAGTATGCGGTCGGGACCGGGTCCTTGCACTTTGCGGCCATCAATCCAGATTTCTCCGGCCGAAGGGCGATCGAGTCCCGCGATGAGATGAAGCAATGTGGACTTGCCGCACCCGGAGGGACCGACAATGCACAAGAATTCTCCCGGAAGGACTTCGAGATTGATATTTTCGAGAGCCGCCAGCTGGCCGCCATGGCCTGACGGGAAGTGACGCGACACGCCATCCAACCGGATCTTGCTGTTCACCGCACGGAGCGGCAATTGTGCTTCCATGAGTGCAGCCATATCAGCCTCCGAAACCTGCTTCCAGAGAATCAGTGCATCGAAAATCATCACGTTCAAGCGGCAACGCTCTGGGCCAGTTTCGTCCCTGCTTTTGCAAGATCATTGGATGGGCTTCGCTTTCTTTTCCAGAAGTACTTCGTTCAAGAGAGCCAGATCGTAGAGGCCTGAGAGGTCGGGACGCTCACGGCCCAAAAATCCCGCATCGTAGGCCTGCTGTGCCGAGGTCAGTAGCGAAGTGCGGATCGGATCGTAGGTGGCTTGCAGGCGCGAGAACGATTCGTCCAGCACTTTCGGCGGAAGCGCCTTGCCGGTGTCTTTCTGGATTTGCTGATTGACGATTTGTTTTGCTTCCGTGGGTTTTGCGTTGATCCACTCCGTCAGCTCGACGTGGGCACGGAGCCAGTTCTTGACAACGTCCGGGTGCTCGCGAAGAAAGGAGGTCCGCACAATCAAATGTGCGGTAACGAATTGGCGATTGGGCCAGAGGTCGCGCTCATCCACGAAGAGGCGGGCATTGGCCTCCTGGACGAGGCGCGAAGCCCAGGGTTCGGGCGCCCAAGCGGCATCGATTTCCCCCTTGAGAAAAAGCGTGAGTTGGTCTGGGTTAGCAATTGGGATGACCAGAACATCTCCGCCCTTTTCCCGCGTTTTCAAGTTGTGCGCTTGCAGCCAGGCACGCAGAGCTACGTCCTGCGTGTTGCCAAGCTGCGGCGTGGCGATCTTCTTGCCGCGAAAATCCTCGGGCTTCGCAATGCCAGCGGCGGAACGCACGACCAGGGCTGCTCCGCCGCTGGTGGCGCCTGCAATGACGCGCAGAGCCTCGCCTTTGGAACGCACATGGCCGGCGATGGCAGGGTTTGGGCCGACATAGGCCAGATCGAGTGCGCCCGCGAACAATGCTTCGATCACGGAGGGCCCGGCGTTGAAGACTTTCCACTCGATGTGCGCGCCGGAACCAAGGGCCTGCTCAAATCGGCCCTGCGCTCGTCCGACAAGGGCTTGGGAATGCGTGACGTTTGGAAAATAGCCCGCTCGCACGGCGACGCGTGCGGTTTGCCCACATGCCGGACCTGCCGCCAGGAGGAGCATAAAAATCGTCAATGGGATTCGTGATTGCAAGCGATTGCTCCGCTCAGCCGGTCCGAAAAAGTCGAGCCTCTTTGCTCTGGCCTTCAAAAATTCGCTCCTAGGCAAAAACAAAAAACCCACCTGCCAACTCTTGCTTGGCGGTGGGTCGAAAACTTTTCAGCTAGAATTTAAGTCTCTAGATACCTAGCCTCCCCGCGCCAAAGCACACACCCTCGGGACATGGACAGCAGGGACACATTTGGGAGGCTTTTTGGGAGCGAGACAGCATACAGGGATAGTCTACGCGCTGGGTTGCAAATTGCCAAAACCAAAATTTCGATGCTTTCCAGCGAAATTTTGGTTTCTTGATTCGGAACGCAAATCCTGAGTCTTGCGCAGTTCACGTGGTTGCAGACCTAACCGTCGACCCCAATTCTCGATGCCGCGACCCGAATGCGAAACTACATTGTATTTTCATCGGTTGTAACTTAAAACGGATTAATTCACACTATCGCGCTAGCCGGGCCGGTGAGTGCCAGCACCAACTTGATTCTGACTGCCGGCGAGGCAGCAATGCTAATGTTCGCTCCGGCGCAATCCAGGAGGAACGCATGAGCCATATTCATCGTTTCGTGGGACCAAACCGATTCAAAGGTCTCTTCGCAATTGTGGCACTATTGCTTGCCCTGACGGCCGGCGTCGCCTGGACGCCAACGGCAAAGCCGCGTCAGGAACCCCAACCCGCACAGGAGGATGCGGCACTGCTGGAAGGCTACCGCCACGTCGAAGTGGCTTCGGTCTCGGACGCACTGGAGCAGATCGCCGGGCGAAAAATGTATTTGTCGCATCGCATGCGTTCCATCTTTCCCACCCGCTTTGCCGGATTCGCGCTTACGGTTGCGCTGAAGAAGGAGACGAATCACGATCTCGAGGCGCTGAAGGGCATGCTTGCCGCGATCGATCAAGGCGCGCCGAATTCCGTCTATGTGATGGTCGTCGAAGACGGAGCCGACATTGCCGGAATGGGCGGCCTGATGGGAACGGCGATGTCCGCGCGTAACTTTTCCGGCGCGGTCATTGATGGTGGAGTGCGCGATGTTGCTTACTTGCAGAAGATCGGCTTTCCCGTGTACGCGCTGGGGATCGTGCCTTCCACTTCGATTGGCCACTACCGTTTCGCGGGATCAAATATACGTGTCGTTTGTGATGGCGTCGAAGTCCATCCCGCTGACATTGTCGTCGCCGACCCGGATGGCGTTGTCGTGGTGCCGCGCGCGCTGGCTCCCAAGGTGCTTGCGCTGGCCCAGGAGATGGATTTCAAGGAGCACTCGATGTACGCGGTGATCGAAAAGCTCAAGTCCATCGAGGAGGCTGTCAAGAAGTTTGGTCGGCTCTAGAGAAGAGAGGGTGAGCCGGACCATTTCTGGGGGCGCTGCTGTCGTGCGGTGGCACGAATGATGGACGCAGTGAACGGCAAACGGTTCTGGGCATCGCTGCGGGCAGGGATGTTTTCACTTTTTGGATTGCCCTAGGAGATTGAATTTCTGCAATCATGCATTTAGAGGAGGTGCAAGAGATGATGCCAGGTCGCAGCACTAGAAGAGGTTTTGCAGCTCGTTTCGCATCTCTTTTTACGGGAGCCGGCCTCGCGGGATTGTTCTCCAATTCCGCCGCTTCGGCTGGGCAGGTGCAAGGTGGCGTCCAGAAACTGAACTACGAAGGTAAACCCGCCGGCGGAACGGGATTCATCACGCCGCTCATCGTTCACAACGGCGTGATCTACATCGCCGGCCAGGGCGCTCATTCCCACGACAAAGGCGAAACGTTTCCGAAGGACATCGAGAATCACACCCGTCACGTGATGGAAAGCGTCAAGACGCTCGTTGAAGCGGGCGGCGGCACGATGGACAGCATCTTGCAGCTCACCGTCTACCTTGCGAACATCGACTACTACGACGGCATGAACCAGGTTTTTAAGACATATTTTCCACACGGTGGGCCTGCGCGCACGACCGTTGCCGTCGCGGCGCTTCCAGGCGATTCGCTCGTGGAAATCAATTGCACGGCAGCGGTAGTGGCCGCTGCAAAGAAGGGAGCGTAACCATGGTCTTCAGCGAAAAATGGCAGCGCCGCACGTTTCTGGGTAGCCTCGGGGCACTGGCTGGGACTCTGCTCAGTCCGCGAAAACTGTTCGCTAGCCCTGCTGCAACTGCAAAGCCGGCGGGAAAAATCAGCGGGTTTGGCGCGACTGGCAACGTTTACGAAGAATTGGGCGTAACTACGGTGATCAACGGCCAAGGCACCATGACCGTGCTCGGCGGCTCCCTGATGCGCCCCGAGGTCGAAGCCGTGATGGCTCTGGCCTCGCTACACTTTGTGAGCGTTCCCGAGCTCGAAGTCGCGGCAGGGAAGCGCATCGCGGAAGTGCTCAAACTGCCCGAGGGCAACACAGCTCTTGTCACTTCTGGCGCTGCGGCCGCGATGCAGTCGGGATTGGCCGGCATCCTCACGGGAGACAATCCGAAGTTCATCGAGCAACTGCCGGATCTCACTGGAATGAAGTCCGAAGTGATCATCCAGAAATCGCACCGCAATCCCTTCGATCACCAACTCCGTTCCACCGGCGTAAAGCTTGTCGAGGTGGAAACCCGGGAGGACGTGCGAAAGGCCGTCAATCCGAAAACGGCCATGATGCACTTCACGAATTTCGCCAACGCCGCGGGCCAAATTAAAGTGGAGGAGTGGGCGAAGCTCGCCAAGGAATTAAACGTACCGTCCTTCATCGACGCCGCGGCGGATACGCCGCCAGTCTCGCACCTTTGGGACTACACCGTTATGGGTTATGACCTCGCAGCGTTCAGCGGAGGCAAGGCCATTCGCGGCCCGCAGTGCGCCGGGCTGCTGATCGGCAGGAAGGACCTCGTCGCCTATGCGCTGCTCAACAACAGTCCTCACGAAGACACTCTCGGCCGCAGCCAGAAAGTCGGCAAAGAGGAAATCATCGGGATGGTCAAAGCGCTCGAATCCTATTTGAAGGAAGATCACGAGGCTCTCAACAAGGAATGGCAGCGCCGCCTGGAGTTTGTCTCCGCGAGAATCACGAAGGTTCCCGGCGTCACGACTTCTTACAACGTTCCAGACATCGCCAATCACGTTCCGCACATGGAGATCAAGTGGGATGCGCAGCGCATTTCGCTGACGCCCCGCGAAGCCGGCAAAGCCTTGCGGGCCGGAAAGCCGTCCATCGTTCTTTCCACTGGGGAGGAGGGCGAAGCGTTGTCCATGAACTCCTTCATGCTGCAGCCCGGCGAGGAGAAAATCATCGCGGAAAATCTAGTCAAGCTCTTCAAATCGCACTCGGCGTGAGTGAATTGACGGCGCGTTTCACTGGAGTTCGAAGGACATCTTTTATTATCCCGCTCAGCTTGTGGGATCGCGCGAATCGGAGCAGTCTTGGTGCCTGAAGCCGCCTCAACTCGCGTACGCTGGTTCCTGGTCTTCGGGCTGTTCGTCTTGAGCGCGGTCGCCTACGTCGATCGCATCAACATTGCGATCGCTGGCAATTCGATCGCTACCGAATTCCACCTCACAAACGTTCAGTTAGGATCGCTCACCAGCGCCTTCTTGATAGGCTACGCCCTTTTCCAGACGCTTGGGGGCTGGCTCGCCGATCGCCTAGGACCGCGGCGTGTGCTCGCTGTGGGAGTTTTGTGGTGGGGAATTTTCACGGCGCTGACCACCGCCGTCTCGGCGAAAATCGCATTCGCCATTTTTTACCTGGCGGCGATGCGCTTTCTCCTCGGGGCCGGAGAAGCCGTCATGTTTCCGGCCTCCAATCAATTCGTCTCACGCTGGATTCCCACGCAGGAACGCGGAATTGCGAACGGCGTGATATTTGCCGGCGTCGGCGTGGGTGCCGGCGTCACCCCGGGCCTAATCTCTTACATCATGGTGCATTACGGCTGGCGCTGGTCGTTTTGGGCAAGTGCTCTCGTCGGCTTGATCGCTGGAACTGCCTGGTATCTTTTTGCGCGAGACACGCCGGAGCAGCACGTGTACGTTTCCGCTGCAGAACTCAAACACATTCAGGCCGGCCGAACCGTCAAGACTTCCGCCACCTCCAAATCTGGTGACGGCCGAATTCCGTGGAGCACCATTCTCGCAAGCAAAGAAGTGTGGGCCGTGACGCTCGGCTATTTTTCCTTCGGTTATGTTGCCTGGATCTTCTTTGCCTGGTTCTTCATCTACCTTCGCAACGTCCGCGGACTGGATTTGAAAGCCAGCGCGTCCTACACGACGCTGCTCTTTCTCACGATGGCCGCGTGCAGTCCGCTCGGCGGCGCCATCAGCGATAAGCTCACCAAGATGTACGGCAAACGCATCGGAAGGTGCGGCATCGCAGTGTTCGCACTCTTGTTGACCGCTATTTTTCTGGCATTTGGTTCGCAAGTGCACAGCGCGCGCCTCGCCAGTATTGTCCTCGCCGGCGGCGCAGGAGCGCTCTACCTTTCCCAAAGCTCTTTTTGGTCCGTCACGGCGGATATCGCTTCCAGTTCTTCCGGTTCCGTTTCCGGTTTCATGAACATGGGCAATCAAATTGGCGGAGCATTAACGGCTTCGCTCACTCCCGCGATGGCGTCGCGTTTAGGCTGGACCGTTCCGTTTTATGTGGGGGCAGGATTGGCCGCTATGGGCGCGGCGGCCTGGCTTTTCGTCAATCCCGAGCGCACTCTTTCACCGGCGTCGAGTTCGTCTCCGTCCACAGAATGAATGAAGGTGACCGGCAGGGTCGGTCTCACTGTGCGAGCCGAACCGCGTAGTCATAACCCGTCATTTCCAGATATCCCACACCACCTGCCGCCTGCCCGTTGCGTTTTCCGGTCAGGAGGATCGCGCCCTCCCAATAATTCGGCGTGACTTTCGTGCTGCCCGTCAGTTCCTGAGATTCCAGGGGCGTTTTCACTTCGAGCTCTAGGCCCAGACGCGGAATTGCCAACTTCCACTCCATCGGGTAGACCGCGCCGGTGACGGGGCTCTTCCACGTTTTTCCAAGGGGCGACAAAACAAAATCAATTGTCCGCAAGTGGGTCGTCTTGCCCTGTGCATCAACGAAGGTCCCTGCGGAGTACGGATCAATCGAACCGTCCTTGCGGCGAATGTGGAAGAGCATCAGCTCCGTATCGTCCTCCAGCTGCAGACTCAGCCAATCCCAGCCCGTTTGGTCTGCCGTCAGCTGATGTGTGAAGAACTCGTGGTCCATCCAGCTCGTCCCGATCACTTCAAATTTCTTTCCGCCCAGCTCGACGAAGCCGGACGTATGGATGCGCGTGAGAGAAATGTAGTGTGAAGCGCGCCCAACGCCTTCTGCCTTTTGGCTGACACCATTCTTCCCATGGATGATAGGTGGTTTTTCCGAGTGCAGCGCCAAACGTAATTGAAATCGCTCGTCGATTGCCTGCAACTCTTGCGCGTCGTTTTTCCAAACAATCTGCCAGTTGCCATTCCAGATGCGCCGACGGGTTTCATCAACGCCCGCAATTCCCGGTCCGGATCGGTTTGTTCGTCCGGCGTGGTAAAACTTGCCATCATCCAAATCGCTCAACGCCAAATGCGCGAGGTAGATATCTTTCACGTCCCAGGCCGCTGTTTTTGCGAGATCGCGGCTTACGGCCTGCCGGAAAAAGGTCAGTTCGAATCCGAAGCGGTGGCCATCGTTCGATTTCAGATTCCCCGTGTAGTACCACCACTCCGTCTGAAATTCCGGGTGATTGAAGTGATCGCGCGGGAATTCATAATGGTAACCGGGCAGGGCCGTGCGGTATTGCGCCGCCGCCGGATGAAGAGAAAACACCACGGCGACGAAGCACGCCAACTTATTCTTCATGTACAACCTCAATGGGATTCAGCTGCACCGCCACTTGCGCAGGGTACAAGCCTGCAAGCACGGTTGCCACATACACGATGGTGATGGCCGCAAGAAGGATCTCCACCGGCCAGTGAAATCGGATCGTCCATCCGAACGACTGCTTGTTGATCACAAATATGAGAACGAGCGACAATGCAAACCCCAGCATCAATCCGGCAATATTGGCCAGGAGTCCGAGCAGTCCGGCTTCCACTAGAATCAACTTACGAATCTGATTCTTTGCCGCGCCCAGAAAATGCAGCAACCCCAGCTCGCGGCGCCGGTCGATGACCAACGCGAGGAGCGCACCGGCGATCCCCATGACCGCCACGAGAACCGCAACCGCTTCCAGCGCGTATGTGATGGCGAACGTGCGGTCAAAAATGCGAATCGCTTCTCCGCGAAGGTCGCGATTCGAAAACAGCAGCACCCGTTGACCGGCAGCAGTCTTCTCGATTTCGTGCCGAACGGCATCCAGATTTGCTTCCGGAGAAACGTAAATCGCCAGATTGGACGGCGCGGCATCCGGCAAATAGCGAAGCAGCGTCTGGCGGTCCATTAGGATATTGCCGCGCTCGCTCGAATAGTCGTAGTACACGTCGGCAATTCGGAAGGAATCTCTTCGTCCGCCGAGTGCCAGCGTGATGAAATTGCCCCTCTTCACGTGGTGCTTGTACGCAAACGGTTCGCTCACGAGAACCACATTTGAATCGCGCAATTCCCCCAGCACTTCCTCCTTTGAGCGGCCGGAGAAAAAATCAGAATTGTGATGCGAGCGCAATACATCCACGTCAACGGAAAGCAGTGTCGCAGGCATATTCTCGTAGCTGATTTCGTAGGCCCGCAATCGATCGACGGCCATCACTCCGGGAA
>WNFH01000176.1_pt1 | contig 36469 bp, 28 predicted proteins | sample 5400411 | NCBI WGS metagenome assembly WNFH01 (sample SAMN13153347, study PRJNA577476) | soil metagenome | isolation source: 200 cm saprolite under Douglas fir tree site 2 hole 3 | place: USA:California | collected 2015-04-18 | reverse complement strand
CATAGGAGGTCATCACAGTGATATGGGTGCGCTCCTCGAAGCGTCGTGCCAGTGCAGGAGGAACGGGGGCCGCGCCGCACTGGGTAAAACGGACGGTATGCAAATCATACTCGTTCAACTGCGGCCAATCACTCAGCACTGCCAGCACCTGCGGCACCGAATACAAGAGCGTAATGCGCTGCTCTTGAATAAGCTGCAAGCACCTCTCAGGCTCGAAGCGCTCCATCAATACGATAGTAGCGCCGGTCATCGCAGCCAGGCCCATCAGCATAATGCCATAGATATGATAGAGTGGTACGAAGACGAGCATACGATCCTGAGCAGTGATCCGGGCAGTAGCGATCGACTGATACGCGTTACACACGAGATTTTTGTGACTGAGCAGGACTCCCTTGGGCAAGCCCGTCGTCCCACTGCTGTAGGGAAGGGCTATCGCATCTTCCCACGCGAGTTCTAAGCCGGTGGGCAGTGTTGGTGGATGAGCGCACACCAGGTGGCTGAAAGAAAACGTAGTATGCTGACCGGATCCCACTGTGATGACATATTTCAAGGTAGGGAGCTGAGCGCGTACCGCTTCCACCAGTGGCAGCAGACCGTGCTGCACCACCACCGCCACCGATTCGCTATTGCTCAGTTGGTAGGCGACTTCGCGCTCCTTATACGAAGGATTGATCGGGCTGACAACGGCGCCAATGCGCGTAATGGCGAACCAGCTGATCAGATATTCAGCCCGGTTCGCCATAAACAAGCACACTTTTTGGCCCTTGTGTATTCCCAGGTCAAGCAAGGCGTTGGCAAAGGCGTTCACCAGCGCGTCCAACTCCCGGTATGACAGGTTCGTCTCTTTCTCCTTGCGTCTTGCCTGAGCGAAGCGCACACCTTGCGCTGCTGCTGAGACGGAGTCTAGCCGCGCTAGCGGCGTTGCAGCAGCGTCTTTCAATAGAGACGCGCTAGCGTCGTTGGCGAGACGGATAGGCGCCGAGAAGAGAACGGCCTCATTTTCGGGGTAACGCTCAGCAGTGCGAGTCAGCATCTCAGCATACGGATGCATAGGATAATGAAGTGATGGACGGAAAAGCTCTGTTTGCGCAGACGATTGATTGATCGACATGGAAGTAGACGTCTCAGTCATACCCCTTTTCTCCTGAGTGATGATCAGCTTCGAAAACTTCCGTCATAGTATCCTCCTTGAGATAATTTACTCGCCGTGGCCGCACTCTATGGTAGACGTACTATTGTCTTCTTCCTGCACTCCAGCTGCCTGGAGGACAGCGATGAGGCTTTCGAGCGTATTTCTGATGAAGCTCTTGGCACAAAAGGACCTCTCGTCTCAGCTTGATTCGCGCTGGATCAACTGTGGAACCAGTTGATACGAGAGCGGTTCTGGCACTGGCTGGCCAGTATGCAGGTCGACGAGCATATCGACTGCTCGTTTTCCGATGGCATCGACATTGTCAAAGCGAATGGAGGTCAGGGACGGCCATGTCAGCTCGCAGTAAAGGAGATCATCCGTTCCAACGATAGCAATTTCTTGCGGAACGCGTATCTCTCGTTCCATCAACGCCCTCAACAAATAGCAAGCATATTCATCATTGAAGGCATAAATACCTGTCGGGTGGTCTGTGCACGTAAGATACGTCTCCACCAGGGAGCGGGTATCAGGCAGCGTGGGTGCAAGTGGAAGAATAGCCAACGTCGCATCCGCTCTTTCGGTGAGAGCCGAGCGCATCCCTTCCAGCCGTTGTTGGAAGATCTCTTCGAGCAAAGGATCGCTCGGGTGAACGATGCCGAGATGGCGATGGCCGCGCTCAAGCAGGTGTCGAGCGGCAAGGTAGCCGGGGGGCGAGCTGGGAAAGATGATGGTTGGAATATGCTCTACTGGTCGTGTGGAGATCAGCACGATATGTTCGATCCCCATCTGGCGAGCGAGAGCAATATCGCCAGCCATATCCGTGAACTGGCTCATAATAAGACCTGCAGGGCGGCGAGCGAACATCCTCTGGAGCGCCTCTCGCCACTGTGGAGTGGGAATGCCTGAGCTGGCATAGAAAACGGGGACATATCCATGAGCAACGACCTGTTGCTGAATAGCGAGATGGATGTGATAGGAGAAAAAGGAAACAGGCGCATTGACGATACAGCAAATTTCATCGCTTTGCCCTTTGCGCAGGGAACGCGCGGAGGGATGGGCATGATATCCCAGTTCGTGCGCCGCTTTCAGGATTTTCTCGCGGGTTGCTTCGCTCACGTGCCGATTTTGCTGTCCATTGAAGACATACGAAACGGCTGCCTGGGATACGCCCGCCTTGCGGGCAACATCGAAACTGGTGGGTGAGGAACGCCGGAAGGCATGCAGGTTTTTCTCAGACATAGCCATCTATCAGCTTTGTTAAAATATGGTTTTCTGGTAAAATGGTGAGTATTGCTCTTGACGCTATTATGGCATGATGGTTATACTTAAGTCAAGCCATGTTATACGTATAACATGGCGCATACAGATAGCGACAAGTTACTGTTTCTAGCGAAGGAAGAAGCATAATGAAACCCGCTCCCTTTGACTACTTTGCCCCAACGAGTGTGGACGAAGTGCGCGATCTCCTGGCACAGTATGGCGATGACGCCAAGATTCTTGCCGGCGGACAGAGCCTCGTCCCTGTGATGGCGCTCCGGCTGGCACAGCCGTCCGTGGTGATTGACATCAACCACGTGCGCGAACTTGACTACATCCGTGCCGACGCTCACGGATTAGCCATCGGGGCGATCACCCGTCACTGCGCGGTCGAGCGCTCGACGCTGGTGCGCGAGAAAGCTCCTCTTCTTTCTGCCGGTGTCGAGTGGATCGGCCATCCACAGATCCGCAATCGCGCCACGGTTGGCGGAAGTCTCGCTCATGCCGACCCGGCAGCGGAGCTGCCTGCCCTGGCCGCCGCCCTTGAGGCGACCTTCACCGTGACGCATGCCAGTGGCACCAAACGCACCCTTAAAGCCGATGATTTCTTCGTCTCCTACCTGACAACCGCGCTTGCTGCGGATGACCTGCTCAGCGACATCTATTTCCCTGCGCTGCCAACCGGGGCGGGCTGGTCGTTTGTGGAGGTTGCGCGACGGCATGGCGACTTCGCGCTGGTCGGCGTAGCCGCGATCGTCGGGCTTGATGGCGCAGGCAATTGCTCGGATGTGCGAGTCGCCCTGTTCGGCGTCGCCCCAACCGCCGTGCGCTCCCCCAGAGCGGAACAGGCGCTGCTGGGCCAACAGCCCGATGAGCAGGCCATCGCAGCAGCGGCTGCCGAAGTCGCAGGCGATATTGAACCGCCCGCCGATGTCCACGCCAGTTCAGCGTATCGCATCTACGTGGCAACCAACCTGGTACGCCGCGCCTTGACCGAAGCCGCACAGCGTGCCCAATAATCACCAGGGAGGTCTTTCTATGGCAAGCAAAAAGCAAATGATTGAATTGACTGTCAATGGCGTCCATCGCGAGGGATTGGCCGAGCCTCGTCGCACGCTGGCAGACTTCCTGCGCGACGACCTGGGACTCACCGGAACCCATCTCGGCTGCGAGCATGGCGTCTGCGGCGCGTGTACGGTGCTCGTCAACGGCGAAGCGGTACGCTCGTGCCTGATGTTCGCGGTGCAAGCCAACGAGCAGGAGGTGACCACCATCGAGGGCCTCGCGACGGGAGGCAAGCTGCATCCCGTGCAAGAGGCATTCTGGGAATGTCACGGCATGCAATGCGGATTCTGCACTCCTGGCTTTGTTATGTCCGTCTATGCATTTCTCAAAGAGAATCCTGATCCCCGCGAGGAGGAGATTCGCCCGGCCCTGTCTGGGAACCTTTGCCGCTGTACCGGGTACCAGAATATCGTCAACGCGGTACGCCTGGCCTCCGAAAAGATGCAAGCAGCCGCGTCTGAACCTGTGCCGGTGACGGAACAGGCTGTATAGTCACGCGAGATGCGCACGTGTTGTTTCTCACATGGAGAAAAAGGAGATAAAGAATCATGGCTGTCAGCGGAAGTGTTATTGGCAACTATGTTGGGGCGAGCGTTAAGCGCGTCGAGGACCCGCGCTTTCTGACCGGGCAGGGACGGTATATCGATGATATCATGCTGCCCAACATGGCCTACGCGGCGTTTCTCCGCAGTCCCTATCCCCACGCCCGTATTACCGTCGATGCCAGCGAGGCGCGTGCCTTGCCCGGCGTGATGGCGGTCTTCACGGCTGCCGATCTCGCCGGCGTCGTGAACCCGATCCTGGTGGACGCGTCGCTGCCAGGCGCAAAGCCTCAGCCGCATACCGCGCTCGCGTCGGATAAGGTACGCTTTGTCGGCGACCCCATCGCGATGGTGGTAGCGGAGAGCCGTTACGTTGCCGAAGACGCTGTCGATCTCATCCAGGTGGATTACGACCCCCTGCCGCCGGTCCCGAACATGGAAGTCGCGCTAGATCCGGCGAGCGCCCCCTTGTATGAGGAAGTGGGCGATAATATCGTGTATCACGATACCTTTACCTATGGTGATGTTGATGCCGCGTTCAGCAGCGCCGACCGCGTCATCACCGAGACGTTCCGCCAGCACCGCTACATCAACGTCCCGATGGAGACGCGCGGCAGCGTGGCGACATATGACACGGCGACCGGCGAATTGACGTACTACGCGGGGACGCAGGCACACAACGCCATGCGCTTTTTCCTGGGCGCGCAGCTCAACCTGCCGGGCCATCGTATTCGCGTCATCGCGCCCGATATCGGCGGCGCGTTCGGCTTGAAATTCGGCGTATATCGCGAGGATATGCTGGTGGCTGCCGCCGCGATCAAGACCGGGCGGCCCGTCAAGTGGATCGAGGATCGCCGCGAGAATCTGACCGCCGGTGGACATGCGCGCGAGGAGACATTGACGCTTGATGCTGCGGTCAAGAGCGACGGCACGATCCTGGGTCTGAAGGTGAAGATGACCCTGGATGCTGGTGCCTACCAGGTGATGCCGCTCAACCCCGCCCTGTTCACGATGATTGTGCGGTTGGTCCTGCCGGGGCCGTACCGCTTCCAGAACTACGCGTTTGATGCCACCGTTGTCACCACCAATAAAGCTCCCTACGTCGCCTACCGCGGCCCCTGGGCCGTCGAGACCTGGGTGCGCGAGGGCATAACGGATATCATCGCAAAGGAACTTGGGCTTGACCCGGTCGAGGTGCGCCGCAAGAACATCGTCACGAAGGAAGAGCAGCCCTATAAGAGCGCGGTGGGGATTGCGATTGACCGCGTGAGCGCGCGCGAAACCCTCGAACGAGCCGTTGAACTGGCGGATATCCCGCGTTTCCGCGAGGAGCAGCAGCGCCTGCGCGCGGAGGGCCGCCTGGTGGGTTTCGGCCTGGCGACCTTCATCGAGCCTGCTCCAGGCGGCGCGGATTATATGGCAATGTTGGGAGCAGGCGCCAAAGAGGTGGCGACCGTCAGGATCGAGCCGACCGGCCATGTCACCGTGTACACCGCGCAAGTGCCGCATGGGCAGAGCCACGAAACTACGCTGGCCCAGATCGTGGCGACCGAGCTGGGCGTGCCTTTTGAGCATATCAAAGTCGTCCACGGGGATACGCAGATGGGGCCGTTCACGCTCAGTGGCACGGGCGGCAGCCGGGCGGCGACGATGGCAAGCGGCGCGGCATTGTTCGCGAGCCGCGAGGTCAAAAAGCAGGTGCTTCAGATTGCCGGAGCGATGCTTGAGGCGAGTCCCGATGATCTTGAGCTTGCGAATAGCATGATCTCGGTGCGCGGCGTGCCGCAAAAAGCGATTCCGCTCGCACAGATCGCCATGCTGGTCTACCTCGCGCCCGGTCACCTGCCGCCGGGATCGCCATTCGAGCTTGTTGGTACGTTTGCCTATGACGGTGGCGAGGGTGGGTGGGCGCAGGCCACCCATTGCTGCTGGGTCGAGATCGATCCGCAGACGGGCAAGGTAGACATTACGCGCTATCTCGTCGTCGAGGACTGTGGCACGATGATCAATCCTGCTGTGGTCGAAGGGCAGGTGCGCGGCGGAACGGCTCAGGGCATTGGCGGCGTGCTGTACGAGCACGCCATCTACGATGAGAACGCCCAGTTCCTGACCTCAACGTTCATGGACTACCTGGTTCCAACGGCGATGGAGATCCCGCCGATCGAGATTGAGCATCTGGAGACGCCGCCGATCAGCCCGGTCAACTTCCGCGGTGTAGGAGAAGGCGGGGCGATCTGTGCACCTCCGGCGATCATCAATGCGATCTCGGACGCGCTCGGCGTCAAGATCACGCAGCAGCCGCTGCCCCCCACGCGCATTCTGGAACTGATGGGGGCCATTCCGGCAGCGGAGTGAGGGAGCAGGGGCAAAAGAGAACAGACCCTTGAGGAAGTGGCGAAGGCTGCTGTCCCGGCACGACTGGCCTTCGACATGAAATAGACGAACATTCAACTGCGCTTGTCTTACAGCTACGCCCGCTATCACAGCAGGCGTAGCTTTATTGACTTCATTTCCGACCGTTGCAAAAACATAGTACTATCCAAACATTACGCACTTCGGAGCACGTACTTTCTGAGTTGGGACGTAGAAAGCACCGCGAGCATCTTTTTTGGACGAGACGTGCGTAAAGCTACTGAGTAAGACCAACCGGCATAGTACATATGTTTGCCCTCAGACGGGCGGGCGGTGAAGCCTTGCGACGGCAACAGCAGCGTCGCGCCAGCCCCAGTATATGAGGCTGGCTTGACCTCCGAAGAAGTCATGCGGTATGACACGTACCGCTTGGTTTCATGATAAGTGACCAGATATGCCATGCCTAAACGGGCAATGTTGAGTGAAGCTGCGTAATCACGTGCTCCATTCCACAAGCACGTGGGATTGCTACAGCAGAGCCAGGCCCCCCACTTGATGGACTTTTTGCGGTCTGTTTGTGCCGGCGAGGCATACGTTCTGGCAGGCTGGTGGCAATGTGGGCACGTATGACTGGTTCCACGCGGTTCGACCTGGCGTGCTCGGATACCAAGCAGATGACACTTGTACTTGAGCACACGCCATAATTCGCCTCGCACGGTCGTATTGTTGCGCCAATTCCGAAAACGACCCCGGACACCTCGGCCCCGCCCTTCGGTTTTGAGCGTGGTCAGATTTTCTCCACAGATGAGCCGACAATCGCAAAGCAATGCCAGCAGAATCAGCAGATTCGAGGCCAGGTGAGCGAGTTCGCGATTCCGCCGCTCGTACTTTTTCCAGCAGGTTTTGATGCGCGCAGAGTACGCGTTTACCCGCTCTTGCCAGCCGGGAAAATGAGTAGGCAGGGGAGCCCCTTGCTCCTCTTTCGCTTTGAGCGCTTGCTTGACCAACAGGGCAGAGCGATCCCGGCAGGCTTTGAGACGGTCAATTTCGCGGCGCAAGCGTGCCTGCCTGCCATCGATGCCCCCGGTATCCAGGAACATCGGACGGCTCACCTGGCGGTAGGGCTCATCGCCTTCCGGCGAATCTAGGACCGAGACGGTGATAAGCGACCTCACGCCCCAATCAAACCCCAGAACCCGGCTTTCTTGCCCAAGAGGAGAGACATACTTCGCTGGTACTTCGAGCATGAGATCTAGCACGACCACGCGGTTGTCATCATCACTCCTGATTTCCCGCAAAGTCGGAGCTTGCGTGGTGGCTTCTTGCCACAAATACGTGCATACCGTAGGAGGCAAGGGGATCTCTTCGCTCCATGCGCCCCAGGCCCATTTCCCCAGGGCGTCTGGGCTGCGGAGCTTGAGCCAGAGACTGGCCCTGCACTGCTCCTGCCTAGTTTGGATATCACAGCAATATGACACCTCGATGCGTGCCCGATAGGTCTGTCCAGCCCGCATGCCATCATCCCCAGCAAACGTGAGATGTCCCACGGAAAGAATCGGAGCGGACTGAAGCTCTTGATAGGTGGTGGGGAACTCATCGGTTTGCAGGTACCGATTACAGGCTTGCTCCAGCACGTTGGTCATCGCCATGAATGCGTCGGCATCTTCTCCCGCGTCCTGCATGTGGGCACGCAGCGTGCGGACTTGCTCTTTGATCTCCTGGTGATCTTTCTTGGCTGGTCGCTTGCCTTGAGCTTCCCGAATCAGCCCTTCCGAGAGCAGCGGCAGGACGGTGTGGAAGACCTGCTTGCGGGTGGCCTGGGCGCGAAGAATGCGTCCGGCCTGCTCCATTTCGCACCGCTCCTGTCGGTTCCCATGCCCAGATCGATATAACAGATGGCGTTCCACCTGTTTCCAGGCTGGCCCACTGCGATCTGCGACAAAAAGATCGAGCTGCGGCCACAAGTCGGTGATGATCTCGTTGATAGCGATGGAGCTGGCATCTAAGAGACGCAACGCCTCAGCCTGCATCGCGTTGGGCAGGCGGATGGGAAAGGAGAGTGTTTGCGTTTTCGCCACGTCACTCCTCCTGTTCTGCAATCACTTGCTTGGCACAGGCGACGAGCGCTTGTTGTTTGTGTGAGCGCATCCCATAGAGCCGACCGGAAAAGGAGGCAATCAACGCAAGCAAATCGTGCGTTAATTCTTGTTCCGCTGTTTTCTCTTCCCCTGGCTCTAGCACCGTGAGCGTCACGTCAAAGCAGGCAAACAAGGTTTCCAAATATTCCTGTCCGAAGCGGGTTAACCGATCCTCATAGGTGATAGCCACTTCTCCCACTTTGTCTTCACAGACCAGCTTGAGCAAGCGTTGCAAATGCCGCCGTCCAGCTTTCAGGCCAGAGCCAATGTCTGAGAGCACCAGCGTGGCGACGCCTTTGCGCGATGTCGCAGCCCAGGCTTGCAGCCGTTCGAGTTGGATATCGAGATCCGTTTTTTGTCCATGCCCGCTCACCCGACCATAGAGAATCAGCAATCGCCCATCGATTTTGCCCACCAGACGCTCGACCTCAGCACGCGGGACGCGGACTTCGCGACCCATGGGCACCGCCTGGATACGGCCCGCCTTAATCCAGCGACGGACCGTGATCGGATGTAAGCCCAATTCGTGAGCGGCTGCGCTTATACGCAACAGCTTCGGTTCTCGTTTTGTCATACCGAAGGTCCACCTCTCTCCTGCCATCCCAAAACGGTCACACGACTTTCCCTCAACTCGTTGGCAAAGCGCTCCTGAATCAGTACAAGTAACTCATCAAGAGGGATTGGCGAAACCGCTTGTGAAATCATCAAAGGAGAGGGAGCATTTGAACGGTGATAGAGCGACATATTCGTTTTCATGAGCAAACGAGAGAACACATTCTTTGCTCTTTGTTCGATGATACGAGCAATCATGGCTTCAGGATCGCGAGGCACAAAGCTTTCTGAACTGATAGGACGCCCCATAGAGGTCCACGTGGAGAGGGTAACCGTGGAAATATCGCCCCATTGAACCACGGTAGGAAGAACAGACGCAAAGAGGATTCCTTCATGGTTCATACGTACAAACTGTCTGGAGACCTCCTTACTGGCCCATGCCATGATAACAGGACTAATGAGAAGGAGAAACCCAGCAGCGATAAGCACGAGAGGTAAGAGCAGCCCAGCTTGGAGAACGAGGAGAATGATACCACCGCCCAGCGGGATAACTCCAGCAAGAGAGGTCTGAAGTGGATTGCCACGTGGAAGTGAATGCTTGAGGCTGAAAGGAAGAAATATTTCTGTTTCGGTCACTTGCAAGAGTCAAGCTCCTTCCTTCTGCTAGTTCCCAACAAATCCGATTACAAAAGATACATATAGTATATGATAGATATGCAAATATGGCAACTGTCAACAACCCTTTCAATATGGTTGTATACTTAGAGTAGGTGAAAAGAAGGATACACCGTATGCAGTTTTCAGCTTCTCGGATTCCATCTTCATGATAGAGGGAGTTCATAAGAGGGGCTGCTGGCCCAAGATTCGAAAGGAGAGGTATGCGATGTCAACATTGCAAGGCGCTGTTGTCGTTGTCACCGGTGCAAGCAGGGGCATAGGGCGTGCGATCGCCGAGGAACTGGGGCAAGGCGGTGCAAAGGTCGTCGTGAACTATGCTCGCAGCAAAGAACCGGCAGAGGAACTCGTCACGCAGCTCATGGAGCACGGATCGCCGCAAGCGGTGGCAATCCAGGCAGATGTCGCCGATGCGGCTCAGGCTGCCAGGCTCATCGAGGGGGCAGTTCAGCAGCTTGGCCGCATCGATGCGCTGGTCAATAACGCGGGCATCAATCTTGACCGGACGATGAAGAAGATGACCGTAGAAGATTGGAACACCGTCATCCAGGTGGACTTGAACAGTTACTTCTACACGGTCAAAGCGGCACTTCCCTATTTCACGGAGCAGAAAAGTGGGAAAATCATCAACATCAGTTCCTTTGTCGGACAAATGGGCAACTTCGGCCAGGCCAACTACTCAGCAGCCAAAGCGGGCATTATCGGTTTTACCAAGACAGCCGCCTTAGAGCTGGCTCGCTCGAACGTCACCGTCAATGCCATCTGCCCAGGCTTCATCGAGACGGATATGTACGCGACAGTTCCAGAGAAGGTGAAGGAGGCCATTCTCCAGCGCATTCCCCTGGGTCGCGTTGGTACCCCGCAAGAGGTAGCTCGCGCAGTCCGTTACTTGATTGTCGACGGCGAGTATATCACCGGTCAGGTGCTTAACATCAATGGTGGCATTTACATGTAGGAGCGTAGAGGTCAACTGTAGGGGGCCGATTTATCGTGCACCCCGATTGCGGGAGGGTGCACGTCATGGCTCCTCCCGCTCAACAAAGCGATAATTTCAACAACCAGAAAGGGAAAGTATCATAATGGCTGAACTGCAAGAAGCGGTCATTGTGAGTGCCGTGCGTACCGCGATAGGCACATATGGCGGTGGCCTGGCCGAAGTGCCAGCCGCCAAACTCGGCGAGATTTGTATTCGGGCAGCCCTGGAGCGGGCTGACCTCAAATCCAGCCAGGTGGAAGAGGTGATCATGGGCAATGTCCTCCAGGCCGGCCTGGGGCAGAATCCGGCTCGCCAGGCAGCTATTCATGCAGAGTTGCCGGTGGCTGTTCCTGCAATGACGATTAACAAAGTGTGTGGCAGCGGCCTCAAAGCGGTCATGCTGGCAGCACAGGCCATCAAGCTGGGCGACGCTGAGATTGTCGTGGCCGGTGGGATGGAGAGTATGAGCCGTGCGCCCTACCTCCTGGAGAAGGCGCGCTTTGGCTACCGCATGGGGGATGGGCAACTGGTCGATTCGATGATCCGGGATGGCCTGTGGGATGCGTTTAACGATTGCCATATGGGCATCACGGCGGAGAATATCTGCACGGAGAGCCACCTGACCCGGGAAGAACTGGATGCGTTTGCGCTTGAGAGTCAGCAGCGAGCGGTGCATGCGATTGAGGCCGGGAAGTTCCGCGATGAGATTGTACCGGTGGAGGTGCCGGGCCGAAAAGGTCCCACCCTCTTCGAGCAGGACCAGCAACCACGTGCCGATACGACCGCCGAGGCTTTGGCCAAGTTGCGCCCGGCATTTAAGAAGGACGGGATGGTGACCGCAGGCAACTCGTCCGGCCTCAACGATGGAGCCGCGGCAGTGGTGGTGATGAGCCGGAGGAAGGCGGAAGAGCTCGGTTTGAGGCCACTGGCGACGATTCGCAGCTATGCCTCGGCGGGCGTCGATCCGCGCATAATGGGCATGGGCCCCGTACCCTCCACCAGGCGTGCGCTGGAGAAGGCCGACCTCTCGGTGTCGGACCTGGACCTGGTTGAGGCCAACGAGGCTTTTGCCGCACAGTCGGTCGCGGTGGGTAAAGAGCTCGGCTTCGAGCGCTCGAAGCTCAACGTCAATGGCGGTGCCATCGCCCTGGGCCACCCCATTGGAGCCAGCGGCACGCGCGTACTGGTGACCTTGCTCTACGAAATGCAGCGGCGTAATGCCCACTACGGCCTGGCAACGCTGTGCATCGGTGGTGGTCAAGGCGTGGCGATGATTGTAGAGCGCTGAAACCCAGTGCCTTCCCTCTTCGCTCCGCTTGCGCCATAGCTTCATCCTTGCGTTCGATGTGAACGAAGTATTTCGTAAGATGTCAGCAACAGCCGGGACCAACAAGTCCCGGCTGTTGTTGTGACTTACAGTGGTGGTCAGAACGATTGGTTTCCTCGTTGCAGAAACACTGGGTTGGGGCAGACTGGTTAGGAATCGTCGCCGATCAACCAACAGGACGAGACTTACCTCCTGGGATGCTCGGTGAAAAAGCGCACCATCTCGGCAGAGGCATCAGGTCCCTTTGGATCGGTATACGAACCACTGGGACTCCCTCCTGACCAGGCATGACCCGCCTTGTGAACCATCCACTTCTCCATGATGGCTCGACCGCTGACATCGTGGTAGATGGAGCGGGTGTAGGCATGCCCGCTAGCTACTTGCCCTCGTTCCACTTTCACGTCTCGCACAGACCTGCGCACGCTCCCCAGCCCATCACTAGCCGCCTGCAGCCATTGGTCACACAGGCGGTCTGCATTGACCGGGGCGACTGTCGTATCGCCATCCCCATGGAACGCGATCAGCGGGATGATCTCCCTCAGTGGTCGTGCGGGTTGGCGTGTCCCCTGTTTCATCGCCGCGAACGCAGAGGGGAGATTGCGTGCGGCACCATAGGCCAGGCCGGAATGCACGCCGACGGCGGCATAGAGGTCAGAATACGTCGCCGCCATGATGGCGGCCATGGCCCCGCCAGCCGACAGCCCGGCTACATACACCCGTCTCACATCGACGTGATACTCGCTCATAAGCTGTCGCGTGATCCCAGCAATGAGGGATGGCTCGCCCACATCGCGGTGCTGGTCGGTCTCCTGGAACCAATTCCAACACTTCGAGCCATTGGCCGAGGATGCTTGCTCGGGATAGGCAACGAGGAACGTCTTGCCTTCAGCGAGCACATTCATGGCCGTGCCAGCGGCGAGATCAACGGGTGTCTGGGTACAGCCGTGAAGCATCACTACTAGAGGCACAGCTTGTCCTGTATAGCCGCTAGGGATGTAGAGCTTGTAGATGCGTGTCCCAGCTGTATTAGTATAGGCCTTCTCCACAAACTGCCCGCTTGCACGGACAGAGGAAGACACCAGGCCAGGCATGACTGGGCGCATGGGCCCTGTGGTCCTGGGCATGCTGCCGGGTACTCGTGGTACGTCCGGGGAGAGCGTTCTTCGCGCGGCAGCAAGGTACGCCGTCGCAGATTCTCCTCCTGTGCTGCGGCCGCCGGCCGCGCCCCCTACCGATGTCTCCATCGAAGGTGATGAGTCATCAAGAACGCGGAACTCTGCCTCGATTGGTGCACCAGCACGGTTGGGCTCAGCCGCCGATACGTTGGTAGCTGGCACACCCGCAAGGGTGCGCTGAATAAGTGCGGTCGCCTCCGCAAGTCGGCCAGCGCGCGTGAGGCGCGTGGCTTCGGCCATCCCGGTCTGTATGCGGTCATTCATCCGAAAGCGCTCCTTCCTTCTGTGTGACGCCCAGCGCCACAGTGACAGCATCCCCCTGGTCTCTGGTGTGTCTCGGTGTGCCCTGCGGTGGCGACAAGCGCCCAGCCATTTGCAAAGTGAGCAGAGCACGTGGCTCACCTGATACGCCCCGCCAACGCTGCCTTGACGGCGGCACTGGCCCGGAAGGCCCCCAGCACCTCGATCGAGTCAATGGTCGCCAGAGCCAGCTCTGGAGAGACATCCTCAGCGATACTCGCCAGACCGAGCACGTTGATCTGCAACATTTCGCCAGCCGCACGCACCGCCTCCAAATCATGGCGGGTGTAGTGCTGCACACCGAGCACGAGCATCTTGCGTGCCACTGTGCGCTTGACCACCTCCACATGGGTGGCGAGCTGCGTGCGGATGGCCGTGCGGATAAAGTCGGTACGGTTAGAATAAAAACCCTCCTGCACCAGCAAATCGATCTGTCCTAAATCCACGAGTCCCAGGTTGATCGTGATTTTCTCGGTTTTCTCAAATTCGGGCATGGTACCATCTCCTTACCATCTAAGTAGATGGTACACGGATGGTCATCGCGTTGTCAAGGGGAGAAGGCGCCTGTTTATTTCCTAGTTTTGGAATGGATATCCTAAGTAGCTAATACAGGGATACTATCACTGACTGGAGTGACACCCTGATCAGGTTTACTTTCAGCAATAATTCACAAAATATCAAGCCGCATTTGACACAGCACTTTGATTATTCTATAATAGTAACGCTCCACGAACTCGAACGGTGTAGCGGATGTTACGCTCGTTCACGATGTGCATTGGTGTCAGCCATCGCCACCATTATTGAGCGTCTCTACCCGCTCCCCTCTGGCAGTACCATATCAACTCTTGGAGGTATCAATGGACATCCCGAGCTATGTCACCAATGCGAAGCTCCGCGCGTGGGTTGAAGAGATGGTTGCGCTGTGCAGGCCCGACCGCGTCCACTGGTGCGACGGTTCGCAGGCGGAGTACGACCGCCTGTGCGAGCAGATGGTCGCGTCCGGCACCTTCATCCGGCTCAACCCCGGCAAGCGCCCCAACAGCTTCCTGGCCCGCTCCGACCCCAGCGACGTCGCCCGCGTCGAAGATCGCACCTTCATCTGCTCCCTGAGCAAGACCGACGCCGGCCCGACCAACAACTGGGTGCACCCCAGGGAGATGAAGGAGACGCTCCACAGCTTGTTCGGTGGCTGCATGCGCGGGCGCACGATGTACGTAATCCCGTTCAGCATGGGGCCGCTCGGCTCCCCGATCGCGCACCTTGGCGTCGAACTGACCGACTCGCCCTATGTCGCCGTCAGCATGCACATCATGACCCGCATGGGTCGCGCGGTCTACGACGTGCTGGGGGCAGACGGCGACTTCATCCCGTGCATGCACTCCGTCGGCATGCCGCTTGCGCCGGGCCAGCAGGACATCCCGTGGCCTTGTAACAAACAGACCAAGTACATCGTGCATTTCCCCGAGGAGCGCGCCATCTGGTCCTACGGCTCGGGCTACGGCGGCAACGCGCTGCTGGGCAAGAAGTGCTTCGCGCTGCGCATCGCTTCGGTGCTCGCACGCGACGAGGGCTGGCTGGCCGAGCATATGCTCATCCTGGGCGTTGAGACTCCGCAGGGCGAGAAGACCTACGTCGCCGCCGCCTTCCCCAGCGCCTGTGGCAAGACCAACTTCGCCATGCTCATCCCGCCCAGGGAGTTCCAGGAAGAGGGCTGGAAGGTGACGACCGTGGGCGACGACATCGCCTGGATCAAGCCCGGGCCTGACGGCACGCTCTACGCGATTAACCCCGAGGCCGGGCTCTTTGGCGTCGCGCCTGGTACGAGCGCGCACTCCAACCCGAATGCGATGGCGTCGATGCGCGCCAACACCATCTTTACCAACGTCGCGCTGACCGGCGACGGCGACGTGTGGTGGGAGGGCATGTCCGAGGTGCCACCCGCGCACCTGGTTGACTGGACGGGCCAGGACTGGACGCCGGGCAGCGGGCGGGTGGCCGCGCATCCCAACGCGCGCTTCACCGCGCCGCTCAGCCAGTGCCCGGTCATGGACCCGGCGGCCGACGACCCGCAGGGTGTCCCGGTCGCGGCGTTCATCTTCGGCGGTCGGCGCGCGAGCGCGGTCCCGCTGGTCTACCAGGCGTTCAACTGGATGTACGGGGTCTACGCTGCGGCAACGATGGGTTCGGAGACGACTGCTGCAGCCGCTGGCAAGCTCGGCGAGGTGCGCCGCGACCCGTTCGCGATGCTGCCGTTCGCCGGCTACCACATGGCCAGTTACTTCAACCACTGGCTGAACTTCGGGCGGCAGCTGCCGAACCCGCCGCGCATGTTCAATGTGAACTGGTTCAGGCGCGACGCACAGGGCCATTTCCTGTGGCCGGGCTTCGGTGAGAACATGCGCATCCTGAAGTGGATCGTCGAGCGAGCGCGCGGCCGTGCGATCAGCATCGAGAGCCCAATCGGCTGGATGCCGCGCTACGAGGACCTGGACTGGCGCGGGATGGAGGACTTCACGCGCCAGCAGTTCAACGAGTTGATGTCGGTGGACCGCGACCTCTGGCAGCAAGAATTGCTCTCGCACGAGGAGCTGTTCGTGAAGCTGTACGACCGGCTGCCGAAGGAACTGCTGTTCATCCGCGAACTGATCCTCTCCAGCCTATGGCGCTCCCCGGAGCGCTGGGGCCTGGCGCCAGAATGAAATGCCTTAGCCTAACAAACTGTACGGGTTTTGCAGCAACCGCTTGACCTCCTGGAGAAAGCGTGCCGCGGTCGCGCCGTAGATGACGCGGTGATCAGCCGAGATGGTCATCGGCATCAGGTCCCGGAGAACTGGCTGTCCGTCAACCGGCACGAACTGTTTGCGCGTAGAGGCTACCGCCAGGATGGCGACTTGCGGTGGGTTGATGACGGCAATGAAGCTCGAAGCGTCCATCATGCCCAGGTTCGAGACCGAGAAGGTGCCACCCTCCAGGTCGGTGGGAGAGAGCTTGTTTGCGCGGGCCTTGCTAATGAGGGCTTTCGCCTCGCGGGCAATCGTACGTACCCCCTTGCTATTCGTATCGCGAATCACCGGCACCACCAGCCCGCCAGGCACGTCTACGGCGAAGCCAACGTTGATGTGTTTATATTCTATCAGTTGATCCTCCTTGAGCGTGCTGTTGACCTCGGGGAACTTTTCAAGGGCAAGCGCACATGCCTTCACGATCAAATCGTTGACCGTAACCTTCACGCCGTCCTCTCCGGCGCTCGCGTTGAAGGTCTGGCGCATCGCCAGCGCGTCGGTCATATCAACCTCGCTGCTCACATAAAAGTGTGGGATGGTCTGCTTCGACTCGGTCAGTCGGCGGGCTATGAGCATCTGCACCCGCGAGAGTTTGACGACCTCCGCCTCCGCAGGTGGCACAGCCGGTGCTGGAACCGCCTGTGGAGGAGCGGCTGGCACGGCTGCGGGAGCAGGAGTGGTAGGCGCACCGCGCTGCACGAGAAAATCATCAATGTCATCGCGGACGATACGACCGCCCGGGCCGGTTCCCTGGACCAGGCCCAGGTCGATGCTGTGTTCTCCGGCTATGCGGCGCGCCAGTGGAGACGCTTTGATCGCTCTCCTCTCGTCGCCCTCGGAGACGGTGAGGCCATCGCTCCCGGTGCTTGCGCGTGCCTTCGCCGGAACCACCTCTGCCTTGTCCGCCCCTGTCGCCACAGCAGCAGGCTGGACGGGGGCAGGGCTTGCCACTACATTTTGGGCGACCGCGCCGGTTCCGATGAGAGCCACTACCTGGCCGATGGGCACTGTTTCACCCTCCTGCGCCAGTATCTGGTGCAGCGTGCCTTCCTCGTAGGCCTCCAGGTCCATCGTGGCTTTGTCCGTCTCGATTTCAGCCAGGACATCGCCTTTCTTGATCTCGTCACCAGGCTTCTTGAGCCAGCGGGCAATGGTGCCTTCTTGCATGGTGTCGCTGAGCCTGGGCATGGTTATTTCACTCATCGTTATCTCCTCCTTCGGCGCGGCGCGAGTTCGTTGATTGCATCCTCCAACTGCCTGGCACCCGTCAGCGTTGCCAGTTCCAGCGGCTTTGAGTAGGGCAGCGGCACTTCCAGGCTCGCCACTCGTTTGACAGGCGCGTCCAGGTCATCGAACGCCTCTTCCTGCACGAGCGCGGCAATTTCTGCGCCAATGCCGAACGAGCGCCAGTCTTCTTCGAAGACGATGGCCCGGTTCGTTTTCTTGATGGAGTTGATGATGGTCTCGTGATCGAGCGGTCGCAGCGAGCGCAGGTCCACCACTTCGATGCTCAACGTGTTTTCCTGTTCCATGCGGCGGGCAACATCCAGGGCCACCACCGCCATACGCGAGTAGCTAATTACGGTCAGATCAGCGCCCTCTTTCGTCACTTTCGCCTGGCCGATGGGTACCATGTAATCACCGGCAGGCTCTTCACCCTTCGTGTTATAGAGGGCAAGGTTTTCGAGAAAGATCACCGGGTTGTTGTCACGTACGGAGGTACGCAGCAGCCCTTTCGCATCGGCGGGAGTGGATGGGGCAACCACTTTGAGTCCGGGCACATGCGCGAACCAGACCTCCAGGTTCTGCGAGTGTGTGGCCGCGAGTTGCTGGCCGCCGCCACCGGGAGTGCGAATCACCAGTGGGACCGGGCACTGTCCACCGAACATGGCATAGATTTTCGCCGCATGGTTGACGATCTGATCCATGGCCAGCACGATGAAATTGATCGTCATAATCTCCACAATCGGACGCAGCCCAAGCATAGCGGCCCCTGTAGCCATGCCGATAAATCCATTTTCGACAATGGGCGTGTCCACCACGCGTTTAGGACCGAACTCGGAGAGCAGTCCGGCAGTGATCTTATACGACCCCTCGAAGACACCGATCTCCTCGCCGAGGAGGAACACGTTTTCATCGCGCAGTAGTTCTTCGCGCAGTGCATCGTGGAGTGCCTGCCGGTAGGTAATCTCAGCCATTCCTTCCCCCTTTCTCCGCTGCTTCGCCTGGCGCGTAGACGTAGCCATACAGATCGCTCATAAATTCCTCCACCGAGGGAAAAGGGCTTTCCTCGGCAAACTTGACCGCTGCATCGACATCGCGCTCCACCTGTTCCTCGAGCGCGTGCCTACCACTCTCATCGAGGAGCCCGGCCGCTTTGAGGCGTGCTGCGAATGCCTCTATTGGGTCATGCGCACGCCCTTCCTGCACCTCCTCTCGGTCTCGATAGCGATCAGGGTCCACCACGGAGTGACCGCGGAAGCGGAAGCTCACCGCTTCGATGAGGCTCGGTTCATGCTTTTCACGAGCAAGCGCTGCTGCCTTGCGCATGGCATCCCGTACGGCCAGGATATCATTGCCGTCCACTCGCCAACTCTGCATGTCGTAGGCACACGCCTTGCGGTATAGCTCGCTGATGGCAGATCCCCGCTCGACACGCAGGCCCATGCCATACAGGTTGTTCACTACGAAGTAGATGATGGGGAGGTGATAAATCTTAGCGAGATTGAGCGATTCATGGAAAGCTCCCGTATTCGTGGTTCCATCACCCATCTGACATGCCACCGCCTCGGTAGAGCCGCGATATGCGACCGCAAAGGCGGCGCCCGTAGCCAGGGGAATCTGGCCTCCAACGATAGCATATCCACCCATAAAGCGACGTGCGAGGTCAAAGAGATGCATGGAACCTCCGCGCCCGCGCGAACAGCCCGTGTCCTTACCGAAGAGCTCTGCCATCACTGCACCGGGAGAGATGCCGCGACCAATGGCATAGCCATGTTCCCGGTAGTTCGTGTAGACATAGTCTGTCGGCTCGAGTCCGGTGCAGAAGCCGATCACCGTTGCCTCTTCGCCCAGATTGAGATGGCAGTAGCCACCAATGCGGGCTTTGGTGTACATTTCAGCAGATTTTTCCTCGAAGCGGCGGACAAGCAGCATCTGGTTGTAATAAGCGAGGAGTGTATCACGATCTTCTCCCTCGGGTATCGGAGGAAGTGCTTGCTCGCGGACAGATGTTGAGTTATCCGTACCCGCTTGCTTTTTGCCTTTTGCGTCCACAGTGTACTTGATCCTTTCTTATTCTGGGGGATAGTAGCCCCGGACTCCCCAGCTAGCATGAGATAGAAAGAAGTTCCATGTGCCCGCCTCTTATGAGCCGGGAGGCTCCGGCTCATAAGAGGCGGGCACATTTTTTGCGTGGCAGCGTGGGCAGCGCTCGGGCTGTTCCTCGCCGTGAACTACTTCCCCGCATACAGGGCACATCCAATGCAGAGCTATCTCTCTGACCAGATCGGCGCGGCTTATAATGCCAACCAGCCGACCCTGATCGAGCACGGGTAGACGCCTGATGCGCTCATACACGAGGAGATGGCTCACCTCTTCCAGGTCTGTATCCGGCGTGACGCTGATGACTCCGCGCGTCATCAGCTCACCGACTTTCTGCCCCTCTTTGCTAATGATATCGTACTCGGTGACAACACCCACCACAACATTTTCATTATTAACGACGGGTAAGCCGCTAATGCGATGTTGAGACAGCAGACGCGCCGCTTGCTGCCTGGTCTGGTTTTCTGTCACTGTAATAACCCTGGTGGTCATTACATCCTCAGCCTTCATAATTCCTCCTTCCGCTTGTTCGTTGGCCTTCTCCGCGTACCAATGGTAGCATATCATACTATGTGTGAAAGGGGGTACGCACTACCAGCACCCCCTCTACACGATGCAATTTGCTATCCGAGGTGGCAGACTGCTCTCACATTATTCTCCTAATTGTTCAGCGATAAGCTGTGCTAAGTGCAACACCCGCATCTTCCTCCCACCCTTTGACCCCAGCGATGTAATCAGTCTGTATGAGTTCAGGCTCACGCTTGAACCGCCGGCTGCGCGCCTGGCTGCGGAACGCATCACACCTCACGAATTGCGGGAATTGCGCGAGATGGTTGCCCTCAACCGGCAGAGCGCGGAGACCCAGCAACGCCAAGAGTGGAGCGAGAGCGATGCGGCCTTTCATCGAACGATTGCCGAAGCAACGCACAACCCGTTCCTCGCCTCTGCGATAGCTATGACGACCCGCACACAGAGGTGGGTGTTCGACATCGCGGCAGGACGCACACAGGCATTGCTACTGACCTACGCAGAGCAACACATGGCGATACTCGAGGCCATTCAGGAGGGGGAGCCAGACGTCGCCGCTCAAGCGATGCAGACCCACCTGGAATGGGCACTGACCCACTCCAAACAAGAGATGCGGCGACGACTTGGTGTTGAAGCAGTTGAATAATCAGCATTGATCCTACCCTACGATGTTAGTGACATCCCAACCCCTTTGGTCATCCAGCGGGGGTTTCTTGAGCGGAAGCCAGATATGGAATGCACGCGTACCTGCGGGCGACTACGGCGCAGCGACTTATATTGAAGGAACAACTGCCTGATCCATCGGGAGCGCAATGAAGAAGGTCGAGCCCTGGTCTTCGACCGACTCGAACCAGATGCGCCCACCGTGTTGCTCGACGAGGGCCCGGCAGATATATAGCCCCAGACCGGTTCCATCGATCTTACGGGCATTGTCTGCCCGTTCGAAGCGACCAAAGATGCGGGCTTGCTGGTGCGCAGGGATGCCGATGCCCTGATCTTCTACATACAGCTCTACGGTATCTGCCTGCGGGTCTTCACGCAACGTGAGATCGATACGGCCTCCCTCGGGGCTATACTTGATGGCATTGGTAATGAGGTTGCCCAGCACCTGCTCGATGCGGAGGGGGTCCGCTTCGGCGACGATGTGCTCCTGCGCGGCGTGAATGGCGATGGGATGGCGCTCGCTGGTGACCTGCAGCCGTGCCGCCACCCGCCGTGTCAGGGCGACCAGGTCCGTCGGCTCGGCGTGCAATGCCAGCTGTCCTGCCTGCAGGCGCGTCACATCCAGCAGTTCTTCGGTAAGATCGACCAGGCGGTGCGTGGCCAGGTCAATATTTTGGAGCGCCTCTTTCTGCCAATCGGCCAGCTCGTATCCTCTCCCCCGTCTGGCCTGGAAGAGGAGCGCTTGCGCATAACTTTTCAGGACGGCAAGGGGATTACGTAGTTCGTGTGCAGCGATGGCGATGAACTCGTCTTTGAGCCGTTCAGCCTCTTTCATGGCACTGACGTCCTGGTGAACCACGAGGGCTGCAGGCTCGGTTCCCTCAGCAAGAGGTTTTGTTGCATCCACTGTTGACGAAAACAGATGATGGAGATCGAGTGCGACGGCATTGACCAGGACATGCATAGACGTGCCATCAGAATGGCGGATGACCTCCTGGTGTTGATACACCATCTCACCATCCCGTACTGCTCGCAGCGTCGCAAGCTGCTCGGGGGCAAGCGCGAGCCCATCCATGCCGAAAACACGGATACCATGCTCCCGCAGGAACTCATCCATAGGCTGGCCGGGCGGCCAGGATGCTCCCCAGACGGTAGCGCTAGCGCGATTGGCGAGGATCAGCCGTGCGTCACTCCCATGGACGAGGTAAACGCTGCTGGGCAATTCATCCAGGATCATTTGCAGTAAGGCCCGCCGTGCTTCTGTTTCAGCATGAATTCGTCGTTCAAGTTGTTCCAGGCGATGACGCTCCGACATGTCCCGAAAGGTCGTGACAGCGCCTGTTATTCGTCCTTCCTGGCCCCATAAAGGAGCACCACCGATACTCACCTGCACCTCCCGTCCATCGAGAGCACGCACTTGCACCTCCAGCGCATTCGCACCCGTGAGCACCTCGCCTTTTAGGAGACGCGCCGGTGCGGAGGTACCCCTGGGGAGGCTCTGCCCCTGGGTATCACGCATATCGAGCAGAGCAATCCGCTCCTCCAATGGACGAGCGGTGTAGTCAGGAACTACATCAAGTGCGAGTAACCTCCGGGCCGCTGTATTCACCTGCACAATGCTGCCATGGCGGTCATAGACGAACACCCCGTCGGTCATCGCCTCGAAGATAGCCTCAAGCTGGCTCGCATATGCCTGCGCCTGGTGCTCAGCCTCCTGCAAGCGGCGCTCAGTCGCGTCGTGCCAGGTAACCACCGCACCAAATACACCGTTTTGTGGAGTATTCATCGTATCGTTCTTCTGCGACAAAGGGCCCGTGGTAAGAAGACGGAGCGGGGTGGCATTGACCAGGTACTCGCGCGTCTCGTTATGGCTATCAACTACACTCAGCGGGAGATCCTCTACTGCCTTGCCGTTCAGTGCATGCCGCGCCGGCGTGTAGAGCAATGCCTCGACTACACGCTCTCCTTCAGGAGTGTCTTTGAGTTGCTCGCGCAACCGGCGAGCGGCACCATTCTCACGCACAATAGTTCTCTGGTGATCCATCACGGTGACACCATCAGCAATACTTTCAAAGATGGCGTTCAGCTCCTGGGCACGCCTCTGAGCCAGGCGATATAACTGCGCATTCTCCAAGGCAACGGCGGCCTGGGCAGCCAGTCCGACTAGCAGCGCTTCATCATCCCGCGTAAATTGACCTGGTTCCCTGTGCCCCAGGAGCAAGCCCCCGCGTACCTGTGCCATGCGGTCGAGCAGCGGCGCCCCAAGAAAGCTACGCACGACTGGATGGCCGCGCGGCACGCCCATTGAACGCAAGCTTTCCTTTGAGAGCTGCCCGTGCGCATAGTCGAACGCGGCCTGCCGCGCTGCATCCCTGTTCCGTTGTCCTGTGGCCCGTGTCTGCTCTGGCTGGGGGGGGTGAGCCAGGGCATCGGCGACGCGCACCGGGACCCCGTGGCGGAAGATCGGCGCGAGCAGCCCCTCTCCACCAAGCGGCATGCGGCGAAACAGGGCTTCCTGCTCTGGCGTGACCCCCGCCACGGCTGCGAGATGAAAGCGGCTGCCCTCCGCAGGCACCAGCGGCTCTCCCTCGTCATTTACCGGCCGTAACGTGAACGCTGCAAATTCGGCACCAGTCAGTTCACAGGCAGTTTCCGCGAGACGGGTCTCATCCAACGCGCTCATGAGTTCGATCCCTACCCGACTCAGAGCCACAGATCGCTCTTCCACTGTACGTTGTGCGTTCCTTTCATGCTGTTTCATGCTCCACCTCCGCAGTTGTGAAGAAAAATTTCACGTGCGCCACCCATTAAAGCAGCACAATCTTCTCGCGGCGAATCTCTCCGCTCGTGGGATGCCAGGAACCTATGGTCTATCACCGGCAATGCAAACAAACCGAATATGATAAAGTGCTTGGCAATGTTTATGACATCCTCATTTTATGATAATAAATAGCATAGATACAGGTACTTCGCCTGGCATGCTCAGGGCAATCGTACCTAAATGGGGAGGTGGTAGAATAGAGTGTTGGTTGCGTCGTTGTTGCCAGGCTTACCACACTGCTCAGGCAACGCGCTGGGCAGATTTCTGTCCGTGAGAGGGTAGCGTAACGAGATTTCCCCTATGAAACTTTGGTGACTGTCAAAACGTGTACAAAACGAGAGAGGGATACCGCATTCCCCATCACTCCAGCCCTCGCGGCGTCCCTCACCACTTGCTTATTGTCATCCAGCCCTATATTACCCCCTCTTGACATTTATTGCATATAGATTTATTCTGCATATAGATGCTCAGCCTTATCTATATGAACAATGATTTGGAATTGGCTCATTGTAAAAGCATAGATGACGTGTAAGCAAGCAATGAGATACAAGGGGGATCATCATGCAGCATATCAAAAGGAGACTTACAAGACTTCTAGGCCCTTCCGCCCATTTTTTCCACGCGCGGACAGGCACTTTTCTCAGTGGCGATTTTTCCAATGGAACGGGTTCACGGCCCTATAAGCTTTATATTCCACGCAATTATACAGCCGGTACCTCTATCCCGCTGCTCGTGGCTTTGCACGGCTGTACGCAAGACCCAGATAACTTTGCCACGGGTTCTCGCTTCAATGTACTGGCCGATAAATACAACTTCCTGGTACTCTATCCACAACAGACCGGCAGAAATAACCTCACCAGGTGTTGGAACTGGTTTATCCGTAAGAACCAGGTGCGCAACAGCGGCGAACCTGCCCTTCTTGCTGCTATGGTTGATTACATCGCATCGCAATATGCCGTCGACACAGGTCGTATATTTATCACCGGTATATCGGCGGGCGCAGCCATGGCTGTCATTATGGGCGCTTGCTACCCTGATTACTTCGCAGCTATTGGCGTACACAGCGGCGTGGAATATAAGGCTGCCTTCGACCTGGTCAGCGCCCAAATCGCCATGAGCAGGGGTGGTCCAGACCCTAAAAAGCAAGGGAATCTTGCCTACTTGAGCGCTGGTTCAGCAGCGCGTGTGTTACCGGTCATCGTGTTTCATGGGAACAACGATCGCACTGTTTCTCCTATCAATGGGGATCAGGTAATCCAGCAGTTTATCAGCACCGGTGATTATGCAGACGATGGCAGCGCGAACAATTCAGTCAGCGCCGATCCAGATAGCGTCCGGAACGGCCAGGTACCTGGTGGCTATTCCTACACCATCTACACCTATGTTTACCAGAAACAGGTGCTCTTGCAGCACTATAAAATCGATGTGCTTGGACACGCCTGGAGTGGAGGTGATACCACCGCACCTGCGACGTTCACCGATCCTAATGGTCCAGACGCCTCCCTGTTGATGTGGAACTTTTTTGCCAGCCATCCGAAGGTCCAGCGTACCGCGACTCCTGTTACTCCCGTCAGGCACGGGGATTGGTCTCGGTAGACGCCGTTTCATATGCCTGTGACGTAATTGTGATGAATATTACCGATTTACCCCTTGACAATAGCAGCAACTAAGTGTAAAATGCATATAGATGCAATTGCATATCGTCGTAATACACATCGTGGCTAGATGCATATAGGTGCGATAATGGCGGAAGTAAACAGAGAAAACGAATCACAAACCGGGGCGAACGAGTCCTGGTCAAAAAACTGGCTCGTTCCTATCCTTCTCTTGATGTTACGGGAATGGAGTTCCTACGGCTATGAATTGATGGAGAGAGTGGCGACCTTCGGGTTAGCCGCAATGAACCCGGGCACGTTTTACCGCACGTTACGGCAGATGGAGAAAGATGGAATGGTACAATCGAGCTGGGATACCTCAGAAACGGGGCCAGCCAGGCGTATGTACTCGATCACAGAAGCTGGTGAAACCTACCTGAAGTACTGGGCGGACTCTCTGAATCAATACCAGAAGCTGATGGAGACATTCTTCCGGCTGTACACCGGTCGTCCATCACAAAAAGATCAGTCGTAAGTGAGCAGATAAAGGCATTTGAGCCTTGGAGGCTCATGCAAGCGAGTCAAGTTTAAAGGGTACTCCCGCGAGTACCACTAGTGCAGGTAACTGCTAAAAATCAAAAGGAGTTAAGACAATGGCAAAGAATAAAGATCAAGTGAATGATGCGGCCTGGAGTCTGAGCAAGTCAGTACAAGAGGCAAATCAGGCAATTACCGACAGTGCTGTTGCAGCTCAGGAGCGCAATGTGAAGTTTGTCCAGGGCGTCTTCGACAACGGCATTGAGGTACTTAAGAGCCACGCCGAGAGCACACGCGCCTTGATGCAGGAGTTTGTAGGACTGCCGGAGAAGCAGCAAGTGGCAGTTCAGGCAGTGGCCGATAGCGCCGTTGCCGCCCAGCAGCGGAACATGCAGTTTGCCCAGAGTATACTTCAGAGCAGCACAGAACTGATGAAGAGCCATACCGAGAGCACGCGCACGCTGGTGCAGACACTGGTAGAGCAGACGCAGAAGCAGCAAGAAGCTTTTCAGGTGCTGACCCGCGAGTCATGGGATACATACATGGGCTTCCTCTCTGCACCGTTCTCCTATTACCAGCAGGCCTTGGAGACTGCCGAGTCGATCGCCTCGCAGGGGGTAGAGACCGCGCAGAAAATCACTCGCCAGGGATTGGAGGTAGCTCAGCGGGCGACTCGCCAGGAAAAGCAGGCTGTTCGGGCAACTACTGAATAACAAGGCATCCAGCAAGTTCACTGGGGCCGGAGCGCAAGCCCCGGCCTTTTTTGCTTTTTCGTCTCCCAATGGGTGGGAATAGACACAATGACGAGTGGTTCCAGCAACTGAGGGGAGTGCTTACATGACCAAAGAGGAAAAGCCAGAAGAACCGGCAGATTCCAATGTATGGAAGAAAAGCATGGACGGGGACAAAGAAACGTCCCTTGATCCCTACGGTCTTTATCGAGCTTGGCTGAAAAGTGTAGGTGAAGCTCAGGAGCAGATAAAGCCCAGTTCTATGAAGATGTTTGATCCGAAAGAGGTATGGCAGCAATGGTTCGAAGCGACAACTGCGGCCTGGCGAAACGCTGCAGAAAAGGGAGCCGACCCATTAGGGCTTACCACTCAGTGGTCGGAGATGATGGAGGAGGCCCGGGCCAAAATATCAGCAGAAGGCACCATAGCAGCGGACCCATTTACCTTATTTAAACAATGGTATGATGCCACGAGCGAAACATGGTCAAAGGCAGTTGGGGACATCATCGGCAGCGACAGGTTCATGCAAATGGCCAGCCAGTTCCTGGAAAGCTACACGAGTTTCGCCAGAACGTTCCACCGTGCGAGTGAAGAGTATTTCAGTAATCTGCAACTTCCCACGCGCTCGGATATTGCAAGAGTAGCAGAGCTGGTCATCAATGTAGAAGAGAAAGTCGATCAGTTAGACCTCGCCTTCGAGGGCCTCGAGGATACCTACGCGCAATCGACAACAAGCGAGGCCATAGCAGGCCTGGCTGGACGACTTGATGGCGTGGAAAACAAACTGGACGCGCTGCCCGCTGTTCTGCAAAAGCTGGCAACGGTAGAACGATTGGAAATGCGCCTGGACAGGGTTGAAAGCAAGCTGGATCAACTGCTGTTAGCCCTGGAGAAAATCGAAGCAACTCCGCAGGTGGTCAGGTCCACCAATTCAACTCGTAAGTCACCAGGACCCAGAAGTGGGTCTACAAAAGGTCAGGCAGGGAAGACCAAAGCGTAGCTCCACTATGCACTTCGTAAGAATAGCACACAGAGGAGGACCACATGAGCCAGGGCAGTACGACACCATCCGATTTTGAAAGCGCTTTCCAAAAATACCAGATGGGTATGGAGATTATTCTGGAGGGCGCGAAGGCTGAGACGGGTAAGACGCCTAAAGAGGTCGTCTGGACCAAGAACAAAGCGAAGCTCTACCATTATGAACCGACCGCCGAGAAAGAGTTCCCGGTTCCCATCCTGCTGGTCTACGCGCTGATCAATCGTCCCTACGTGCTGGATTTGATGCCCGGCAACAGCCTGGTGGAGTACCTCGTTGGCCGGGGCTTCGATGTGTACATGCTTGACTGGGGAACGCCAGGAGACGAAGATAAGCATCTCTCGTTTGAGCACTATGTGCTGGACTACATTCCCCAGGCGGTAAGGAAGCTGCTGAAGCATTCCCACGCCGGGGAGTTCACCTTGATGGGATACTGCATGGGTGGGACGATGACGGCCATGTACGCAGCGCTTTTCCCCGGCAAGCCGCTCAGGAACCTGTTACTACTCACCGCACCAATCGATTTCACCCCCGATGAGATGGGGCTTTTTGGCCTCTGGACCAGTGAGAAGTACTTCAACCCCGACCGCATCGTGGAGGCCTTCGGGAATGTTCCGGGCGATTTCATCGATACCGGCAACCGCATGGTGAAGCCTGTCACCAACTATGTTGGTTCCTATGTCACGATGTGGGACCGCATTATGCAGGGGAAGTCCATGGACACGTGGCTGGCAATGAACAAGTGGGTGAATGACAGCGTCCCGTTCCCCGGTGAGGCGTTTCGCCAGTGGATCCGTGAATTTTACCAGCAGAACAGGCTCGTGAAGGGAGCCATCAAGCTTCGTGGGCGCCAGGTAGACCTCGCGAACATTACGTGTCCGCTGCTGAGTATCGCGGGTAAAAAGGATCACATCTGCACCTTGCCCCAGGCCGAAGCCATTATGCACCTGGTGAGCAGTAAAGATAAGGAGTTCTACACGCTCGACGCCGGGCACGTTGGCCTGCTGACGGGTTCGGATGCGAAGAGGGGGCTGTGGCCTAAATTGGATAGCTGGCTGGAGCTGCGCTCAAAATAACGGCGCGTGCGCTCACTAATCAGCGCGCCTCGCTTTCTACTCATCTGTCAATCCACGCGGGTTGCGAGCAGGGAAAGTACCTCACAGGGTTATTTTCTTGCTCGCTTGTGTCCTTCCCGTGAAAACTGCCGGGTTTTCCCGTTTCTAGATAAGAGGAAGAAAATCTGCCCGCCAGGTTCTTTGTAACCGGAACGGGGGATTTCGCATAAAGGAGAAGAGTGCGTGCGTATTTTGAAACGAACATTCCCGGTACATCGAATAGCACATTTCGGGATTCGCCCTTTCATCCTCTTACTGTTCGTCATCATGACAGTTGCCATTCTACCAGCACAATTTCAACACGGTGCGCGTGCCAGTAACCCGCAGTGGCAGCAATTCTTCTACAATGGCCCAGCCGGCAGTCGTCCATATTTTGTCTACACTCCCGAACACTACCAGGTTGGAACAGCAGTGCCACTCATCGTCATGTTGCATGGATGTATTCAAACGGCGGTTGACTTTGCGACAGGCACACAGATGAACCAGTTAGCGGAGCAGTATAACTTCATTGTCGCTTATCCACAGCAAACAAGCATTTACAATCCGTCGTTATGTTGGAACTGGTTTAATCCCGCAAATCAGTTTCGTGGAAGTGGCGAACCCGCCATTATTGCCGGGATTGTACAGGAAATTGAGCGGAATACTGCCCGGTGGACGATTGATGGACATCGTATTTACGTAACGGGCATATCTGCCGGAGGCGCAATGGCTGTGATTCTGGGCGCTACCTACCCGGATATCTTTGCAGCGATTGGCGTCCATTCAGGTGTGGAATATCGCGCCATAACTTCTCTCCTCAGTGGAGGAGAAGTTTTTCTCGATGGCGGGCCAGATCCAATCCAACAAGGGCAAGAAGCCTTTGCGGCCATGGGCAGTTTCGCCCGTGTCGTTCCCACCATCGTTTTTCACGGGACAGATGATGTTGTGGCTAACCCGATTGATGGGAATCAGGTCGTACAGCAATGGATGGAGACAGATTTTCTTGCGTCGCATGGCACCTACGATGCCGGCTTTAACCATCCCAGCAGCACCATGCATGGTCAGGTCCCGGAGGGTCATTCGTACACCGTGTACCGGTGGAATGACAACGGTGGCAACGAGGTTCAGGAGTACTGGCTCATCAATGGTATGGGGCACGCCTGGTCGGGAGGTAATCCAGGCGATTTCACCGACCTTCAAGGCCCGAGTGCAAGTCTGGCAATGTGTATGTTCTTCAAGAGCCATCCCATGCGCGAGTGAATATGTGGTTCTCATATCGGCTTGAATCGCTACTGCCTCTGGCGATCCGTTTTGCCGAAGCCCGGCTACCACATCCTCAGCAGCCTCCTTGCTTTTAGAGTAGCTCACCACCACTCTGGCCCCTTCATGCCCCAGTTCCTCGGCTATAGCACGCCCTATGCCCCTACCTGGTGACGTCGTTACTGGCGGGTGCCTATCTCAACGGGGGGATTGGGCGAGAGTTGCAGCGCGTCACCAACCGTGATAGAGTGTAGCAGCCCAACGAATAGGGATTGTTTTGTGATACTGATTCACCACTTTCGTGATAGATATGTGAGAACAGTGCTTTATAGTTGCTGTACGTGAACAAGTGAGTGCTAGCTACTCTCAATTGCGAGCGTTGATGGTTCCATCGTAAACCAACCTGAAGTGCGAATCAGGGTGGGTCCATGAGAGGAATAAAGTCGTCGTAGTCAGATTTGTATCACTATATATAGGAATAGCAGAAGGAGAGAAAAGAACATGGCACAACGAGAAGTCGTCGTGCTGAGCGGTGTGCGCACCGCGATTGGAGACTTTGGCGGCGGTTTGAAGGACAAGCCACCTACTGAACTGGGCGCGACCGTTGTGCGCGAGGCGGTCAGGCGTGCGGGGATCCAACCGGAGGAGGTAGAGCATGTGGTCTTCGGCAATGTGATCCATACTGATGTCCATGACATGTACCTCGCTCGCGTGGCCGCCATCAACGGCGGTCTTTCCATCGAGACCCCGGCCCTCACACTCAACCGCTTATGTGGGAGCGGCCTGCAAGCGATTGTTTCGGCAGCCCAGACCATTTACATGGGTGATGCGACCGTGGCGCTAGGCGGGGGCGCCGAAGTGATGAGCCGCAGCCAATACTGGCTCCCGGGTGCCCGGTGGGGGCAACGCATGGGTGATGGGAAGCTGATTGACGCGATGGTGGGAGCGCTCAGTGATCCATTTGACGATTGTCACATGGGCATGACCGCTGAGAACGTAGCGGAGAAGTGGGGTATCACCCGGCAGGAACAGGACGCGTTGGCCTTGCAGAGCCACCAGCGGGCGGCGGCAGCCATCCAGGCAGGCTATTTCAAGGAGCAAATCCTCCCGATTGAATCCAAGGTCAAAGGACAGACCGTGGTCTTTGACACCGATGAGCATGTCAAGGCGGACACCACCCTGGAGAAGTTGGCGAAATTGCGCCCCGCCTTCAAAGGGGATGGAAGTGTGACCGCAGGCAATGCCTCGGGGATCAACGATGCAGCAGCGGCAGTGGTGCTGATGGAGGGAAGCCTCGCGCAGCGGCGCGGATTGCACCCGTTGGGCCGGCTGATAGCGTATGCTCATGCGGGAGTAGACCCGAAATACATGGGCATCGGACCCGTCCCGGCGGTGCGGAAGGTGCTCGAACGTGCCCAGCTGACCATCAAGGACATGGATGTGATCGAGCTCAATGAGGCCTTTGCCGCCCAGGCGCTTGCCGTCATGCGGGACTTGGACTTGCCGCCCGATCGCACAAACCCCAACGGCAGCGGGATCTCGCTTGGCCATCCCATCGGGGCGACGGGCTGTATCCTGACAGTGAAGGCGCTTTACGAACTGCGCCGCATCGGAGGGACGTATGCACTGGTCACCATGTGCATCGGAGGCGGCCAGGGCATCGCTGCTATCTTCGAAGCCATGTAAGCGCGTGACTGGTGGAACACGGTGAGTGGGCTTTCAAGTCCACCTACCAGAGCATGGGGTGACCAGCGGGTGAATCTGTCGTGGTCATCCTCATGCTTGCTCTTGAACAAAAGGCAATTGGAAGGAAAGGAACCATTATCTACCATGAGCGAACAACAAGAAACGCCCAATCCACTCGATCCTTTTGACACCTGGACTGCGATGCGTGATGCCAGCCTGAAAAGCTGGACTGCGATGCGTGATGCCAATCTGGAAGCCTTGTCCAAGATGCTGATCGACCTGGTCAATTCGGAGGCCTACAGCCAGGCCACAAGCCAGTGGTTGGATGCCTATTTGACGATATCGCAACCATTGCAGCGCGTGCTCGAAACGACCATGACGCAGGTCCTGACGAGATTGAATATGCCGCTGCGTACTGATGTGATAAGCCTGGCGGAGCGTCTGACCAACGTTGAGATGCGCCTGGACGACCTGGATGCCAAGCTCGATGACATCCAACGCGCCATCAAGGCGCTCGCTGCGTCAAACCGTGCGGCGGACGCACCGGCAGAAGCAAAGGAGATCCACTAATGTTATCCTCATCCCTACCCATGATCCCAACTGCGCTCGAGAGCGAACTGCGGCAGATTGAGGAGAATGCCCGTACTTTGCTGCGGGTAAGCACCAGCCGCGCCCGCGTTGCCCAGACGCCCAAGCAGGTGATCTGGACGCTCAACAAAGCCAGGCTGTACCGCTACATTCCAGTCGTCCCCGCCGAGCAGCGGCACAAGGTACCATTGTTGCTGGTGTTCGCGCTGATGAACCGGCCGTATATCCTCGATCTGCGGCCAGGCAATAGCTTCATCGAGTATATGGTCAAGCAAGGCTACGATGTTTACCTGCTTGACTGGGGAGCACCCGGTCCTGAGGACAAAGGGCTGAAGTTCGATGATTACGTGCTGGATTACCTGACACGCGCCATGCGCAAGCTGAAAGCGGTCTCAGGTAGTGATGAGTTCAGCATGCTGGGCTGGTGCATCGGCGCGATTCTCGCGACCATCTATGCCGCCTTGCGACCCGACGACGGTCTCAAAAACCTGCTCCTGCTGACGGCACCGCTGGATTTCACCGACAAGACGGCCGGGGGCTTTGTGCGCTGGGTGAACGACCAGTACTTCGATCCCGAGAAGATTATCGAGGCCTTCGGCAACGTGCCGGGCGAGATGATCGACTACGGGGCCAAGGCGCTCAAGCCGGTCGAGAACTATATCGGCTCCTACCTGACGCTGTGGGACAACCTGGATAACCCGCGTATCGTGGAATCGTGGCACGCCATGAACACCTGGGTCACCGATCTCATCCCCATGGCCGGGGCAACTTATCTGCAGCTGATTAAGGAGCTCTACCGGGAGAACCGGCTCATACAGGGGAAGATGATCATTCGTGGCGAGCGGGTGGACTTGAGTCGTATACGCGCGAACTTGCTCAATGTGATCGCGCTCGCCGATCATATCTCGCCGCCCTGCCAATCGGAGAGCATCATAGCGAAGGTCAGCAGCCAGGATCAGCTCTTGCTGAAGGTGAAGGGAGGCCATATTGGCATGATGGCGGGAAGTGGGGCGATGAAGTATACATGGCCTCACATTGACTCCTGGCTCGCAGCCCGTTCGGATTGACAACGGCTTCTTCCGCTCCTCCACCGAGCGCTCGGTGGAGGAGCGGAAGAAGCTTTCCGTCATCTTTTGCTATGTTAATCTAAACGCTAATGGATCATCGAACTATCAAAGATCGTCCCGTCATATCCTTTGGTTGAGGAATATGTAAGACGTCTAGAATTGTAGGTGCCACGTCGGCAAGGATGCCATCACTGCGAAGTCGTACATGCGCCAATTGTGGCACAACCAGGTACAATGGCACTGGATACGTTGTATGCGCCGTGAATGGCCCCCCTGTTTCGTAATCGATCATTTGCTCCGCGTTTCCGTGGTCAGCCGTGATCACGAGACCGCCGCCCATTGCAAGCGTCGCTTCTACGACTCGTCCCACGCCTGCATCAACGGTTTCCACGGCCTTCATCGCGGCCTCCAATACTCCCGTATGTCCGACCATATCTGCGTTGGCATAATTCATGATCACAAGGTCGTATTCCCCGCTGCGGATATGCTCCACCGCCGTATCCGTTACTCCCACCGCACTCATCTCCGGCTGCAGGTCATAGGTCGGTACCTTTGGCGACGGCACCAGCAGCCGGTCCTCTCCTGGAAAAGGTGTTTCGCGCCGGCCATTAATAAAATAGGTCACGTGTGCGTACTTCTCCGTCTCCGCAGTATGGAATTGTCTCAAGCCCTGGTCAGCGATGACCCGTGCTAACGGCATCTCGACCTCGTCGGCACGGAAAGCCACTTGCGCATCCAGACCCTCTTCGTATTCTGTCATCATCACATACTGTAAATTCTCGATGCGCGGGCCCCGGTCAAATTTCCCCTGCGCCTGGGGGGGAAGGTCTTTCATGACGAATGCTTTGGTGAGTTGACGGGCCCTGTCGGGACGGAAATTAGAGTGTACCAGTGCATCACCCGCCTTCACCACTGCAACCGGCTGCTGATCCTCCATCACGACTGTTGGCACAATAAATTCATCTGTGACGCCTTGCTCATAAGATTGCTCAATGGCACCGGGCGCCGAAGAGGCACGCAGGCCCTCGGCACGAGTCATCGCGAAATACGCCTTGGCTGTGCGATCCCAGCGATTATCCCGATCCATGGCATAATAGCGGCCGCTAACGGTTGCCACCTGTGCCGGGTGTACTCCCCCAATTTCACGCGCACGGGCCTGCAGACGGCGCATGAACTCAATCCCCCCGGTAGGTGACGTATCGCGTCCATCGGTAAAACAATGGATGAAAACGTGCTCAATATCGTGATTGTGTGCCAACTGGAGCAGCGCCTCCAGATGCGATTCATGCGCATGGATGCCGCCAGGGCCTAGCAGGCCACAAAAATGCAGTCGTGAGCCATTTTTCTTAACGTGTTCAATGGCCTTTAAGAGTGCGGGGTTTTGAAAAAAAGAGCCATCCTTAATGGACTCATTCACACGGGTATAATCCTGCAAGACGCGCTTGCCCGCCCCAATATTCTGGTGTCCAACTTCGGAATTGCCCATCTGCCCCTCAGGCAAGCCTACCGCCTCCCCGGAGGTTCTGACCGACGTGTGAGGCCAGCTCTGGGCCAGCTTATCAATGTTGGGTGTCTGTGCCAGGGCAATGGCGTTGCCCTCCTTACGTGGGTTGATGCCCCATCCGTCCATCACAATCAGCACGAACGGACGTGGTCGCCCGGTGGGTGTTGTACTCATCTTTTGTTGTTACTCCATTTGAATGCCTGGACTCGGGCTGGCACTCTTATTATTTCTAATCATCAGTTAAGAAAGGAAACCTTGGATTGCCTGGTTTTTATTGTATCACGCTCTTCGCGCCACTAAAGAGTATCATTGTAATATCACAGTGCCCTCACCGAGCAGGTAAAGAAGATCACAAAGAGATCACAACGCGTGATTTGCATGCTAAATTAGTCTAAACAGCAATACTATGACTACTCTTGATAGAGAACCATGCACGAGATAGCAGGCACGACCACCCCTCTAGACGCTTGGCCCAGGTAGCTTTCACTGACACGATCCTGGGAGACTACGATCGTCCAGTTTCCAGGCGGTAAGGTACACACGCTCTGCGTCTTATTGGGATTGTAGATGACGAGTATGGTTTCCCAACTATCACCATTGGCGTGCTCCACTAGCTCGAACATCAGGGTGTTCTCAGGGCTTTCGAGGAACGAGAGATGCGCTTGAATAGCATTGGCCGATCGCATGCGGAACGCAGGATGGGTTCTACGCAGATGAATCAGGGCAGCGTAGTACTTGAACACTTTCCAGTAGTGTGCTTTGCGCGACCAGTCGAACTGATTGACAGCATCACCTGCATTATAACTATTGCTGTTGCCACCTTTCGTGCGCAGCATCTCCTCACCTCCCTGCAGAAATACTACGCCCTGAGAGGTACATATCACTGCTTGGGCCAGCTCGTCCATCATCATCCGATCTGCCTCAGTATCATCTGGATTGCTGAAGGCGAGCTTGTCCCACAAGGTGTAGTTGTCATGGCTGGTCACGTAGTTGATGGTTTCCCCTGGGGAGGCGGTGAAATCGTTAATACTGCCTTCTACAGCTTTCTTGATCCTATCGACCGATCCCAACGCACCTGTTGCGAACCCTCTGCCCGTCGGATCAAAAACGCTTCCACAGAGGCCATCGCGGATATGGTCGTTGAAGACGGCCACGCCCAGTCCTTTCTGCTGCCCCTTCGTGAGTTGCTCATGAGCGGCTAATCCAGAAGTTCCACCAGTCCACGGCTCCCCATACAGCAGAATATGGGGATTGATAGCATGGAGCGTCTCAAACACGTTCTTCATCGTCTCGATGCCCAGCAGAGCCATCAAGTCGAAGCGGAAGCCATCCACGTGATACTCCCTCACCCAGTATGCGAGGGAGTCGAGTACGAACTTCTGCACCATCGGTCGCTCTGTAGCTGTCTCATTGCCGGTACCCGAGCCGTTGGTATAGTTGCCAGCGTCATCGGTCCGATAGTAGTATTCAGGAACGATCTTGTCGAAGTCAGAATAGTACCAGGCGAAGGTGTGATTGTAGACAACATCCATGGTCACCCCGATACCCTCATTGTGCAGGCTCTGGACCATTTGCTTGCATTCGGTGAGACGAGCAGTTCCATGAGGAGTCGTTGCGTAGGCACCTTCGGGAACATTGAAATTACGGGGGTCATAGCCCCAGTTGTACTGATTGGGGTCATGCTCATCGACGCTTGCAAACTCCTGCACCGGCTGGAGCTGCACATGCGTAATGCCCAGTTCTTTGAGGTGATCCACACCT
>WNFH01000174.1_pt1 | contig 36574 bp, 26 predicted proteins | sample 5400411 | NCBI WGS metagenome assembly WNFH01 (sample SAMN13153347, study PRJNA577476) | soil metagenome | isolation source: 200 cm saprolite under Douglas fir tree site 2 hole 3 | place: USA:California | collected 2015-04-18 | reverse complement strand
CAACTGTCCTTCTCCTGGTTCGTCGGGAGGGAGGGTGTGTGAGTCAAGGCAAGTGGAAATGCAAGTGGCCTGGCCATGAGGAAAGAACTGGAAGCTCGCGCTTCCGCTGTTTCTCGCTCTTGGTCCCGGCAAAATTGAGCTAATCCTTTCATCGGTTGTTCAACATAAGTCATCCCACGTTTTTGAAACGTCCGTTCTTTATCATGGAAATAAAAAGAGTGCAAAATGGGCAAATGCTCTGCATCTGCCCATTTTGCACTCTTTTTATTTCAAGAACAGATGTGTCATGTCATAAACTATTGCCTCTAAGCGAGCTATAGCGTATGCTATTAGGTAGAAATCGACACCTATCCTATCCATTTTCGTGGTTTCATCCGGTGAAATGGATTGTTTCATTTGTTCCATGAGGGAGTAGCCTTGCTCATCGATATCCATACACATATCTTCTCACCTGACGTACAAAAGCACCGCCAGCGATATTGTGGACGTGACCCCTGGTTCAATACCCTCTACAGCAACCCCGGCGCAAACATTGCTACCGCGGAAGATTTGATCGCGGAGATGGACGCTTCGGGAGTAGATGCCACCGTGACCTTCTCAACTGGTTGGACCGATCCTGGCTTGATCGAAGAAGAGAATAGCTACATCATTAATGCCATGCGACGCTATCCAGGGCGTATCTATGGCATGGCAGTCGTACAACCGACAGCAGGAGCGCGTGCAGTGCGCGAGCTGGAACGTTGTGCGCAGGCCGGTATGATTGGCGTGGGCGAGTTAATGCCCCACGGCCAGGGCTATAAACTGAGCGATATTGGCCTGCTCGCTCCGCTTATCGATGTTGTGCGCCACTATCAATTGTTGGTGCTTTCCCACTGCAGCGAGCCTGTAGGCCATATCTACGCCGGAAAAGGCGATGTCACGCTACAAGACATCGTCACCTTCCTGACAGCATTCCCTGACGTGCGCTTCATAGCCGCTCACTGGGGAGGCGGATTACCTTTTTACTGCCTGATGCCGGAGATCCAGCGCATCACTGCCAACGTGTGGTATGATACTGCCGCGACCACTTATCTCTACCGGAATACTATTCTTCCCATCGTAGCAGATCTGGTTGGCGCAGATCGAATACTTTTCGCCAGCGATTACGGCCTTTTGCGCCAGCGTCGCATCATCGACTATATAACCCAATCCGGCCTGAGTGCCGAAGCTCTAGAACAAGTATTGGGCGGCAACGCCCAAAGCCTCCTGGGCCTTTCTCAAAACATATAGGATCTGACAATATCATGCGAGTAACCTCATTAGGAAGTGGAAGTAGCGGCAATGCACTGCTGGTAGAAGCCGGGCCGCGAGGACGTACAAAGTTGCTGGTAGATGCTGGCTTATCGAGCCGTATCCTCATCGAACGCCTGCGACAGGCAGGTACACACCCAAACCAGCTTCAAGCCGTTTTGATAACGCATGAGCACATCGACCATATCATAGGTCTTCCCGTGCTAATGAAACGCTACGCCGTGCCAGTTATTACTGCTCCTGATACACTCGCAGCCATCCACCGAATTTTCACTACGGGTACCTGGCCTTCCGACACCAATCCAACCCCGGTGCCTACAAAGGATGCCAGCACATATTTGGATTGGGAACCAACCGAAAGTGTAGGGGCACCCCTTGCGAGTGTCCTGGGGGTGGATGCCCGGGAGGCGAAAATCCTGGAAAATGGTGCCAGGGGTGCGGATGAGCCAACCATGCCCCTACAGGTAGGCTCTCGCAGTGTAATTGGCGATATTGAGGTCGTATCGTTTCCTGTTTCACATGATGCCATAGCACCTTGTGGCTATCTTCTCACGGCTGGTGGATGCCGCATCTGTGTCGCTATTGATAGTGGAGAGGTGACGCCTGTGATGCTTGAAGCCATGCACCATGCCGACCTGCTGGTCTTAGAGTCAAACCATGATCGAGAGCGGCTCATACGTGGCCCCTATCCCTATCATTTGAAGCAGCGCATCCTCAGCCTCACAGGCCATCTTTCTAACGATCAAGCCGCGGAGGCCGTCCTGCGCACCTGGCGCACAGATAGTGTGCGCTGGCTCTGGCTCTCTCACCTCAGTCGCACCAACAATACTCCCAGGCTTGCCTTAAAAAGTATGCTTGCCAATCTTGAAGCTGCCAACGCCAACCTCTCACAAATACATATCAGTGTTTCGCCTCCTGGCATGGGTGGCACATGGGATTCGACACAGTTGTGGCATGAGCCATCTTTGTGGGAGATGCAGATGTAACCAACTCCTACACCGGTGCCTTATTATCCTGCCCCAAAGCCAACCTGGCACGCTCCGCGTCATTTACTGCGTTCAGCGACTCAAAGAAGCCCAGAGCTTTCTCAAAATGGGTGTGGGCGCGGCCTAGATCGGCGGTACGCTCTTCGGAGGCATCTTTATAGAGGCAATCGGCGCGGCGGCGATAGAGCAAGCCCAGGCAATAGAGGGATTTGCCTCTTTCCCAGGGAAGATCGAGTTCTTTACACTGGTGCAGGGACTGCTTCAGGTCTTCCTCTGACGCCTGCCAGTTCTGCTGTTCCAGGTGCATCCTGCCACGAGAGCGCAGGGCAATTGCCAGGCTTTTCTGATCACCAGATTGTTCAGCGACAGCGACAGCCCTTTCACAAATTATCTGCTGTTCCTCTGCGCTCTCGCCGGTAATCACTACAAGCTCTGCTAATGACGCCAGTATTTTTGGTGAAGGAAAAGGCTCGCTGCGTTGAAGTAGCTCGCGATAGTCTGCCGCCGCTCGTAGCCAGTCTTCGCGTGCCAGGTGAACGAGGGGCATGGTAGGTGACAGGCCTGCCTGCGTGCAATAGCGATCCTGAAGTCGTTTGTACTGGCGGAAGTAGCGATCGCCCTCTTCCTGCTGCCCGGTGCGGTAGGCGATAACGGTCAGTGTTTCCAGGGCTTCAAACTGCCATTGTTCGTTGAGCTGGTATTGTTCTAACATCTGTAGTATGCTGTGAGCTGCTTCCTGCGCATCGCTCCAACGATTCCAGCGGTGCCAGACATTCATACGTCCAATCAAGCTGCCCAGGAGCATTGATGGACTCTCCATTGTCTGGGCTACGTGCCAGGATTCGCCAAACCACTTCACAGCGGTCGCAAAGTCACATATCACTTCATGCGCCCAGCCCAACGAGAAGTAGAGATCATGCAATTCTTCCCTACTCTTGATGTGGTCAACGAATTTCAGGCGATAATGTTGGGCATGGTGTGCTTCGTGATATTTATGTTGCTTGTGGTAGACAAAGCCCTGGGCATCCAATGTGATCCAGATGGCCCGCGTATCGTCCAGTTCCTCGGCGATATGCAGTGCCTCATTGCCACTCTGTAGAGCTAGCCCGGCAAACTCCGCTCTCTCCTGTGTATCTCTGGAGTCAAATTGTTTCTGTACATACCAGAATGCCTGGTAGGTAAGAAATAGAGCATTTTGACCACTAATGGGTTGTCCCTCTAACAGTTTCAACCCTGCATCAATATATGTGCGTACCTCTTGAAGATCAGGGCCATTGTTAAATAGGCCCCACCAGCGTGTCCCTAGCTCAGACAGCTGATTGTACAGGTGAAGCAGCCTATTGCTGTCAGCCGGTTGTGCTTCCGTCCATGGTAGGGGTACCCCTTGCGGGTACCCTGGGGCGGGTGCCTCATCCGTCCATGGTAGGGGTACCCCTTGCGGGTGGATAGTGAGTTGGAGTGCGCGGCGATACTCTTGCCAGGCTTCGTCGGGGTTTCCACGTTGGGTATAAGCACTGCCAAGCTTTTCATGCATCTGAGCGAGGGTTGATGAGTCCGCGTTACTATCTGTCAACAGCTCTAGAGCCTCGCTATAGGCCTGGATCGCCCGGATGGTGAAGTAGCTGTGAAGGGCCTGGTCGCCTGCCATGGTAATATAGATAATCGCTCGTCGCCGTAATTCAGGTCGCGTCAGACGTACCTGGGACACAGCATCGGTTGTATCGATAGTAGGGGCCCGATTGATCGCGCCCGCAGCGTTGGGAATAAAACCTGGTGACCAGGTAGCCAGAGCCTGTTGATAATGATAGGCCAGTAATTCAACGAAGGCCTCGGTATGTCCTGCTGTTTTCTCTTCCAGCCACAGGGCCAGTTGCGCATGTTCCTGGGAGCGGCGCATACGTGGGATGTTGTTGTAGACCACGTCGCGGATCAAGACATGCTTAAAGATAAATACGCGGTCATACTCTACCGGGCTGCGTGCCTGTTTCTCAGTCTCCACGATAAAATCGCGCTCTATGAGCGAATCAAGCATTTCAAGAATAGTACTGGCGGCAAGTTTCTCCGTTAGTCCCGCGGCAAGTTCAAGCAGAGCGGAGAGCCAGAATGTACGCCCCATAATACAAGCGTGTTGCAGTACAAGTTTTTCCGTCGGGCGGAGCAGATCGACGCGGGCTGCCAGTACTCCTTGAATGGTATCTGGTACAGGGAGCGGAAAGACATAGTGCAGGTCGATCAGCGTATCTTCCGGGGGTGCGGATGGGCTGGCTAAATCATTGAGGATAGACTCATTTTGATCACCAATACGCCAGCACCCGTCTTCGTTAATCAGCACTTTTTGATCGATCAACATGCGCACAATCTCTTCCATGAAGAAGGGATTACCTTCAGCCCGTGTGAGAATAGTGTGCCGCAGTACTGTGGGAATCTCTTCCGTTTTGAGCAGTGCGTCGATCAAGTCACTGCTCTCCTCTTTAGAGAGCGATTCCAGGGAAATTGTGGTAAAGTTGCGCCGTCCGGCTCCCCAATCGCGCCGCCGCTCGAAGAGGTCTGGCCGCGCAGGGCAGAGAAAGAGCACAGGTACGTTGGTGATGCGGTCAGTGAGGTATTCTAAAAGATCAAGCAGAGCTTCGTCCGCCCATTGCAGGTCATCAATTACGATAATCAATGGCTGCTGTTGCGCCAGGGCTTCCAGGAAAACACGCCATGCTCGCATTAAAGCCATATGCGGGCCGCTCTGCTCCGCGGTTTTACTCAGTGTAGCAGTGCTACTGCGTGAGCGTTCTCGTTCCAGCCCCTCTGTATAGCTCTTTTCAAGGGTTGGCGTTGTATCCCCAGCCCTTCTGCCTACACTGCGCATAATAGCTTCTGCGACCTGTAAAGAGTCCTCAGTGCTTTTGACACTGACCAGCGTTTCACGCACAAAATCGGCAAAGCGGCTCTGGAGTGTTTCGTATTTTTCATTGTCCTGTACCTTGAGCAAGGAGTACAGAATTTCAACCAGGGGTCTGTACGTGACCCCTTCTCCATACGGCGGGCAACGCCCTTGCAATACTAAAGGAAAGGCAGGTGTGTCTTCGCAGGTGGTGCATTTGGCCGTTTCTTGCTCACTTACAATAAATTCGCGAACCAGGCGTGACTTGCCTATCCCTGGTGTACCCAGCAGCGTGATCAGGTGTGGACGTTGTTCTGCCTGGACACGCGCATAGGTTGCGTGCATTAGCGCGAGTTCCAAAGTGCGTCCCACCAGGGGGGCCTCCAGCCCTTCGATACCGCGTGGATGCTGAGTGATGGCCGAAGTAGACCTTTGCAGGCCCAGCACAACCCAGGCACGTATCGGCTCTGCTTTCCCCTTGAGGTGCAGGGGAGCTAATGGCTGGAAAGCAAATACGTCCCGCGTAGCGAGATAAGTGCGCTCTCCTACCAGGATGGTATCGGGCGTAGCAACCGCTTGCAAACGAGAAGCCACATTGACCGCGTCGCCGGTGATAAGAAAATCGCGCCTGTTAAGCTGCGTGTTACCGGGGGTGGCGACCTCGCCTGAATTAATGCCAATGCGCATCTGGAGGCGCGTCGCCTCCGGGTCCTGTGCCAATCGCTGCTGATTAAATTGGCTGAGCGCGGCCTGCATATCCAGAGCAGCCCGTATCGCCCGGTCAGGGTCATCTTCGTGGGCATAAGGCACACCAAACACGGCCATAACCGCGTCACCGATATATTTTTCGACAGTACCCCCATGCTTGTGTATCTGCTCCGTCATCAGGTTGAAGTATCCTGTCAGGATAGCTCGCATATCTTCGGGGTCCAGATGGTCTGCCAGCGGAGTTGACCCTGTAATATCGGCAAACATCACGGTCACTACACGCCGCTCCTCTGGATTCGACAGAATACTGTCGTCAAGCAGTGGTTGTGTTTTTGTTTGTAAGTTGCTTTGCGATTTCGCCTGCCGGGCGTTTTCGCCCTTGCTGTTTGGCAACAATGCTGTACCGCACTCGATACAGAATTTCGCCAACGGTGGGTTGACCGTACCGCAATTGGGGCAGACGCCAAATCGCTTGCCACATTCAAGGCAATACTTTGCTGTTATTGGGTTGATTGCTTGACAGTTAGGACAACGCATTAATACCCTGTCTTTAGATCGCCTGTATCATTACTGTAGGGACCCAGCCCTGTTGTTCTTACTATTGTACAACACGGCACGAGTGAAAGTTATTCTGGCACCCGCGTTGCCTGGCGACCCTTGCGGTCGCCAGGATAATTCACAGACCCTGGGACTATTTGTTTCAAGGCTTGACGATCTTGGCGAATTTGCGTACTATGGGGTCTGACGGAAGGGAGAGCAACCATGCAACCAGACTTTCGGGTGGAGAGTCGCAGTTATGATCAGATGGCGCGAGGGTCGTGGCAAGCCTACAGGCTTCATGAGCAAACGCAGCTAAGTGATGAATTATTGACAGAAGTATCCCGTGACTGTCTACGTCTCTGGTTACCTGCCGGTACACTCATGCACTGGTCAACAAGAACACGTCCACTGCAATACAATTGCCTACAATTTTTCTGGCCACAGCGTTGGTATATGCTCAGTGCCTTTTATGATGGCCGCACACTGAGACATACCTATGCTTCTATTATCCAACCTGCCACAATTGAAATTGAGCGTCTAGCCTATGTAGATTTAGATTTGAGCGTTCTGGTCAAGCCGGATCAGACATACGAGATACTGACCCAGGCGGAGTTTGAGCAAACGGCGGATGTACTGAACTATAGCGAGGATACGCGCATTGGCGCATTAATGGCCTTACAAACGATCACGAATTCTATTCAACTCAGCGTGGGTCTCTTTGCCGCTATTCCGCATATGCTTCGCCAGTCAGATTTTTCCTTGACCGGGTGTCAAAAGAACTGATCTTATAGGGAAGATATACCACACATGCCTGAACGCATTGACCACATTGCTATAATCGTGCGAAACATCGAGCAGGCGCTGGTCTTTTATCGAGACACGCTCGGCATCATGCCCAGCGAGATAAAAGAAGTGCCAACCGAACAGGTGCGTATCGCTTTTCTCCCTATGGGTGGGCCTGGCGGGAGCGAAATCGAATTGATTGAGCCTACCACAGCTGACTCCAGCCTGGCGAAGTTTTTAGAGAAACGCGGTGAGGGCTTGCATCACATCTGCCTCGAAGTGGAGAATATCGATGCTGCTCTGTTGGAGATGCAGGAGAAGGGAGTGCCAGTGCTTGACAAACGACCTCGCGTTGCTGCCGAAGGCCGGGCCATCTTCCTCCATCCCAAAGGCACCAACGGAGTTCTCCTGGAACTGTTGGAAAGATCTGAACAATGAAATTGGCTCTGGCAAAGCCAGAGCCAATTTCATTGTTCAACAAACAAGCGCAACAATTTGGATGTTTGACTCTGTCAAACATCCAAATTGTTGCGCTTGTTTGTTGTTTAGACTGTGGGAAGGGAAACAGGAAGGGTAGGCTCGGTCTGAACCGAACCTACCCTTCCTGTTAGCACGAGAGAGAAGAAGGAAAGAAGTAGTCTGCTTGTGTGATATGCATATCATATATCATGGATATGAAGAAGTTGTAAGGTAAAATTCAAGATTTGCTCAAGATTTGTTTGAAGGCAGTCAAACAGCCTGTAGGGATGCCCTCGCGAGTACCCGAATGCTTATGCTCATGTTATTATACTATTACATGTGAAAGAACTATTGCGTGTGCCGTGTCGGAGTAGTGCAATGTCTCAAAAAATTCTGATTATCGAGGATGAAGAGGGTATCATTCACCTGCTCAATCTCTACTTAAAGGATGCGGGCTATGATGTCGTGGTGGCGAGAGATGGAGCAGATGGATTGGCTTTACATGCGCGGGCGCATCCCGACCTGGTTCTGCTGGATATTATGTTGCCTGCCATAGATGGTTTTGAGGTCTGCCGCCGCATTCGAGCCTGGTCAAAAACCCCCATCCTCATGTTAACAGCACGCAGCAGCGAGGATGATCGTATCCAGGGGCTTGACCTGGGTGCGGACGACTATCTTGTGAAGCCGTTTAGTCCGCGTGAGCTGGTCAGTAGAGTACGTGCGATCCTGCGAAGAACTGGCAGCTCCGATGAGGCACATGCGATACCCGGTATTGCTCACTCGGCGAGCGACTCCGTAATGCGTTTCCCTGGTCTAACCATTGACCTACCTGCCCGCAGAGTTGAGATCAATGACACCGAGGTATCGCTGACTCCAACAGAGTTTGATCTCCTGGCACTGTTGGCGCAGTCTCCCGGCCGCGTATTTACCCGTGAAATCCTGATGAATAAAGTCTGGGGATACGATTACCTGGGTGATGGACATACCATTGATGTGCATATCAGTGCCTTGCGCAAGAAATTAGAGGCAAACTCTGAACAACGCTACATCACAACCGTCTGGCGTGTAGGCTACAGGTTCGAAGTAAAAGCGCGTTCAAGCGCATCCTAAATGTAGTAACACCCCTTGCGGCTGTCAGGTGTTGGGGGTCAAGGACTAGATAGAACCGCAACATAAGCAAAATCATTGAGGAAAGGTTATGCGAATACACTGGTGGCAAAGTATACGGTGGCGATTGGCTTTAGGTTCAACGCTTGTGGCGATGCTTGCGACAACGCTGTTGGCACTTTCAGCTATCCTGGCAATCATCCACTATTATACTATCGATCAAAATAATCGGTTGGCAAGCTTCGCTTCTGATAGTGCTCAGCGTATAGGCGTGAATTTTGCCCAAACCCCTATCCAAACTCAAACCCAGACTCCGAATCTCGCCCTGGTGCGGGCTTCCGCAAACGTTTTCCACAACGTGTTAGAGCAAAGCTACCAGGGAGAGCAATACCTGCTGATCGTATTCAATCACCACAGTGTTCCTATCTATCCTCATTTTGGGAAAACTCAGAACACCTTGACTGCATTTGAGGTAGCCCTGGCCGATCCAACCCTGAATAAGGGAGATTTTGTAGGACTTCGCAGTGCTATCGTCAACAGTCAACAGGGTGGTACCTCTACCGGGCAGCTAGGCTCAAGTAGCCCTCTCTGGCTGCCGCGTCCATTTGAGGTACAGCCGATTCTTTCAGAAGATAACGGGCCGGTGGTGGGAGTGCTTGTGGTGACTCCATTATCAGCCGCGGAAAATACGATCCCCCCTTTTATATCGGCTGTAGGTTTATCAGTGCTGGCTGCCGCCGCAATAGTCGCGGTACTGGCAGCACTGGCGGCAATTCTCTTCTCTCGTACCATTACACGTCCCCTGGCAAAACTCACGAAAGCGGCTCGTGTGCTGGCATCTGGAGACTACAATACACAGGTTACGATCAGGGCGCACGGCGAGCTAAGTGAACTTGCCAACACCTTTAATGAAATGGCGACCAAGCTGGCAAACGATGTCAACGAATTGCACCGGCAAGAAATCTGGCGACAAGAACTGATTATGAACATTACCCACGACTTAGCAACGCCTCTCACGGCTATTGCGGGCCTGGGTGAATCACTGGTCGATGGAGTGAATCAGAGCCATGAAGACTATGAAGCAACGGGACGCATTATTGTGCGTGAGACCTTGCGCCTGCGCCGCCTGGTCAAAGACCTGCACATGATGGCAAAGGTGGAGGCCAATGGGGGGAGAGCCTTACAGCCACAGTGGAAAGCGGTTCGCCTGGCCGCACTCGTTGACGAGGTATTGGCCGTCCTGGCCACTGAGTTCGAACGTGCGAATGTAGAGCCACTCAACACCATCGCTTATAATCTTCCACCCGTTCTGGCTGACCCTGATATGTTGTTGCGTGTATTCTCTAATCTCTGTGATAATGCATTACGCCATACGCCATCAGGAGGAACAGTAATCATCGCTGCTTCCCAACGCGACAACCAGCTGGTGGTATCTGTTACCGACAGTGGTGAGGGTATACCGACGGGAGCGTTGCCGCGTGTGTTTGATCGTTTTTACCGAGCAGACTCTGCACGCCAGGCGATTACTGGCGGCAGTGGTTTGGGGTTGGCGATTGTACGCGCCATCATTGAGGCCCACGGAGGAGCCATTTGGGCTGAGAATGTACCCGATAGCGGTGCCCGCTTAATATTCACCTTGCCTCTGGCCTCCTCCCCCTTTCTGGAGTCGACATTCATCAGCGGTGCTATCACAAAGCCAATTTAATAAAATTCCAGCAAATCCGCGGAATTAGCTTTTCTGCTCAGCACCACCTGAATCTCGCCACCTGAAGTAATCACCGTTCCAGGAGGAGGACTCTGGCGGACAACACATCCGGGAGGTAACTGTGCTTTTGTCGGTTCTTCACCACACACAACAACCTGAAAACCAAACTCGTTTGCTCTCTCCATCGCCTCTAACAGTTCCAGCTTTTCCAGATTTGGAGCACCCTTGACCTGAGTCGTTTCCACAAGAGTAGTCATGACTTTGCCGAACCACATATGCAGTTCCTTCTTCGCGTCATTTTCACTCTTTATCTTAGCCGCCTTCTCTTTATTCTTCTGGATCTCGGATATCTTATCCAGCACAAAAAAGGGATGGTCTACCGTGCGCAAAGTAAGACCAGGCGCACCCGCCACCTCAATATACACATCACCAATATCAAGAATACGCTGCCATAGATTGGGAACGATGACTTTAATGTCACGGATGTTCTTATAATCAATCTCCTCGCGCATCTCAAAGAAAAAGATGAAGCGGCGATCAATATCAATGATGCGTTTATTGGTAAAAATGAATACATCGTCGGCGTAGTTGGTGTAGATCAATCCGATGAATAGCAATAGGCCCAGGATTATGAAGCCCATAATAAACCACCACATCGATACATTTGAACTGGCCACAGGGGCGGAGGTGGTAGGGAAATAAATTGACATGGGCAGCGCAATCAGCAAAGCCAGTACAGGTAAAGCGAGCTGCCGGTACAAAACGTAGCGAGACCTCTGAATGTATCTGACGGTAAACTCTCCCGACGTGTACCGAACATCTGAAGGGATATTCAGTATTCCGCCAAAGGTACGCAGGGGACCCAGCCGTCTTTCTGGATGGCGATTTTTAATTCCCTCGTCAGCATTTTCCAGCTTCGGAACCTCTTTGCCTTGCGCCATCTTTGTGATGACATCAGCTACCGCGTTATTGGCCGGCGTTGGAGGTTTTTCTTCTTTAGGCTTCTTGTTTTTAATCTCGTCGGTAATCTCATCAATCGTATCCTTCACCCTTTTAGGGTTAGGCACATTTAGCATGAGGAAATCGTCGCCCGTCAGGTATACATGCACTATTCCATAGCGCAGCCAGAAGCCCCAAAAGGTATCTATATCGATGCCGACCTGCTTTACGTTTTCAAGAGGCGTTGACTGGCGCGAAGGATTCAGTACTCCCTTTGAATTAATGATGCGCTTATTGGTGATGATGTACGTTGTCAAATACCATTCGATGCCATCTTTCCACATAAACATAGCACCAGTTCCGACGATAAGAACGCCCGTTAAGATCTCAAAAAAAGGCCACAGTGGATTAGGTAACCTGGTAGAAGCCCATATTATCAAAACCAGCAATCCAAATGAGCCAATCAGTGGTAGGGCGGGCAATATCAGAAACAACCAGTGTTGACGTATAATCCCATTTTTGGCGACCGTTTCGTCTTCCTGTTGCCCTACAAAATGCCACTTCTTGTCTCGCCCCATACGAAACTGCTGCAAACCAAAACGACTTCGCCCTGATCTCCAACGATCCTCATGTGGCACAGTCGCCGCAACCTGTTTTTTATCCTGCGCTTTGCTGCTCATCTTATTACCTCGGCTCGTCTATCTAACACAGCAATACGATTGAAGCACTTTTACTATTTTTTTGGAGTACCACCAGCACCACCACTGCCAGTACTCTTTCTAGAACTCGCTGCGATTAGCGCAACAATAACAGCGACTACGATTACGATAAAGATCACCAACAGATAGCTACTGATGAGGTTCTGGTTTGGGGTATTGACATTGACGGTAAACAGAGAAGTCTTACCAAAGGCATTGGTCACGAAAGTAAGAATGGCATAACCGGAAATAACGCCAGGAATTATTCCGAACAAACGCTCTGAAGGTGTTTTTGGTTTGTCGAATAAACGATAACTGATGAGGTAGCCTATAACAATAAAGACAATGAAAGCGATACCGGTGGAAATAGCCACTCTTGGGTCTGTTATCGCAAGAGTAGGAGCCGGTTGGGTATTCGGTGTGCCTCCGGTCAAAAGCGTCTGAGTGGCGCGAGGGAGATTGACAAAGACGAATTGAGCCAGGCCTAGGGCACCAAAGACCAGAAAGAGTATGCCTGTAAGTGTAAAAGCTAACGAAACTATCTCTCGACGCCAACCACGTTGAAAGCCAAACACCCCAAAGGCGATGATGGCAATAAAGAAGCATTGTGGGGCAGTCAGTTGCCAAATCATATGTTTTTCCCCTCTACGGTATCAAAATCAACATGGAACAGGTAGGAGCCTTGCGGTCGCCAGGCTAATTCTGCGTTTCCACATGGATTCTCTGAAAGATACCATCACGCTCTCCTGAAAAATCCTCTCTTGCCTTCAATAATACCACAGGTCATCTCCAAAACCTAGTAGGCAATAACACATAAATAGCAGGTATCAAAGAGAATATGTGTTATTGCATATCATCTTTAATCTCTGCTACGGTTCAGAGGTATAATGGTTGCAAAACTAGACCGGCCATTACCTGATCATCCTATCAAGGCTCTTCGAGACTCTACCATTCACAGCTTGTTCGTTACTATTGCATATAATCTACTCGTTACAATAACAGGGTTCTCGCAAAAGTACTAAAAGAAAGATAGGTAGTTTCTGCTATGAGCACTGAAACAGGTATTGAAACAGCCATACCGGCATCGCCATTACCTGCTGTCAGCCAGGCTGATGGCAAGCGTTGGTATACATTTCTGCGCTCGCCATTGTGGATATGTCTCCTGCTTGCACTACTTGTGCGCGTATTTCTGATAATTCATACACATGCCATTATTGACGGCGATGAGGCTCTGGTTGGTATTCAGAGTGAAAAGATTTTGCAGGGCATCTTGCCTGTCTACTACTATGCTCAGCCCTACATGGGCAGCCTTGAGGCGTATTTGATCGCGCTTCTTTTCGCCATTTTTGGCCCCTCCACCTGGGCAATGCGGGCCGAAGCTACCCTTGTCTCGCTGCTCGTCGTCTGGCTCACCTGGAGATTCGCTGCCGCGCTTGCCGATGCCGCACGGCTACCCGCATATGCCAAACGCTATTTTATGATCTTTGCCGCTTTGCTCGCGGCAGTCCCTCCCCTCTATGACACGGTGATAGAAATCCGCACTTTTGGTGGATATATCGAGACTTTTGTATGTATGCTGCTCCTCCTCACCTCAATATTACGCCTGACACAGCGTTGGCATGAGGGAGCTTCATCCAGGGAAATTGTGCTGCGCTGGGCGGGGATAGGTTTTGTGGTGGGCCTCGGCCTCTGGATTTATCCCCTCATCTCCTCTGCCATCCTCGCCTCTGCCACCTGGATAGCCTGTGACCGTATAGTAGAGTATATAAGGTTAAGAAAAGAGCTTTTCAATGCCCCGCGGCGTTTTGCTCTTGCAACTCTAAATGGTCTGCTAAAGCTTGCGGTGGCCATACCTACCGCCCTTCTGGGGTTCTCTCCGGGTATCATCTGGGGAGCCAGCAATCAATGGGCAAATATTGCCTATTTCTTGCAACTGGGGCATCAATCACCCCCTGTTCCTGGATCGGTAGAGTCCCAGTATCATGGTCGTATCGCCCTCACAAAAGCCTTGATAGGACTGTATACAAAGTGTACAGCATCACGGGTGGTCAGTGGAGCATTGCCTTTCGAGGGGGATATTTCTGCCGCTGTACATATTCCCTTGCTGGTAATAGGGGTAGCTTCCATTGTTTTTGCCTTTGGACTGGTGGCCTTTTCGTTTATCTATCGACGCCCGTTTCCGGTATATACTCTCCAGCTTGTTGCGCTGCCCATGCTCTTCGCGGTCTGCACTGCCTTTGCCTACTGCATCAGTTCCGCCGCTGTGAACGGCCTCTGGTCATGCGAATTTGACCCCACGGGCCGCTACACGACGCCGCTCTTGCTGTCCATGCCGTTCTTCATCGCCGCCAGTTTAACTTTTATCAGCATCTACATCCATGAGAAGAGTGGACCAGAGCACCCGCAAGGGGATGCCCCTATCATGGACGGAGCTCCCGTCCATGATAGGGGCATCCCCTCCTGCTCCCCTTGCCCGCAGGCAATGCGGGTGCTCTGGAAACGGGTCGCAAGCCTTAAGTTGGTGCGAATGGTTGACGGCTTGTCCTCGCCATGGGGAGGGAGCATGCGCTCTCGCCCCCTGAAAGTAGCACAAGGCATAGTATTTGCCTTCCTGGCCCTGTATTTCTGTGTGCAGTTTGGAACATATGGGCTTGCCGATCCAACTCGTACCTTTCAGTCGCCCTATTGCGTCTATGGTCCGGGGGATTTTGACTTGATCATCTCCTATTTGCAGCGCGAACACGTTCACTATGTCTGGGCCGTCAATTTCATCGCTTACCCTATAGTATTGAAGACCAATAGTCAGATTATCGCGGCTGACCCGCGCTCATATGCTCGTAACCTGACGGAGTGGAATCGTATTCCTGAAAATATTCAAGCAGTACTGCATGCCGACCGCCCTACGATGATGGCCTTTGTCCACTCGAACGATGCTCATCCGCAAATACTGCAAATGCTGGATCAGGCAGGGATTACCTATCAAGTGGCCCGTTTCCCATCAGGACTGGAATACGATGTGATCGTCGTCACCCCGCTGAATCGTACCTACGAACCGTATAAAAACCTGGCCTTTGCCGACCTGTTTCTCTGTAGAGGTAAATAATCCCTACCATTCCTTAGTACTTCGCAACACTCCAGAAAAGCATCAATCAAGCTATGAAGCAGATTGAGCAAAGCGCTTATTGTAGCGAAAAGCCAGATATGCTATAATAGTAAGTGGTAGGCTCAATCAAATTTCTAGGATCCTCCACGAATTTATACACTTCATTCGATATCGCCTTCTGGCTATGTCTAACTTCTTTGGTGAGGACTCATAATGGAACTCGATAATCTCGGCAATATTAAGCAGGTCAGTATAGTTGAACAAATGACCACTGCATACCTCGACTATTCAATGAGTGTGATTGTCAGTCGCGCACTTCCTGATGTGCGAGATGGCCTCAAACCAGTGCATCGACGTGTCTTATATGCAATGGATCAGATGGGATTGCAGTCAACGAAACAATTTCGCAAGTGCGCGGGTACCGTTGGCGAGGTGCTGAAAAGCTATCACCCCCATGGTGATGTAGCCGTCTATGACTCGCTGGTACGTATGGCCCAACCCTGGTCGATGCGCTATCCGCTGGTGTTGGGACAGGGAAATTTCGGCTCTCAGGATGACGATCCACCGGCGGCGATGCGCTATACCGAAGCTAAGATGGCGGCTATTGCCGACGAACTGCTGCGTGATATCGACAAGGACACCATTGATTTCAAGCCAAATTACGATAATCAGACCAAAGAACCGACCGTTATGCCGGCACGCCTACCTAACCTGCTGCTCAATGGTTCAACCGGTATCGCCGTCGGTATGGCTACCAATATACCACCGCATAACCTTATCGAAGTCTGTGATGGTATTAACTACCTGATCGAAAATCCCGATGCCACGACCGAAGATCTTTCGCGCATTGTACGTGGGCCAGATTTCCCCACGGGCGGCATCATTCAGGGACGTGAGGGCATCCGCAATACCTACGCCAATGGACGTGGACGTATAGTGGTACGGGCTCGCACCAACTTTGAAGAGGCCGAGCGCGGTCGCATGAGCATTATCGTCACAGAGCTGCCCTATCAGATTAACAAGGCCGAACTGGTGAAGAAGATCGCGGAACTGGCTCGTGACAAGAAAATAGAAGGCATCTCTGAAGTACGCGACGAATCTGATCGCAAGGGGATGCGTATGATGATTGAACTTAAACGCGATGCCAACGCCGATAGCGTGCTGAACTCGCTGTTCAAGTACACCGCCATGCAGAGTGCTTTTAACGCGAACATGCTGGCCCTGGTCGATTATCAGCCGCGCACGCTGACGCTCAAAGCCTTTTTACAGCATTATATCAATCACCGTGAGATTGTCATCACGCGCCGCACTCGCTATGAACTTGCCAGGGCGGAGGCTCGCAAGCACATCTTGGATGGCTTGAAGATTGCCCTCGATAACCTGGATGCCGTGATCAGCACCATCCGTCAATCAGCATCGGCTGAGGCCGCCCTGATCAACCTGCAAGCACAATTCAACCTTTCGGAAGAGCAGGGAAAAGCCATCCTCGATATGCGCCTGGCTCGACTGGCAGCCCTGGAACGCAGCAAGGTTGAAGAAGAATTGAAAGAAGTCCTCAAGGCCATCAGCTACTACCGCATGTTGCTGGACGATATCACAGAGATTCGCAAAATTATCAAGGATGATCTGCGGGAACTGAAGGAGAAGTACGGTGATGCACGCCGTACAGACATTCAGGAAGACGAGGCAAGTGACTTTAAGCATGAAGACCTTATTCCCAACGAAGAAGTTGTGGTGACACTGACCGAAAAAGGCTATATCAAGCGGCTCCCTTCAAATACCTATCGTGCGCAGCGCAGGGGTGGGAGAGGTATCACCGGCATGGCTACGCGCGAAGATGACGCGGTACGCCACTTGCTGGTCGCGCACAGTCATGATGGCCTGCTCTTCTTTACTGATCGCGGGCGCGTCTTCCAACTCAGGGTCTATGAGTTGCCCGATACAGGCCGCACAGCCAAAGGGGAACACCTCATCAACCTGATCGCCATGGAACAGCGCGAGCGCGTGACGGCCATTGTCTATGTTCCCAAAGGAGTCAGTCGCGACTTTATGATTGTCGCCACGAAAAAGGGCGAGGTCAAGAAGACGGCTATGGATGAATTTGAGGTTGTGCGCCGCTCAGGGCTGATCGCCATGGACCTGGAAGAGGACGATGAACTGATAGGCGCGAAACTGGCACATGCAGACGATGATGTACTGATGATTACCGCCCATGGAAAGGCGATACGCTTTACCGTGGCAGAACTGCGTTCCGCCTCACGTACCAGTGGAGGCGTCAGGGGAATCCGCCTGGCGGAGGGCGATACCGTCGTTTCACTCAACCTTACGCCACGGGATAGCGAGCTGCTGGCCGTCACTGAAAACGGCTATGGCAAATGTACCCCTATAGATGATTACCCCACGCAGACCCGCGGCGGCGGCGGTGTAATCACCTTGAGAGTAACAGAGAAGTCGGGTCCGGTGGCTACCTCGCGCGTCATCTATAGACACGATAACGACCTGATGATTATCTCAGCCGGTGGGGTGGTCATTCGTATGGATGTTGACAACATTATCCGAGGTGGGCGCGCTACCCAGGGGCGGCGCATGATGAACCTCGACGATGGCGATAAGGTCGTGGCTGTTGCTACAACCAACGGCAAGAAGATGGATACGCAGAATGGTGGCAACGGAGAAGACAGCATTCCCGATGGAGAAGACGAGGAAACAGCACCGGCAGAAATTGCTGTCGAAGAATAAATTAGAATACTATCCATAGATCGTTCAGGTTATTGCGCGAGGTATAGCTGCTATTGCCAGCATAAATGTATGCCCGTTGATGTGTGGCATCCCAGACCATGGCCGAAGCGGTACGTCCTGGTATAATATGCGCGCCGACATTTGAGCCATTGCCGGGATAGTCGGGTGTTACCAATCCCCAGGCATTCTGGTTCGGGTCATAGGCCCACACTCCATAGTAAGGCACTCCTTGACCTGCTTCCCAACCCCCCATCATCAACAGAAGGTTATCTTTGCTATCCCAGGTAGCTATCGCTTCCTGTCGCCCACCCGGTCTGCCTATACCAATGCCTGTACTCAATGGCGTTATCTGTACCCAACTACTGTTAGAGGAATACATCCAGAAATCGTCCTGTTGCAGGCCATTGGCATCTAGCCCCCCAAACACGTACAGGCGGCTATCGGTGGTGTCCCACACCAGTGTCTGATAGGCGCGAGACCCCATAGGCGCATCAGCCAGCCGCTGCCAACTTCCACCGGGCGTGTATGACCAGAAGTCCTTCAAGAGACCACCAGCGTTCTTGCCGCCCAGCAGGAGCATGTGCTGTCCGTCCCAAACAGCGTTGGAGAGACGAGTACCAGGGCTATTCCTGGAGCATTGTAGGACTGTCCAGGATAGCTGGGCCGGGTCAAACGACCAGAAATCCCCCAGATACGTGTTGCCTGCTCCTAACCCGCCGTAGAGCAGCACCTTCTGGTCGAGACTATCCCAAACCACGGCGGCATTCATACGCGGTGCGGGTGCCGTGCCACAACCTCCAGATGCTGGTGGTGCCGAGGGAGTACTCAATTCAGTCCAGACTCCCGTTACGGTATTGTATTTCCAGAGGTCATTCAACAGGCTGCCGTTGTTATCAATACCGCCAAAGACCAGCAGATTCCCCTGACCATCCCCTACCATGCTGTGTCCTGAACGCAGCGCGGCAGGCCCACCAGCAGAGGGGGCCGCTTTTGCGCTATATGTTCGGAATACAAATGCCGGCGGTGTTGCTGTTGGTGTCACCTGAGCGATAGGAGTCAACGTAGTGGGGGATTGTGACACATGTAATGTAATGGCGTAGGAGCCTAACACGCTTGGAATAGATTGATTTCCTCTTGCTGGTAAACTACCGAGGATCTCCAGGTTTACTTCATAGGTGTTAGGTGTAAGATTTGCGGTATTCGCGCTGATGGTTAGCACATCCGACTTGCCATCTTTCAGGGTGTCGTCCTGATTTGGCGATACTATGAGCCAGGTATTCTCGCTAAAGCTTGCCAGCCAGGAAATCGTTTCTCCACTCTTGTTGGTGATGATGATTTTCTGCGTTGGGGGTTGCAGTACGCCCTGTACAAGCGAAAAATCTTTGATAGTTCCCTGGATTTTCACCGCATTTAACCCCGTTTCCACCTGCATAGTGACTGATATAGATTGCTGCGGTATGTCCTGGCCTGTAACCTGTACGTCCGTTGTTATGATGGTACCGCTCGACTGACCGCTATCATCGCTAGAGATAGTAAAAGAGCCCTCTTTACCCACCGGTACTATTCCTCCCGATGGCGAGAGTTTCAGCCACGTCACGCTGCTATCCACGCGGGAAAGACTCCAATGCAGGTCGGACTTGCCCGTGTTCGAAATCGTTACTCGCTGGGAGTCGCTGTTGATGAGCAGCACCCTGTGCGTATTTAGCAGCATAGTAGGACACATGCCCAGCAGGCAGGGGTTGGTAAACCAGATTGCCCCCAGGGTACTGCTGGCGATAAGCAAGAGTATCAATAGCACAAGCAGGCCAGTCCTCCAGCGATTTCTCTTGCGAGGGTGTATTTTCTCCCCTGCCAGTTCCCGCTCTCTTGCCCCGCCATGCTTAAAGGTCTCTGCTGCCGTCGCGTCTACGACTGCTGCTGATTGGCCCAGGGTCTGTAATACAACTTTACTTGCTTGTTCCTTGCTTGATTGCTCCTGAGTACCGGCTGTGTTGGTAGCCAGGGAGGATACCCTTGTGACGACAGCCTTCTCTGTGGGCAAAATGTGTGTTGATGCCTCTTCTCCGCTATCGGGATGCTGTTCAGGCTCGTGTGTCAGTGTCTCGGTCACATAACGCTGTTGTTGATAGGCATCTGTTTGTGAACTGGCGGAATGTTCCAGCGCGACCTTATATGCCCGTGCGAACGACTGCATATCTTTATAGCGGCCTGTTGGTTCTTTCGCAAGGGCGTGCAGTATGACCTCTTCGATCTCTGCCGGAATAAGTGGTTGGAACTGGCGCATGGCGGGCGGTGGTGTTTGTATATGTCCATGCATGATGGAGTAGAGATTGCCTGTAAATGGCGCACTACCTGTGAGCAACTGATAACAGGTCACTGCCAGCGCATACTGATCGCTGGCAGCGCGTGGTTGTTCCAGCCACTGCTCCGGTGCTGTATAGAGAGGGGTGCCGACATAGCCATGCAGCGAAGCATGTGTATAGCCTTCTAAGAGCGCGGAGACGCCAAAATCGGCCAGCAAAAGCCGGTCCTCGCTATCCAGCAAGAGGTTTGCGGGCTTCACATCCAGGTGGATGATGCCATGCTCATGCGCATACTGTAGGGCCGCGGCTGCTCCCTCAAGATAGGGTAACAACTGTTGTGGCGTCAGTACCGTTGCAGCATTGGGCAGCGTAGTGGTAGCACCTTCACCAGTCTCTCCCTTCACGCTATCAGCCACCTCGCCCTGCAAAACAGTCGTCTCCCGTCCAGAAATCGAAGCAGCAGGTTTCTCAAGACTGTCAGCCTCGTCCTGTTCGCTCAAGTCGGGCAAATCAGCGTCAAATTCTACCGCCTCAGCTGTCAGGACGGTATCCTGTTCAGTGATAGAGGGTGCGGCGGTGTGCGTCTCTGCACCGGTATTTTCCCTATGCTGTTTGTCATCACATTCATCAACTGCCGCTTCCTCACGCAAGACGATTGTTTTTGGAGCAGCGTGCTTTTGGAGAATATCCTGGGCCGGTGATTGCGGGACAACTGTTGGCAAAACCGAAAAAGGAGGAAGCAGTGCCGGACAGAATTTTTGCAGCGAGCCATGGGCAGCAAACTTCATCACCAGGTAGGGGCGTCCTTCCCCAATCGTGCCCACCCGCAGTACGGGTAAGATATTTGGATGATCGAGGGCCGCGATAGCTCGCACCTCACGCGCAAAGAGTTCAGCCGCACGCCCGTCAGCGACATGTTCCATCGCCATCACTTTAATCGCGACGCGGCGGCTCAATGGAGGTAGCTGTTCCGCCTCGTACACATCGCCAAATGTGCCGGAGCCAATCCACCGGGTTACATGGCAATCACCCAGTAGTGCGCCTTCCAGTAAGTATTTACAGAACTGGCAGGTAACTGGCTCTTTTTGGTCGGCAGGTTGGACCAGGGCTTGTTCGACATCAGTCAAGCTGGATGGCCTGGTAGCGTCGTTCCCGCTAGCCGTAACGGATGAGAGGACACCTGTATTTTTATGCGGATTTTTTGGATTTAAACAACGCCGCATCGATTAACACCCCTATGAAATAGTGCGATTTCTCGATTCACGAACAGACATAGTTATTATAAGCATAACATGAGGTTGAGGTGCTGAATAGGTATTATTTCACATTTTTTGGAGAATCCAAATTCCACAGCAACAATCCAGCAACAAAACTTCTTGAAACTGCCAAGGCAGTGAGGAGTCAATTGACGCGCAGCATCCTGTTGGCAGTACCTTCTCGACGCACACGCCGCCCCTGTCGAACCTGTTGGGCTGCCAGGCGATCTTTTTGGGCCTCTAGTTTAATCAGCGGGAAGGGCCGGTGAAATTGCCGATCGAACTGCTCTGCTTTTTCCTGGGATATAGTAGCTCGCCGCTCATAGGAGACGGCCAGGATTTCATGTTTTTCCTGCTCGGATATATCATCTATCAGTAACAGATATGCCAGGGTAAATTCCGGCTTGCCCTGCTCGGCATAGGCCAGCGCGCAGGTCAGTCCATCGGCACCCTGGGCCATATCTTCCCTGGCCTGTAGTGTGAAAACATCATTTTTGAGCAATGAGGTATAGAGTTCCGCAAATGTACCTGGCATAGTTGATTATCTTTCCTGTGACTCATTTTCTGTGTATAGTGTAACATAGTGTGATGAGCTATAACAAGCGTTAAAAAAGTTCAAGGTGTGTTTTTCACTGAAAAACACACCTTGAACTTTTTTAACATTTACCCCTTAACCTGTTGCATACAAACGAATGGTGACGGTACGAGTGACAATCTGAGCGAGAAAGTGATAGTGGCTGTCCAACCATTGTTGGGCGGTCTGTACTCGTGTGACCTGGCTGTTTCCAGAGAGGCGACCAACGATGAAGAAGATGCGCGGGTGGTGCGAGGCAAAGACGGCCAGAGCCTGGGGATCAACCGCGGGGTCGGCATTGCCAAGGTGATTGGTGAGATCGTAGTTTACCCAGGAGAAGGACCCAGGAGAATCTGGTGTGAAGTGCGCGGCACTGGGGTAGGCGGTCAGATAATATTCGATAGAAATCTGGCATCCCTGCGTGTTGTTATAGCAGACCAGGCCATCGTTTGTTTGGTAGTGCCGCTCCAACCAGAACGAGGTCGTATTCCAATCCTCCGCCTGCTGACGCTGGTAATAGAGCGGAACGTAATGGATGGTGAGCAAGAGCAGCCCAAGCACGAGTACGACCTGCACCACGCGCCAGCGCACAACAGCTATACCGAGGCCAACAAGCAGTACAAACGCGGGAACAATCGTTACCAGGTAACGAGCAGAAAACAGGCGGGTCGAGCTGTAGGAAATGATATAGCTCAAGACAATTGGCACGATTACCCAGCAGAGCAGTGCAAATCCCACGGGCAACAACTGCTGGAAATGAGATAGGCGTTGGTCGTACTGGTCCTCAGCCGTATCGACAAGAGAAAGCCTGCTGAGCAGGCGTTTACCCCATGCCTGATAGGCAAGTACTGCTACGAACAGCCCCAGTATACAAAAGGCAACGAGCAGGGCAAGGTAGATGCGGCTATTGGCACTGATGGTAAGGAAGAGCAGATAGACATCCATAGGATGTGGGATGGGCAGCCACCCTGTTTTTGAGCCGCTACGACTTGTGTAAATACCCGGAATAAGCAGCAAGAAAATACCCACCAGGCAGACGATAAACATGCGTAGCTGTTGTCGCGCCTGGGTACGCCAGGGGCCTGGGGTACCTGGCAGTACCAGCAAGCCGCCGAAAGCCACTACCTGCGCGGCAAGAATGAGCGCGCTGAAGAGGTGAACATAGACGGCCAGCACGGTTGCCAGGGCAAAACACAACCACCAGCGTTTCTGGTGAGTGTTTCCGCTTACTATGGCGAAGAGGGCATACCAGGTGATACAAATGAGCAACAATTGCAAGGCATAAGAGCGAGTCTCCTGCGCGTAGATCAGTTGTTGGCCGTTGAGCAGGTAGAGACCCGCCGCGGTCAGGCCCGCGGCCAATCCCAGGAAACGGCGCCCCAACAGGAAGACCATGACTGAACTCAAGGCCGCGAATATTGCTGAAGGGAGGCGTATCACAAACTCAGTTGGGTTCAATCCGAGTAGAGCGGTGAACTGTAGCCAGAAATGCAAGAAGATGTAGTAGAGAGCCATGTTGGGCTGTGTGGTATTGACGATGCGCCATAGCACGGGCAGAGATTGGCTTGCCCGTTCAAAAGAGAGTATTTCATCGAACCACATGCTCTGGCTGCCCAACTGGAAGAGGTTACATGCCAGGGCCACCCCACCGACGAGTACACAAAGTATCCAGGTTACAGGGCGAGGACAAGCCATCGCGGGCGCGATAAATCGGGCCCCTACTATGGACGAGATGTGACTCCGCCCCTGCGTCATCGTAGCATAGTAGGGGCGATGGCTTGTCCTCGCCCTATGCTGCTTTTTCTCCTCTGCAACTTTTTGCAGATCACTGCTTGCCTGGGTCATGGAAAAACTTTCTGCTATGGGAGTTTTCTAGACCTTGTGCAATTTCTTCTGGGCCTGCTCTTCTCTATGCCACTTGCGAGCATAGATAAACATTTCACGAAAGGCGCGTGCAATCACCGCGGGTTTCGCTCCAGTTGCTTTCCCTCCCCGCCGCGGCAGGTGGCGCACGCCGCGCTGAGTATAGGTATAGCCAGCACGGGTGAATTTATACAAAATCTCGGTATTAATCATGGCCCCTCGTGTCTCCAGCCGGTGTTCCTGGAAGAAATTTGAGCGGTAGAGCTTAAAGGCACAATCCACGTCGCGTACATGCAGCCCAAAGACGAAACGCACCAGCATCTTCCACCCCCAGGCGTTCAGTTTACGTACCCAGGTATCCTGACGGTGAATACGATAGCCGAGTACCGCGTCATATGCATCGATGAAAGGAAAGAAAGCTTCCAAATCGTGGATATCGAATTGGCCATCCGAGTCCATAAAAAAGACCAGGTCTTTACTGATTGCCTCAAACCCACTCACCAGGGCGGCTCCATATCCCCGGTTCTCAGGGTGATTGATGATGCGTAGATGTGGGTACTTTGCAGCGACCTCTTCAAGAATAGTTCTGGTATGATCTTTACTGCCATCGTTGACGACAATCACCTCGAAATCCTGCACCCAGGCAGTAAGTGCCTCAATAACACTCTGGACGGTTGCAGCAATCGCCGCCTCTTCATTGTGCGCTGGCATAATCACCGAAAGGCTGTGCTTGATACGGGTTTTGCTATCGTTTGTCCCTGAGCGTATTGAATCAATGTCACTGGATGTCATACTCTTTTTTACCCGGTCACTCTTTCTCGAATTTGCCAGACATAGCTTGAGCGATAAGCTGGTGTTTTCCTGGCGTGGACGCAAGGGCGCAATGAATTGGGCCCCTACAGGCGGCTCAAAACAACCTTATTGATAATAAACAATCTGTTCATAGAAAAACGAGTACGATGGCATACTTGTAACGTTAATAGGAAAGCCTCTCTATCTCATCTTCTTCTGGGTGCGCGTGCGATTGTTGCATGGCTGGGGCAAGCGCAGCCACTACTATACACGCACGGCGGGCACAAGCGTCGTATAGTAGTGGCTGCGCTTGCCCCAGCCATGCCCGTCCCCCACTCGAAGCAAAAATCCTACGCGCACCCTCTTCTTCTAAGGAAGAATGCACCTCTATTATATCATCTAACGATGCTGAGGCTACCGTTGGAGTACCTGTCTTTGGTATAACTGTTCAGGTCGCATTTCTGCTTGACCCCTCACTGCCTTCGGCAGTTCGCAAGGTTTTTTGTTGAGTTGCTGCGGGCTTTGCTGCCGTCGGCAGCAAAGCCCGCAGCAACTCAACATGAATGGGCGAGTCGGCGCAGGCGGCGAGGATTTCTGAATTGTTACTTTGGGGTGCAAGAAATCAGGCCCCTACGTCTCTTGATATGCATTATCTTTGGAGAGTTTATCGGCCAGGCGGGTTGGTTCTGGCAGGCGATAGCCCTTGCAGCAGGCCAGCACATAGTGCAGGCTGGTTTCCAGGCTGATGCGATGGCCCAGCGAAATAATCATTGGTTTCACCCGTACACGGGTGCGCAGCACGGCACCCACGGTCTGGCGTTTATAGGTCAGTGGTACCCAGTCACCGGCGTTTTCGCCGAGGGCTTTTTCGTCGTAATACCCTCTGAGAATTGACTTGGCGCAGCCAATGGTTGGCAAATCCAGCCAGAGGCCGAGATGCGAAGCTATTCCCAGGTAGCGCGGGTGGGCGATACCCTGCCCATCGACCATTACCAGGTCGGGCTGCTCTTTCAACTGGTCAAATGCCCCCAGGATGCAGGGAATTTCTCGAAACGAGAGCAGGCCAGGAACGTAGGGCATACGTATCGGCTCTTCATAGACATGCCGCTCAATCACCTCCAACTCTGGATACGTCAGGAGCACCACGGCGGCACGCGCCATATTATTTCCCTCGTTAATCGCCATATCGACCCCGGCAACTCGCCGTACCTCGCCTTTCAGGGCATCCGTGCGGATGACTCGTGCCGCGAGTTCACGTTGCAGCGCAACAGCAACATCTGGCTGCAGATTCCACTCGTGTAATGAAAGCCTATCTGTCATATGTATTCTTTACCGCGCTTCCGTTATAAATATCATGCGTTGACTTTCAAGTGTGAATGGGCCAAGGCCGTAGTCTCCATGCACATCTTTGATCACGAAGCCTGCCTGTTCCAGCAGCAGTTCCATTTCACTGCGCTCGAACAGATAGAGTTGGGTAGTGATGACTGTGCGCTGAATTGGCCCACCTTGGGTATGTTGATCGTAGAAATGGGTTAATTCCAGCAGGTGGCTTGTTTGAGAAGAAGCCGGACTGACCATGTGGGTGAGCAGAGAGCCATCGTCCTGTTGCCATGTTCCCTGGTGTAAAAGTTGGCCGCTCAGATCTTCCATATAGCGGGAGTCGGCATTGCTGATATCTACGATGAACGTCCCGCCAGTGGTGACGTGTTTACGAACAGCCGCCAACGCCTGTTGTTGGGCCCTGCGCGAGGTGAGATGGGCAAATGAACCTAGAGCCACAAAAGCCAGGCTGAACCTCTGGGGGAGCTGCATGGTACACATATCCTGTTGTACAAGCGTGACACGGGAGGACAGCCCGGCCTGCTGAAGATGCTCACGCGCCATGGAGAGCATCTTCTCGGAGGTATCAACGCCCATCAGGGTGTATCCCTCGCGGGCAAGCGGGAGCAGCAGTCGTCCACTGCCGCAGGCCAATTCGAGCAATGGGCCACTACACATCTCGGCAAAGTTGCGGTAGAAATCCAGGTCTTCGGAGAAGTGTGCATGTTCAATGTCATAGAAAGGCGCGATCAGGTCATAATCATTCATCTTATATAGAGTCCCGCTCAGAAGTTATCGGCGGCAGTAATTTTCCAGTCGCTGCCCACTTTCTTCAACTGGAGGTTTACCGTGTAGGGAGACCCGTTTCGAGTGACCGACATGGTGACCGATGCGGTGTTGCCGCTGCTATCCACGTTCACAGTGGTCTGGTTGAAGCTGGTTACCGGTCCCTTCGCCGTGTCGTACAATTGTGCCGCCTTTACGAACGCATCTTGAGTGACCGTCTGGCCGGCCACTGTAACGCCGCTTGTATCCAGGTAGGTATAAGCGCTGGTGTAATCCCGATTTTGAATGGCCTGGTAATACGCGTTTGCCGTAGTTGTGGGCCCCAGCACGCTGGTCACCGTCTGTCCGAGGAAGTTAATTCCTGCATAGCTGGCGACAATACAGCCTCCGCAGGCGAGAACTAGAATGCCGCCGACAATGGCAAGGGTGATCCAGAGCCAGCGCAATGATGATTTCTTTTGTGGCTGTGCATAGTTGGATGCAGGTGGATATCCTCCATACGGCTGCCCCTGCTGTCCATATGCTTGTGGAGGAGGTTGACCATATGGCTGCTGTCCCTGTCTATAATCTGTTGGCGATGGTGTATATTGTGTCGGTGGTTGACCGTATGGAGGCTGTTGCGGCTGCCCCTGTCCATACGGCTGATTCGGATCATTATAACTCATACAAAGATTCCTCCCATGTGCAATTCTTTGGTTGTTGCGACATTAGTATACTGGTGGACAGAACGGATTACAAGAGGAATGTGTTGTGAAAGAGGATGTGCAACCATGCTCTTCCGTGGAAGAGCATGGTTGCACATCCTCTTTCACAACACAAAATCTCCTACGGATGCGCCAGTGACGCGAGGAAAGCGAAGAGGATACAGCCTCCACAGAGCACTAAGGGTAAAATGATAAGAAGGACGATCCTTACCGCGAGCCCCATCATCAGCCAGCGCATAAAAAAGTTGTTGGTTTGCTGCTGTTGCGGTTGAACCTGCGCGTAAGGTGGGACGCTGCCATACTGCTGGTACTGGTTCGCTCCATACTGTTGTGGAGGCGAATACTGAGTCGACGGTTGTCCCCACTGAGGAGGTGGCTGCGGTTGAGCCCACTGAGCTTGGCCATCATATTGAGGTGGTGGTTGTTGCTGCTGCCACTGCGGTTGCGATGGTTGATCCCACTGGGGCTGGTTCGGGTCATTATTCATAAGTATGTGCCTCCTGCGTTCAAGACTAGCTATCTTATGTAACTTGCATTACCCCCAGTATACATTTCTCACAGACGGGTTACAATGGGGTATATCACACAAGTATCATGAAACTGGCAACAATTTGGTGAGGCGTTGTATTTTCCTGTATTTAGGAAACGTGGGGATGGGGGTATTATGGAAAAACAACAGTAGGGGTCAGCTATTTCTTTCGGAATGCTGGTATTTCTACGGATAGCGCAACACGGGAAAAGAAATTTCCAAAGGCATGTGATAGGTTTTCTTTATATGGTGAACGAAGCCGTAGCCGTTTGCCCTGGACACTTGCAAAGTGTGTTAGGAAGTCAAAAGAAACACTGTGCGCTGCTCCAAATCACATGTTTGGTTCATTACGACAATATTGTACCAATACAATTTGCCAGATATATTTTGTTCATTCACTCCTTGTTCGGGTGGTTTTTGAGGAATATCGGAAGTATAATCCGGAACAAACGTAGGAAGGTTGGTGATAAAATCACCTTGTTCAAGTTCTCCTCCGTCGACTATTTCATACCATGGGTCTTCACTTACCACGTGACATGCTCCCAAAACTTCTTATTCTTCGGATAGTGGATCAAGAATAGCAAGAGGTTCTCCGAACCCCATATTACGTGTCCGCATAACCACTTTTTCTGTAGAAAGCGGAGGCATTTCTACCCATATATCTTGTTTTCGATCAGATTCCAGTTGTTCCCAGGGGTAAAGTGACGCATATGTCAGATGTATAGATCCAAAAAGATGCTGACTAAGTTGCTCTTTTATTTGATAGGCCGCGACTTCGGCTAACCCTGCTAGATTATTGTAGAAGTAACACGTATCGAATATAGGCGCAAAATTTGGAGGGTTATTCTTGACATCACTCAATGGCTCAACCAATGTTGTAATTGGTTCAGAATTTAGGAGATACCCAACAGGAGGTATCAATTTACTTTCATCACGGGCGTATGCACTTGCTCGGCTCATTTGCTCATCTCCTCAAAAATCTCACAATGTGTTCTCTCTGTGAAAGCTGCATCAAATGCATCCTCTAAATGCTTGTGTGCAGCCTCAAGCCAGTCTGAAACCTCGTCCATAGAAGGAATAGCAACATTTAAACTGAACATACTGAGGTCCAGTAAAAATGAGTTTTTAACCTCTCCTTCAGGGATTACTGTACCAAAAACAAGCCTGAGACTAGTTCGAAGTGAGTGATATGGTACATCTACATTGAACAGAAACCCTTGGAAAATCTGTGGGATAGGATTCGGAATTTGTGGAAGTATACGAAAGTAATCATCAAGTTCAAAATCTGGTTTAGAGAGATCTATACGGTTTACATAACGCAGGACAACATTGGCTAAATTTTCTGGATGCGCTGTTTCACGATAGACAGATAGGTATTTCAATATGCGTGCCTTGAAGTGTTCCCAACTATCGTAGGGTCGTAGTTGATGAATTGTTAGATTATCAGGACCAACATGTATGACTGCCGTACCATCCTGGTTAATAAATTGCAATTTAGGCTGAGATTGCTGAACAACCTTGCCTTCACTTGCATTAACTGTCGTCTCGATAGTACTTATTTGATTTTTATTGGGGAAATTATCTCGTATCTGCTCATAAAATAGTCCTGGAATAGTCCAATCCCATAGCTGCGAGCTTGAAAATCGAAAATCACATACGGCCTCAATAAGCGGAGGTTTGTTATAGATTCTTGCCATGAGTATTTTACTCCAATTCCCACATCTGAGGTATTCTAAGCCCATTATAACATATGGTAGTTGGGTGTTATCAACTACCATAAACTTATCGGTATATCGGTGCCTATAATAAAACAAATTAGCACTTTGTTTCTATCTCATTATTCGCACGATGGGATAGCATAAAGATGAACTTAGTGGCATTCTGGCCCACCATTCGCTTTTTTTTATATTTGAATAGGTTTGGAGAGAACTGCCACAACAGAGCTTTCGTCCTCTCTTCAGAAGAAACTGGCTCGCTGTCTGGCTTCTCGAACATTTAGCGGATGATGAGTGATAAGCAATGATATTGACCCCCACTGCTTATCCCATATTCAGGATGAACAAATGTCATGTGATCGTATAAGCCTGTCAAATAGAGTATAATACACAGAAAGGTCTCTATGCTAATCAAGGTAAGTTAGAGCAAGCAGAGTCATTCTACCATAGTGCATTGGCAATCTTTGGACAAACAGCGTGGGCTAACCATCCAGATACAGCTCACTGCATGAAGAATCTTGCGATCCTTTACGAGAGACAAGGCAAGATTGAACTAGCCGAACCACTCTACCTTCGCGCTCTTACCATCCGTGAACAAGCCTTGGGTTCTGACTACTCTGAGAGAGTAAGTAATTACGCGGAACTTCTCCAGAAATGCCATCGAGAAGAACAAGCGGCGGTATTGGAAACTAGGATAAAAGTAGCAAAACAAAGCTCTGAAGAGAAGACTCTGGATTAAACTGTCTTCCTGTACAGCCTGGTTATTGTGTAGCAAAGCATGTATCAACGCCAGCAGCTACAGCAACATTTCATGATACAGGACGAGCATCTACAAACAACTCATCTCGTATCCGTTGATCGGCACCTGAATGGATGGCATCCCTGAATGACAGTAGACAATAATACACAATAGGAACCAATTTTCATGCGTGCTCTTGTCTTTCACAACAATACGCTGACGCTTCAAAAGGGCTACCAACAACCCACTCCAAAAACTGGCGAAGCCCTAATACGCGTCTCGCTGGCCGGCATCTGCAACACCGACCTGGAGATCACTCGCGGATACATGAACTTCCAGGGTGTGCTGGGCCATGAATTTGTGGGCATTGTCGAGGCTGTGTATGAGGGTCCTGGCGCAAGTACCCCTTTATCCTTTATTGGCAAGCGCGTCGTTGGGGAAATCAATGCAGCCTGCCACCGCCACGATTGCTACTATTGCCAGCGCGGTATACCCTCACATTGCCCCAACCGCACCACACTGGGTATTGTCAACCGCGATGGAGCCTTTGCGGAATATCTGATGCTGCCCCTGGAAAATTTGCATGTGGTTCCTGATACGGTGAGTGATGAAGAGGCTGTCTTCGTTGAGCCACTGGCGGCGAATTTTGAGATTTTAGAGCAAGTGCATGTGAAGCCAACCGACCGAATTATCGTATTGGGCGATGGCAAAATGGGACAACTGGCAGCGCAGGTGCTGTCATTAAGTGGATGTGAAGTGATGATGGTGGGGAAGCATGAGGAGAAGCTTGCTCTAGCAGAAAAGCGCGCAGTGCGTACTTATTTGCTTGATGATGCTACAAGTTTCGCACTTGAAAACAGGCGACGTGTAGACCTGGTTGTCGAGTGCAGCGGGTCGGCGCAAGGGTTAGAGATGGCGATACGCCTGGTTCGCCCAAGGGGCACAATTATCCTCAAGAGTACGGTAGCCAGTAAAAGTACCTTACACCTGGCACCGATCATCATCGATGAGATCCATGTGCAAGGTTCGCGCTGCGGTCCTTTTGCTCCTGCTATCCGTGCGTTGAGCCAACATAGTGTGGATGTGCGTCCTTTGATAAGTGCCTCCTTTAGCCTGGATGAGGGGGTGGCTGCTTTCAAGCACGCCGAGCAAAAGGGCGTCTTGAAGGTATTGGTTACCATATAGAAACACAAGTACAGGTGTTGTGGCAGCATTGCTGCCACAACACCTGTACTTGTGTTTCTATATGGTAATTTATTTGTCGCGTTCGCTGGTGGTCAGTGCGGCCTGGGCTGCGGCCAGGCGGGCAACAGGCACGCGGTAGGGCGAGCAACTGACGTAGTCCAGGCCGACCATGTGGAAGAACTCGACGCTGTCGGGGTCGCCGCCATGCTCACCGCAGATGCCCAGCTCCAGGTGCGGGTTGGCCTGGCGGCCTTTCTCAACCGCCATACGCACTAATTGGCCTACCCCATCGCGATCCAGCGTCTGGAAGGGGTTGACAGGCAGAATCTTCACTTTGCCCTCGATGCCTGGCTCCGTCAGCCCATCGACGTATTTGAGCAGGAATTTGCCTTCGGCATCGTCACGGCTAAAGCCAAAGGTGGTTTGCGTCAGGTCATTGGTGCCGAAGCTGAAGAACTCGGCGACCGGCGCGATCTGATCAGCCGTCAGAGCGGCCCGTGGCAATTCGATCATAGTGCCGAATTTATAGGCGACCTCGGCATTACCCTCTGAGGTGATCTCTTTTGCCACAGCCTCAAGCTGGCGGCGTACCTCCTTCAACTCGTTGACGTGTCCAACCAGCGGTATCATGATTTTGGGGTGAATCTTCTTCCCTTCTTTCGCCACTTCCAGGGCGGCTTCGAGAATAGCCCGTGTCTGCATGATATTGATCTCCGGGAAGAGCAGTCCCAGGCGGCAGCCGCGCAGGCCGAGCATGGGGTTCATCTCGCGCATAGACCCGACTTCATCCAACAGCTTGCGTTTCTCTTGAAGTTCCTCTGCGTTCTCGCCACTGGTCTCCAGGCGCGTCACATCGACGAGCAGTTCTTCGTAAGAGGGTAAGAACTCGTGCAGTGGCGGGTCGATCAGGCGAATCACCACCGGGTAGCCTTCGCCGGTTTTGGGATTCACCATGGCTTCAAAGATACCTTTGAAGTCGCTGCGCTGGAAGGGGAGCAACTGGTCAAGAGCTTCCTGTCGCTCTTCCTGGCTCTTTGCCAGGATCATCTTTTGTACGATGGGCAGGCGTTCCTGCTCCATGAACATATGCTCGGTGCGGCAGAGACCGATGCCCTCGGCACCAAAGGTCACGGCACGTTTGGCGTCGCGAGGATAGTCGGCATTGGCCCACACGCCAAGCCTGCGGTGCTGATCGGCCCAGCCGAGCAACTTCTTCAACTCGGTCTCTTTCTCATAATCGGCTTCTACCGTTTTGATGATGCCCGCGAAAACCTCGCCTGTCGCACCATCGATAGAGATGTCGTCTCCTTCACGCAGTACGAAATCTGAGCCGACCACGCGGAAAAGGTGTTCGGCTTCAGAGACGCGAATACCTTCACAGCCCGCCACGCAGGGCAAGCCGAGTCCGCGTGCAACCACCGCTGCATGGCTTGTCGCGCCGCCGCGTGCAGTCAGAATACCCCTGGCAACCAGCATACCATGAACATCGTCTGGACTGGTCTCAGGCCGTACCAGCACAACCGGTATGCCCGCTTTGCCCATCTCTTCGGCGCGATCCGCGTCAAAGACGGCCTTGCCGCTGGCGGCTCCGGGAGAAGCATTCAAGCCCTTTGCCAGCAGGCGTCCCTCGCTCGCGGCCAGTTTTTTCTCGTTCTCGTCAAAGCGCGGCAGCAGCAGTTGATAGACCTGAGTCGTGTCGGCCCGCTTGACAGCCTCCTGTTCTGTAATCAGACCCTCTGCGACCATATCGACCAGGACTTTGATGCCGGCCTGGGCACTGCGCTTGCCTGAGCGCGTCTGAAGCATATAGAGGCGGCCCTTTTCCACCGTAAATTCCAGGTCTTGCATATCGCGATAGTGCTGCTCTAAACGGTGGGCAATCTGCTGGAATTGTTGATAGACCTGGGGTAGATCCTCTTGCAGGCGACTGATCTTCGAGGGGGTACGGATGCCCGCCACCACGTCCTCGCCCTGGGCATTGAGCAGGTACTCACCGTAGAGCTGCTTCTCGCCGGTACCGGGGTCACGAGTGAAGGCGACACCCGTACCGCTATCGTTGCCCATGTTGCCAAAGACCATGCTCTGCACATTGACGGCGGTACCCAGCTTATGATCGATTTTGTTGAAGTTGCGGTAATCAATGGCTCGCTTGTTATTCCACGAGGAGAAGACGGCTTCTATGGCCTTATGCAACTGCTGGTAGACATCGGTGGGGAAAGGCTCGCCGGACTGGCGTTCGGCGATCTGCTTGAACTCGACAACCAGTTTCTTGAGTTCAGCAGCCGGAATCTCGGCATCGGTTTTCACCCCGGCGTGCTCTTTGTAATGATCTAAGACCTGCTCAAAGTCCTTTGGATCAGTGTCAAGCACAATTTTGCTGAACATCTGAATGAAGCGGCGGTAGGCATCGTAGGCAAAACGCTCGTCGCCTGTCAGTGCCACCAGCCCCTTTACCGTCTCGTCGTTGATACCCAGGTTCAGCACGGTATCCATCATACCGGGCATAGAGAACTTGGCACCTGAGCGTACCGAGACGAGCAGGGGATTGTCCCGCTTGCCGAAACCCTTGCCGGTCTGTTGCTCAACGATCTTCAAGGCTGCCAGGGTCTGCTCCCACATGCCCTGTGGAAAACGCTTGCCAGCCTCATAATAGGCATTGCAGGCTTCGGTCGTAATGGTAAATCCAGGTGGGACTGGCAGTCCCGCGTTGGTCATCTCGGCCACGCCCGCGCCCTTGCCACCAAGCAAGTCCCGCATTTTGGCGTTGCCTTCACTAAAAAGATACACCCATTTGCGCGGTGATTGTTGCACCGCTTTTTCCAGTTCCGAATGTGTGATTTGTTGTGTCAAAATATCCTCCCACGTGGCAGAGGCAAGCGCTGCCACTACTATACAAAACCATGGGCGATAGCGGCATATAGTATTGGCAGTGCTCCTGCTCCCCTTGCCCGCAGGCAATGCCTCTGCCATGCCAACTTGCAACAGCCCTGGTTGTTACGCATTCAATACAATGTTTCTGGCCCAACGCAATACATGACGAGCACTTTGAACGTAGCCACTGGCCTGCTCAGCATTGATGACTTCATCGGCCTCTTCTGGCGGCGTATCTGCATAGAAGGACTCAGGATGAAATGGTGTCAATGTCGCCATCTCATCTTGAATTTCCTGTGGTGCGCCCACCAGTGCGCCAAGCGCGCGCAGGTCATGGTCGTACATGGACCTGCGACCAAAACGGAGCAGACTGACCGCCTGCGCGGCCTTTTCTGCTGCCTGGTTACAAAAATCGGCACAGGCAAAATGTCTTCCCAGGCCAAGTTCTACACCTGCCGTGGCCAAATCCTGTGCGGCCTCCGCGAATAACCCCAATGCGCCCTGCACATCACCGTCTGTCTGTGTACCCGTAAGAGGTGCTCCTATAGAGCTGTCCTCATCATCATCATCTCTCTTGAAGAGTCCTGGGGCAGGTGAAGGTGAGACTGACGGTACCGGCTGGTCGAGGCTGACTCCTTCCACCAGCAGCCGTTTCAATGCTTCGAGATCGTTCTCGTCGGAGTTGGAGTCAGCAGAATTGCCTGTTTGCTTCTGTGACATGCTACGTGATCCTTGCTTGCCTGATTATGTAGGGACCTCGATTGTCCCCGGTTATCTAATACCATCGAGTACAAGAAATGGTGTTTCTATCTGGAACGCTTGCGCATTTCAGACGCCGTGTTTATATTATTCCTGGCAACGCTCGATGTCAACCGTTGTGGGACATTGGCAGACGTTTGGAGATACTGGCTGTCATCCTGAGCGAAGCGAAGGATCTGGCTCGCCGGACGCAGAGATCCTTCGCTTCGCTCAGGATGACAGGCCGGACCACTCTCAAGTCCGCTCACGGCAAGTCTTCTCTCCAAACGTCTGGGACATAGGGAACTTCACAGCTCTCTTTAACGTCTTTTCTCTGGTAAGAACTCGTTAAATCTTAATAAGGAGTAGGCAGATGAAAACGCGGGACAATATAGATGAGCAAATACGCTCTTCAGATACGGCTGACCCAAAACATGGAGCGCGGCGGATTGTGGGCATGGTTGGGGCTGTGCTGGTGGTGATGCTTGTGGTTGGTGTCAGTGCGATTGTGTTTGCGCAATTGAGCCAGCAGCATAAAAATCAGGCTGCTCTTCCGCCAACCGGCAGTTGGGTACAGGTGCTCAGTGGGTATACCCTGACCTCTATTGCAGCAGCAGGTACTACTCCCTCCCTTCTCTATGCATGTGCGACCCATGCCCAACTTTATACTCCTTTGCCGGGGCTGCCGCCCAACCGTATCGGAACGGGCAACGATAGCTATACTGTGTTGCGTAGTACGGATTTTGGCACGCACTGGCAAGATGTGGGTGGACAGGCCAATTTGGGGAGCGGCTGCCAGCTTGCCATCAATCCTGCCGACAGCAACGAGCTGTATGCCGTTGGCAGTGTGCTAAACAATGGGCAGGCTGCCAGCGTTTTAAGGCACAGCACGGATGGCGGGCAGACATGGGCGACCATCTCACCCACACTCAATGTGCAGCCGGCAGTGGTTTGGAATGTACAGCAGCTCAGCATGGCTGGGAATCGCTTATTCGGCGTGCAATGGCTCCCGCGCCGCCTTCCTCCTGCTACATTTCAAGGGACTTTGCCGAAGTATAATGCTCCACTCACACGCCTGGTGACGAGTGTCGACGGTGGGCATACCTGGACTGTACTTGACAATCAATTTGCTGCAGCCCGGCAGGATGTGCGTTCATACGCTGTCGATCCCTCGAATGTCAGTACCATCTATGAAGTGGTAGGTTCGCCATGGTTTCCTCTTCCTCTCGCTACAGAACCCAACGACACTCTTCCCCTGGCCGGTTCAACT
>WNFH01000403.1_pt1 | contig 36627 bp, 30 predicted proteins | sample 5400411 | NCBI WGS metagenome assembly WNFH01 (sample SAMN13153347, study PRJNA577476) | soil metagenome | isolation source: 200 cm saprolite under Douglas fir tree site 2 hole 3 | place: USA:California | collected 2015-04-18 | reverse complement strand
AACTCCGACGCCAGCACCGAGCCGCAGCTCTTTCCGCCGGGTCTGCCCAGTGTCGCGACCACCTGCGGGGCACCCGAACCCGTTGCAGTCTATCCTCTCGGCGGACCGATTGCCCTTGATACCACCAGGCTTACGAACTCCGTCTTCGTTGGGGTGAACGAGGGCACAAGCACGGCTAAGTTCTGCGGCTTCCAGCCTACTCTACTGAATCCGGGGGATCCTGGCTATCCGATGTCCTATAGTCAGTCGACAAACACCGTGAACGTGAAGTTCAAGATCTCTACGCTTTCGGGCAATTGTAAAAAGGACTTCATCACCACCGCGTCTGCTCTGATCTCGGTGGCACGGCTTTGTGCCAACGCCTCGAGCGATCCATCTTGTGGGCCAAATGGCTCGCCGGTGTTCAACGCGATTAACGTACAGCCAACTGCTAGTTCCTTGGATACGCCGCCGCTCTTTAATTCCGGCAACCAGCAGTATTCCTTCACACTCAACCTTCCGAGTATTTTTGCGCAGGCGGGCGCCGGCACCTACAGTCTTACAGTGACCTTCCTCACCAATGACACAATGAATCAGACGATCTTGTTCCAACTTACTCAGTAAGAGCAATAATTCGATTCAGACGACCAAAGGGAGCCGGACAGAACCTCCGGTTCGCTTTCGATACTCGAAATCCGAAATTGAAGTGAGATTTCTCCGCCTCCTTGACGGCGGGCCATCGTCCCTCCGATCTAAATGACAGATCGGTGTGGACCGTAGAACAAAATCCAACTTGCGTGATGTTGGATTTTCACAGGATAAGCGACTTAAAGGAAACGATGTCCACTTGTGTGGTAATCGATCCATTTCGGGATTCAGCTCTACTTACTGGCTTGTTCCATAATGGGCTTCAGATCGGCGCGTTGTAGCAGTGAATCACTCTTGGACTCTTGCCGCATCTCCTCTACCAATTGCGTGGCTTGCTGGAGGTGGCGGTTCGCCTCGGAGGTGTTCCCTTTCATCCGCAAGGCTTGCGAGAGTAAATAGTGTCCTTCAGGAAGAAGTGATTTCATGCCCAGGTCCTCGCTCTTGCGCACGGCGGATTGAAGTTCGTCCTGGGCATGAGCGTAGTCCTTGGAAGCCAACAATGCTTCGCCGAGAGCGATGGAACATTTGGTCGCGATATACTTCGCCGCCAGGGAATCGGCCTCTTTGCGCAAAGCCTTCAGGGTAATTACGGCCGAGGCCGCATGGCCTTCCTTTACGGAGACTCTTGCCAGGTTAAGCCGGGCAGTCAAGGATTGGATCCTCTCCTTGGCCTTGGCGGCTGACTGCTGGGCACGTTCGAAAAAGGGCCGCGCTAACTTGAAGTCTGCCTGATAGTAGGAGCTCTCACCTTGAAAGTTGAGTACTTTGGCCGCCAGAGACTCGTCGTGTGCGGAACGGGCGGCCGTCAGGGATTCCTCGAGTGTTTTTTGCGCCTCCTGGCCTCGTCCGAGCTGGTTCAGAATATGAGCATAATCTGCTCGAACTTCAGCGCCAAAGGTGCCCGACTGCTGTTCCATTTGTTGTGCATTTTTTACTGCGTCCTGCTGGGCCTTCAAGGCAGCCCCCAGCCGGCCCTGAACCACGAAAAGATCGGCAATACTGTCGGAGGTTACGGAAATCGCCTCCTTGCTGCCTGCTTTGCGCGCTACATCGAGAGCTTGTAAATATGTGTTAAGGGCCTGATCTAGCTGCCCGATCATAGTGTAGGCAAATCCGACGTTGTTTAGTTCCTCAGCGAGCTCCACGGGCATCTGCAATTTCTGCATGAGATCGACGGCGCGCTGGTGATATATCAGTGCATCGTCATACTTGGCCATTTGGGAATAAATTACTCCAACATTCATTAAGCACTTGGCCTGATTGGGCTGGTTCCCCAATTGCATCTCAATTTGCAGGCACTGTTTTGTGGCAATTAACGCCTCTTCGTTTCTCCCGTTATTTCCCAGAAAATAGCCGAAATCGCGCAAAGCCACGCCCAAGCCTGCTTGATCGCCTAGGTCTTTGCGGATCTCCAACTCTTGCTTGTAGGTTTTTTCTGCCTCTGCCGATTTCCCAGAGTCGGCGTAGACCACGGCGATTTGATCCAGGCTCTCAGCCATTCCCTTCTTATCGCCAATCTGCTGTTTGATTTCGAGTGACTGTTGGAAGTTCTGCAGGGCGTCCTGCGGCCGGTTGAGAAGCTTGTAGGCCATTCCGAGATCGTGAAGCACGGCAGCCTTCCCCTGGCGATTGTTGACTTCGACGGCAAGACTGAGCGCGCGATTCAAGTAGTCCAGCGACGCCTGTGGGTTGCCGCGTTCGTACTCCACCTGCCCGATACCACGGAGTGCTTCGAGATGCTTCGAATCTGCCTGTACTGCTTTTTCATAATGTGCGTGAGCTTTATCGTAGTCGCCGTGAGTTTCGCTGAGCTCGCCCAGTTCGAATTGCACTTGTGGATCGCTGGGCATGAGCCGCTCAAGATTCTCATAGGCGTCGAGTGCCTTCTGGTAGTTGTTTCCGATCTTTGCGTTGACGGCCTGCACGATAAACTTCTCAGCAGGTGGGAGATTCGAGCTCAACTCCACTGAGCGAGTGGCGCTCTGTTCGGCGTCGCGACCGTGTCCCAGGTGCGCGTAAGTCTGGCCCAGCATCGAATACGCCAGTGCAAAATTCGCGTCGGCCTTGGTGGCGGACTCGAACTCCTTGACAGCATCGATGTAATTTCCTTGCCCGGCCTTTGCCATCCCTTCGGTGTAGGCGCGAATCGCTTCGAGCGAATTAGTGGAGGGTTTGAACGCCGCGGCTTTCAGGTTCTGCACGGAACCGCGTGCCAGGCTCAAATTCTGCTGGATGGTCTGAGCAAGCTTATCAGCGGTGCCTAATAAGGCAGTTTCTCCGGCGGCTTCGACGTTAAGCGGAACGGTGTGCTGACCCTTGAGATCATCCAGCTTCGCGTCAATGCGAATCTGATTTCCGACGCGCGCGTACTGGCCCCACACCAGAAGCTTGGCCTTGGTAAATTCAGCAATGCGTTGTAAATCGCTGGGCGCAATCTCCGAGTCTGGCGCGATACGCAAATCAGACATCACTTGTTGCAGGCGGTCGGGAGAAACCGTTCGAAAGTCCGCGGATTGTCCAATTTCGGTCCTAACCACTTCGGCCAGGCTCCCGCCGAGCCAATTGAGAGATGCGTCTCCGGATGCGTTTCGAAGCGGAATAACGGCAAGTATCAATGGTTCGGGCGCTGCTTTTTTTGGAGAAGGCGAAAAATACTTCTTTGGCAAGCCGAGACCGGCAAAGGCCAACAACAACGCCGCCAGGGCACCGATTGCGGTGTATTTCCAGATCGGTTTTTGCGCTGGCAATGGCTCGAGTGCTTGATCGGTGATCGACCCGATCATCGACGGAGAAATGCCCAGCCAGGACTCCAGGTGTTGTGCGAATTCGTTTGCACTGGCAAACCGATTCTCCGGCTCGATTTCAAGCGCTTTTTCGACGATGTCGCTAAATGCCTTTGGAATCGTGGGATCGATTTCGCAAAGCGGCTTGGCTTTTTCTTGCAGGCGTTTCCAGAGTGTCGCCAGCGGCGTGTCCGAATAGTATGGCGACTGGCCTATCACCAGCTCGTAAAGAATCACGCCTAGTGAAAAGAGGTCGGACCGCTCGCCCAGCTTTTCTCCCTTGGCTTGTTCCGGCGACATGTATTCCGGAGTGCCGACGAGCGCCCCAGTTTGCGTCATGCCGGGAAGATACGCAGAGCGTGCGATGCCAAAATCCATCACGTAGGCGCGGCCGTTCGCGTCCAGCATGATATTTTGCGGCTTCAGGTCGCGGTGGATAACTCCCTCGCCGTGCGCGGCTTCCAGTGCTCGGCAAATTTGCAGAATTACCCGGGCGGCTGCCTCGGGCGTCAGCTTTACCTTCTCACGAAGAACCACGCGCAGGTCCTGACCTTCGAGGTACTCCATGGTGATGAATTTGAAGCCGTCGGCTTGCCCGAGATCGAAAATGCGAATGACGTTGCGATGCGTAACCTGGCGAGCCAGGATCAGTTCTTGCTTGAATCGCTTGAGGATTTCCGGATTAGTCGTAAGCTCTGGGCGAATAATTTTCAGCGCGACCAGACGATCTAGTTCCGTGTCCCGCGCCTTATAAACAGCGCCCATTCCGCCCTGCCCCAAAAGCGCCAGGATTTCGTAACGGTTGCCGAGAACGGTGCCAGGTGCAAATTCTCCCTGCGGTAAAGCGGGCGCGCGGGTGTTTGAGATTGACCAGCCTTCAGGAGTTGCAGGCGTCGAGGTGGCGACGAACGCTCCCTGCGGATCTTCACCTTTTGAAGCTGCCTTCGTGCCGTTCGGCAACTCCGGTTTGGAAGCCGGATGGGGTTGCTTCGCCGGCTCGTCGCCGACGAAAGTCGCTTCCGATGAGGGCACAGCTTTTCCGCACTTCCCGCATTTAGCGGCGTTGGGTGGATTTTCCGCCTTGCAGTAGATACAACGCATGTTCTCAGTCGCGTTCTAAACGAACTCCCAGCCTCGCCAATACTCGGCAATTCGAAAAATCGCGAAGATGTCCAAGTCTTAGTGACAATATCTTAGTCTAATTGCGGCCTGTGCGGTATTTTTTACAACACCCGTCTCGTTACGTGTATCGAAGCGGGGTTCTCAGTTGACGCGAAGTAATCGACGGGAAAAACAGTCGAGATCCTGCCAAATTATTTCTCGAGGGGGAATTTGGCTGGGGCGGAAGGATTCGAAGACTAACCCCGTATGCCCGGCGTCGGCTCTGACGACCATTTTCAAGCGCCTGAGAGAAATATCAAGCCCGCAAAGGTATATGAAAACGACCGCATCCTTATAATGAGGGATCCACTGGTTCGACCCCAGACCCTGACAAGGCGCCTTCAGCGTAGGGGACGTGGCTGCGACCCTTCTTCGCGATCCATTTCAAGACCTAAAACTACCTTTTGAAAAGGTAGTTTCTCACGTGCATGCCTCGCCGCGTTGAGAACAGCAAGACTCATGTCGGTTCGGGTGAGTAACGATAGGCGGCACGATTGCCAATCGCTACTACGTCCATGGCCTCGTCAGGCGGACTCTCGGGGACGTAATCGCGATCTGCGGTGGGGGCGTATAACCAGGCCCTAGGTCCCTGCTGCGGCCGCAGCGGTTTGATCCAAAATTGTTTCGGCACGGCCCACTTCGGTTGTACCAAAAATCACCAAAGGCGCATTCGTGCTTGGTTCGATACCGCAGTATGCATACTTGATGTTGATATTGGCTTCTGCGAGCTTCGAGGCGGCGCGCGCCAACTCACCAGGCTGGTTTGCAAGCTTCACTTGAACAACTTCTGTCTCGGTGTAGACAATCCCCTCCTGATCCAGGACTGACTGCGCTGCCGTCGGGTTGTCGGAGACGATGCACACGAGGATTGTCTGTTGGGAAGGGATCGATTGAAACGCCATGATGTTTACACCGCGGTTCGCAAGCGCCCGGCAGACTGTTGCAAACGATCCCGGGCGATTGTCCATGCGAATGGTCAATTCCTTGGTAATGGGCACGTTGGGAACCCTCCTTGACAACCACTCATGTGGCGTATGGTGCATCCCGATCAGATTGAATGGCTCAGAGGCGCGGCGTGGTTGGTGCCAGAATGTTACGTCTAGCACTGGGTCGATACAAGAGGTCAGTTTGACAGCATGCGCCCTAGACATCTCCGTGCGCGGCCGAGAGCTGCAACGGAACGAACCCTGCTTGGACAGATCGCGGCAATCGGCTTTTCTCCTCCTCAATACGCGTGTTGGCAACGAACATACTGAAGGATTGGGTGTATACTCCGGCTACCTGGATGAGCAGCCCGGACATTCGGTCAAGGAGTCTCGCGCGCGCGAATAAAATCAACCAATGAGCCTGGCCGAGCGCCGGGGCCTCGTAGATCGGCCAGCACTCTACTGAGGGTGTCATGAAACAGACCTTCGCTATCGGGATCGGAGGCGCGGCCGGACAAGGTGTCGCCACGCCGGGGGACATTTTCGCAAAGATCTTCAGCCGGCGGGGCCTTCACTTGAACGCCTACAATGCCTATCAATCCATCATTCGCGGCGGCCATACATTTCTGACGATTCGAACGGGCCCGGAAAGCGTCACAAACATGGGTGACCGGATCGACCTGCTTATTCCGCTCAACCAGGACTCCATGGATCGCCACTTGCAGTTGCTCACTCCGGGCGCTGCGTGCATCTACAATTCGGACACCATTAAGCCCGGCTCTGCCTCCGACGGTGTGCAACTCTGCCCGCTTCCGGTTTCAGAGCTGGTTGACATCACTCGGAACAAGGTTGCGCAGAACACCCTCGCAATGGGTGCCGGGCTCCGAATGATGGGTATCGGGTTCCAGGCGTTGGAGGACGTCATCCGCGAGCAATTCAAGAAAAAGGGTGAGGCCGTGATAGCTGAAAACGTTGGAGTTGCGCGGGCCGGCTTTGATTACGCCGCCGCTCACTTCGCGGCGTTCGCGGATCCACTCCCCAAGACAGAAAATCGCTATGCGATCCTGAGCGGCAATACCGCGATGGCTATGGGTGGCGCGGCCGCAGGCGTGAAGTTCTACTGTGCCTACCCCATGAGCCCTTCGACTGGCGTTTTGCACTGGATGGCAGCACACGCACGTAAGGCCGGAATAATGGTCCGCCAGGTAGAGGACGAGATCGGAGTGATTAACATGACGATCGGCGCGGCCCACGCGGGCGTCCGCGCTATGTGTGCAACGTCGGGCGGCGGCTTCGCCCTGATGAGCGAGGGCCTTGGCATGTCCGCCATGATCGAAACGCCGGTGGTGGTTATCAATTGCCAGCGAGCCGGCCCCTCCACGGGCGTCCCCACCAAGACCGAGCAAGGCGACCTTTGGCAAATGCTCGGCGCCGCATTTGGCGATTATCCCCGAGTGATTGCAGCTCCGCTGGACATCGGGGATTGCTTCAAGCTCATCCCCGAGATATTCAACATCGCCGACCGCTTCCAGTGCCCGGGTCTGGTGCTTTGCGATTTGCTGCTGTCGGAAGGCAGGCTCAGCGTAGATCCGAAAGATCTGGATTTCGGCCCCCCCATAGAGCGGGGCGAGCTCATTACCGGCGCCAACGGTGCGTCGTCCGGGGTTGCCACGAACGGGGATTACAAACGCTACAAATTCACCGAGAGCGGCATTTCACCCCGCGCGATTCCCGGCGTACCCGGCCACATCCACACCGTCGCCACAGACGAACACATGGAAGACGGCGTATTGATTAGCGACGAATTCACCAATCCCGTCAAGCGCCGCGCGATGATGGAAAAGCGCATGCGCAAGGTGGCCGGCATTGAAGCGGCTGTTCCACGGCCGACGCTTTTCGGGCCGTGCGACGCCGACGTTACGTTGATCGGCTGGGGTTCAACGAAGGGTGTGATCGAGGAATCCTGTGAGCTTCTCAATGATCAAGGGATCTCAGCCAATCAGCTGCAAATTCGCTGGCTTGTGCCGTTGCACGGCGACGCAATTCTAGAAACTCTGAAAGACTCGCGGCACACCATCATCGTCGAAAATAACTACAGCGGTCAGTTTGCGCGCTACCTGCGCAGCGAGACCAGCTTTGTGCCAGACGGCCACATTCGCAAGTACGACGGCGAACCCTTCATGCCGCACCACATTGTGGAGGCTGTAAAAGAACAACGCGCCGGGCAAACGAAACTCTCCGTCCCCATGCACGAGATTGTGGTCTGAAGAGGAGAAGCATATGGCGACAAGTGTACAGCGTGCCAGTCAATTGACCGTGGCCGATATGAAAGGCAGAGTCGATCCCGACTGGTGTCCCGGATGCGGCGATTTCGGCGTGCTCGCGGCCGTTCAAAAAGCCTTGGTCGAGCTGCAGATTCCGAACCACAACGTGGTCACCATCAGCGGCATCGGGTGTTCCTCCAATTTCCCTGGGTACATGAATACCTTTGGTATGCACACGCTGCACGGCCGGGCCCTGGCGGTGGCCACTGGTCTGAAGCTTGCCAATCACGAACTCACGGTACTGGTGACGGGTGGCGACGGCGACGGCTTCGGGATCGGCGGCAACCATTTCGTCCACTCGATGCGCCGCAATGTGGACCTGCTTTATATCGTCATGGACAACCAGATCTACGGCCTGACCACAGGCCAGACATCACCAACCAGCCGCATCGGCATGAAGACGAAGAGCATGCCTTTTGGCAACATCGAAGCGCCGGTCAACCCCATATCCCTGGCCCTAGCCGCAGGCGCCACCTTCGTTGCGCGAGGTTTCAGCGCCGAGCAAAAACATCTCACTGAAATGATCAAGCAAGGTATCGAACATCCGGGCTTTTCGTTCCTGGACGTCTTCAGTCCCTGCGTCACTTACAATCACGACAATACCTACCAGTGGTTCCGTCCGCGTGTGAAGAAGCTCGAAGACGACCCCGCTTACAATCCTGCCGACTGGATAGCGGCGATGGAGAAATCCTTACTCTGGGGCGATGTGATCCCCATCGGGAAATTCTTCGAACGCACCGACGTTCCCACCTTGCACGGGGCCGAGCCTGTGTTGAACGAAGGACCTCTGATCCGTCGCGACCCCAGGGTGCCCCCCGATGTCGCACGCTCGTTCGTTGAAGAGTTGATGTAGGGAAACGCGCAGCGGTCGTGGCCAACCCGCTGACGTTTGATGGTCATCATGCCGGTCCATGCGCTCGTCGATGCGACCGTGGAACATCCAAGTCTTAGTCTTCAGCCGTAAAGCAATGCGACGCGCGCACCCTAGCCGCTAAGCTAATCAGTCGGAGGGCCGTCAATAACTACTGGGCACATGGGCAATTGGCTGGGTCGCAATCTCTCGTCGCTGACGCTGCGGCGTTAGTCTTCGGCCGCTACGGCAAACAGTTCATTTTCCCTATTCTTGTGGTTACCGTCGTTAGCTCGATCCACGCGGATTTCTTGTACATACCAGGCATCTTCTTCGCGCTGGCGCGTGACGGACTTTTGCCGCAAAGCTTGGCCTCTGTCAACTCTGGAGGAACGCCCGCCTTGGCGCTCTCTGCACCTTCGCGAGTATCTGCCTGGCACTCACCGGCACGTGTAACTCGTTGGTTGCCATCGCATCCATTACGACGGTGGTTGTGTACATGTCGGGCTTCACCTCATTGATCGTTCTGCGAAGACGTGAGCCGAGCTTTGCATTGCGAATCCTTTCGGTTGCGGTGTTTGAGATAAATTTTGATGGACAGTCTTGGCCCGAGATGGAGAGGTTTGTTGCTGCTGATCATGGCGCGGGTGTATATTGCCGGCGATTCGCAGGGCCCCCGGAAAAAATCCAGTCAAAGACAAAAATGGAGGAGAGGCATGAAGAATACGCGCTGGCTGATGGCCGTTTCCTTTTTGGTGGGATTGCTGATGCCCGCAACGGCAAGGGCCCAGAGTCCGTTTGATGGGACATGGAAAGTGGATTTGAAGACGGCGAAATTCCCAGAGAAGCCGGACGTTTATTTGCTGCAAGACGGGATGTATCACTGCAAGACGTGCGTGCCGTCCGTGGACGTGAAGGCGGATGGGCAGGACCACGAAGTGAGCGGGCACCCGTACTACGACATGATGAGCATCAAGGTTGCGGACGAGCGCACGATCGAGGAAACTGACAAGAAAAACGGGAAAACGGTGGCGACTTCAAAGACATGGGTATCGGCGGACGGGAACACCTTGATGTTCGAGTTTACGGACAGCTCCGCCACGAACGCCGATCCCGTGACCGGCAAAGGCGAGGAGACGCTAGTGGCCAAAGGTCCCGCTGGATCGCATGCGATTTCGGGCTCATGGCGGATGTCGAAGATGGATACTCTGTCAGACAACGCAATCTCGATTACATACAAGGTTTCTGGCGATAGCTTGAGCATGAGCAATCCGACCGGACAAAGCTATACCGCGAAACTGGACGGGACGGAGGCACCGTACAAGGGCGATCCGGGAACGACGAGTGTGTCGGTAAAGAATGTGAACAAGAACACCTTGGAAGAAACCGACAAGCGGGATGGCAAGGTGATCACCGTGGCGCGCATAACGGTCTCGGCGGACGGCAAGTCCCTGGCTGTGGCCGTGGAAGACAAGTTACACGGGACGAGCAGCCACTTTACCGCGACGAAACAGTAGACCGCTAACGAGGCGTCGCTCCTGTTTTTTGAGCCATTGCCGTTTCCTCCCTGCGTTGATACTTCGTTTTGGGTTGGCTGGCATCCTCTCAACGTTCGGCGGACGGAGCGAATCGCGTTCTGATCGTCGGGGTTCCAGACTGCCCCGCGAGAGACCATTTCGCGGCTGCCGAAATCTGGGATGATAATTTCTGGGGCGACATTTCCGCTGCGAATTAGGCGCTCGGCAGGCTAACTCCTGTGTAGTTCGGGACGCGATTCCACAGCGACGGTTTGGCGTTCATTAGGTAGTTCGCACTACCTAGAGCGACGAGCCGCAACGACTGCCTACAGGTGTTTCCCGTTCGCATCACTAGCCCTTCAGTACAGTATCCACTGTTACGCTCCACGTACTTGCGAAATTTGCGAGTATTAGAATCGGTATTAAATCAGCCGACTTGCCAATTTCACTGCGATTCTAAAGGGGGAAATTGGCTGGGGCGGAAGGATTCGAAAATGAACCCCTTAGGCTCAAAGACCTGCTAAAATCGCTGATTTCCAGCGTTCCCTATGACTTAGGACGCCCCAGACCCTAAGCGAGAGGATGCGCCTTTAAGCGCTCTTATATGCTAATCGGTATTAAAACGGTAGTACGAAACGCAAGCGCAGCGCAACCCATCAGACTATTCCGGCGACGACTCTGACGACCATTTTCAAACGCCTGAGAGAAATAGCGGGCGCGAGCCGGAAGGGCAGCCGGAGAATCTCCGTTGTGCTGGGACTAAGGGCTGGTCTTTAATCAGCCGCCAATTTTCGCAACGAGTCTAGAGTGAATTTGACTAGGGCGGAGGGATTCGAAAATTAACCGCTGCCCCTGCCATGCCCTCTAAAAAATATAGTCAGGCTCGCACGACTTGTTTACCTGGAATGGTGCAGGGAACAGCCAGGGGCGGACTAGAGTTGTTCGCCCGAGCGCTGGAGGCGGCGCATGGTGAAGGCGGCGGCGAGGCATCCTATGGCTATGAACAGTAGCCAGGAACAGACGGGATAGGAGAAGGAATTTCCTTGGCCCGGACTAAAAAGGGCCAGGAGCGGGTACAGCGGATTAAGAAACATGGGGGACTGCACGTAGGCTGGGATACCCTCGCCCGAGGCGGCTGCTCCACTGCTTTCCCAATGTGCAGATAGAATTCCAAAGGTCACTACTGTCACAACGGAAAGCACCAAGACAATGGCATAACACGTGGCCGTAGCATGGATACTGCGCCGAAACAGCGCAGAGCACCACAAACCCACTGCCGATAAGCTGGCAAGAACGAGGACGGTTGATCCCGTGGCTTTAAGCAACTGTACGGGTTCGACGCCACCAAAGGCGAAGGAGAGCGCCAACAAGGGAAGGGCGCTAGATAGCAGCAGCAGCAGATAAAGCAGAGCCGCGACAAATTTTCCCCACCAAATCTGAGGGACGCTGAGCAAGCTCGTTAAGAGGCCGGCAAGTGTGCGCTGTTCCTTTTCGATGGTGAGCGAGCCGGCGCTGAAGACGGGTGCCATCAGCAGAAGGACAACGATCTGAGTGAAAATCACTGTGAGAAATATGGCCACGCCAATGTCCGCACCTTGAATTTCGAGTTGGCCGTTGGTCGCTGCGATGCTGGTGGTGGCGTAATACGCGAAGGATGCGGTGCCTGCGACTACAAGCAGGTAGAGCGAAGGCAAGAGCCACGCGCGGCGCTCGCGCAAACGTTGCCGAAGCTCCTTGCGAATCATGGGATTGGTAATGAAGCGCTTCACGATAGGCGTTCCTCAAACGTGCGGCGATAGCGCTCTTCGAGGCCCGGGCCGCGGGCGTCAAAGTGTATAACAAGGACCTTCGAGGCCAGCAGATCTTGAAGAAATGCAGAAGCTTCCTCAGCGCCGCCTGGCAGTTCGACGATAAGTTGATTGCCTTTTTTCCCCGACAGTGATTTGCCTTTGGCCCGACTAATGGCCGCATCAACTGCCGAGAGAGGTGCCACAAATTCGATTTCGCAACGGATGACTGGGAGCGCCGCTTGCGCTGTTTTCGAAGCAGTAGAAGGCTCCGACACATTCTTTCCATCCGCGATAAAGACGATACGCGTACAGATATCTTCTAGGTCGCTCAAAATGTGGGAAGAGATGAGAATGGTGATGCCCTCGGCGTGGAGTTGTTTCAATTGTTCGCGAAGGGCGATACGTGCCAGCGGGTCGAGGCCGGTAGCCGGTTCATCGAGCAAGAGAATCTTGGGTTCGTGCAGAAGCGTTTTTGCGAGGAGGAGCCGCTGCTTCCAACCCAAGGAAAGGTGCTCAACGAAGTCGTTCTGCCGGTCCTGCAATCCTGAACGCTCGATCGCACGTTGAATGGAAGCGCTGCGCTGAGGCTCTCTTAGACGGAAAGCATCGGCGAAAAATTGCAAAAACTCCTCTACGCGCATGTCCTGGTAAACGCCAGGGAAGTCGGCGAGATACCCAGTCGAAGCGCGAACGGCTTGAGATTCCGCGGAGACGCTATAGCCACAGACAGTCGTGAAACCGGAATCTGCTGGTAGAAGGGTGGAAATGATCTTGATGAGGGTGGTCTTGCCGGCGCCGTTCGGACCAACCAGTCCAACCAGTTCGCCTGGTGCGATGCTCAGAGAAAAATCCCTCAGACCACGGTTACCCCGGAAGATCTTACGAAGGTTCTTTGCTTCGATCATGGCCATTCTCCGAAAGTAACGACTATGAGCGAAGAGGACTTCACGTCCGGCGAGCGACCGGAAAGTGTGCCGCCCAGGGGTAATTCACCGCTCGAGCCGAAGAAGACGGCCTTAGTCTTGTCAAAAGTGGCAGCACCATCCTTGGGCCAGCCACGAATCAGCTCGACCAGGGAAAAGGGCTGGCCCGAAAGCCCGTCATATTCGAGCTCAAAACGCTTGCCGTCTTCCTCCGGAAGGGCCAAAACTTGATGCAGATCGTGGAAAGGAAAGGGCGGGTTGGGATAGCCGAGCGACGGGCGGGATACAACGCGCCCCGTTTGCGACGAATAGTCCAGGCGTGAAACGTGCGACAGGTCCACGACGGCACCAGAGGGGAAATCACTTAGGAGGAAAACGTTCTTTTGATCCACGAGTATGGCCTGCTGAAAGTTGACACCCGTTTCATTGTGAAGGCGGCCGATGGAGTCGCGAAAGACGGTGCCAGGGAAACGACGCTGGCTACTAAAATTCAGATCGCGGAAGGACCATCGGCGCAGGGCGAACTGCATTTCCCAAGACTGGCCGATTTGAAATTCATTCACGGACGCCAGGTTCGAGTCCAAACGTATCCCCATCGCCTCAAGGGAAAATCTGTTTTGCGGTTCGGAATAGAGGACGTCTCCCGGTAGCACAAGCCGCACCGTGGAGCGAACAGGAGCGGAAACGCGAACCTTTGCGAGGGAGGTTGCAAGAGGGCTCAGGGCGTCCATTTGATAGACGGCCAACTCGTCAAGGCCGAAATTAGAAGGATGCGTGCGAACGCTGACGAGGTAGAGGACAACGGAGAAAACAACGGCGAGCCCAGGGATCGTCACCCAGCCCCACTCAGGGTGGCGCATGCGGCGAAGAATTATGAAATTAACCAGCCCCACAAGAATCAGGTACGCGGCTATCCAAAAGAGTAGTGCACGGAAAGTTGGAAACCGAAAGGAGGTGGCTAGACGCTTGGTGAGCCAGAGGACTTCTCCTGTAGAGTCATAATTGTTTACGACGGGGCTAAAACGCGCAACGAGTTGTTGAGTCTCCGCCGAGGTGTTTGCTGAAAACCCCATGGGACGAAAGTAATCTGAAAAATCCTTGCCGGAGATGGAAGAAACGCGAAGAAGTTTTCCAGCCGCGACGGGGAAGACCTTGCCTTCTGGAATGCGAGAACGGCGGGTGCCGAGGAAACGCGCAGCGGCGTTGGAATCGGCCAATTGATCCTCGACCACGACGAGAGTGCCACCCCGGATCATGTAGAGTTCGAGAGCGTCCCTTTGATCGCGAGAGAGGGCCGATGCGGGCGTCGCGACAACCACCGTCTTCGCGGAGGCGTAGGCCCAGCCCACAACAGGTGGCTGAGACAATTGAATGAGGCGAAGGTACTGCGATTTCCGCGACTGTTCCTCGGGGCTGCCAACCAAAAGAATGGACTGACGAATCGCCTGACAAACCTGGGGTGTGGCGCAGAGCAGGGCGATCAACTCGCCATCGGTCTTGTCTTCGACGATGCGGCCGGTCCGCCCAAGAGTAAGGCCATTCGCATCTGACGCTTCCGCGTAGATTACGAAGTGTTCTTGCCTCTGGCGCGGAATAACATTCACAGGCACATTAACTGTACTTTCCTCGCCTGCAGCGAGAGACAGGAAAGTAAGGCAAGTGCCGGAGATTGGAGCCGCTGCGGCATCCAAGCTGAGTTCTGCGACTCTCAACTCGAGATTGAGTGTGTGCTCCGTGGTATTGCGGAGCGTGACCTGCACCCAAGTCGGCCCAGTGTTATTGGTGTACGCACCCTCTAGCCCAAATTGTTCGATTTTGACGAGGATCGGGTCTGCGCCGCGAGCTGTCGGTGCCAGCGCCACGAGGATTAGAGTAAGGAGCCATAAGGCGCGGCGTTGCATCGGAGGACAGATACTACTCGATTTACAGCAACGCCGGCAATTGAGAAAACATGATAACGAACCCCAGTGGTGACGTCCGATATCGACCGGTACATGCTTTGTCACGACGAGAAATTGGATGTGTGGAGACTGGAAGTGTTTCGAGCGAAATCGTGAGACGCGCGAAGCGTCGCAAGGCTGGCCAGGATTTAGTCGAAAATCGCGGGAAAATGCGGTGGGGTGAAATCTGTTTGAATCAATAAGTTGATCGAGGTTGTTCCGATTTTACCCGCATCCAAAGCGTCGCCTCTGCTGTCCGACCCATTGTGGGCAACTCTCCGATTGATACTTCGTTGCGCGTTGGCAACAGGAACTTAGCCTCGGAGTAAAAGGTAATGCAATCGGTAGCAAAACGGTCGAGGCCACCGATACCAGCATTCGTAGAGGAAAAATTTGGCTGGGGCGGAAGGATTCGAACCTTCACCGTCCTCATTAACAGTGAGGTGTCCTACCAGTTGGACCACGCCCCAGTGGGCGATCGCGGGTAAAGAGCGGAAACCGCGCGATGTGGAGTAGTCTTCGCGAAAAAACGAGTGCGAAGTATCTCTCTAAGATACCACGAGGCCGGTGCCGGCCAAACGGCGTGGTTGGTAATTTCTTCAAAAAACCTGAGTCAACTGCCTTGCGATGAGCATCAAAAACGCGGAGTCACAGGGTTTCGTGTGCTCCAAAATGAACGGAACGTGTGAACGAAGAGAACGAAATAATTAATGAAATGTAATTGCGGCGCGCAGTTGCAATTCGAAAAGATTTGTAAGAAACTATCGCGTCATATCGAAACCGAGAAAGCGCCGACTCGGTAACTGAGGGTGGATTCTCCTGCACTCGGTCCCTTCGTGGAGACCCCGCCACGGCGCAATGTAAACATGGCCCAAATTTTTCACCGCAGCACGAATTTTATCGCCAGGTTTAGTCTGTTTTCAGGAATCTTCCTGGCAGGTTTGGCCCTGACGGCGGTGCTGGGGCTGGCCCGTTCGCCATATTTTACGCGGCAAAACGTGGTGCGCACGCAGCCGGTGCAATTCAGCCACAAGCATCACGCCGGCGATGATGGAATTGATTGCCGCTACTGTCATACTTCGGTTGAAACTTCGGCCACGGCTGGAATTCCTCCCACAAAAACCTGCATGAGCTGCCATTCGGTGCTGTTCAATAATGTTGGGTATCTCGAACCAATTCGCGAAAGTTACCGTACAGATACGTCAATTCAATGGGTAAGAGTGCACCGGCTGGCGGATTACGTGTACTTCAATCACAGCATTCACGTAAGCAAGGGAGTGGGCTGCTCGACGTGCCACGGCAGCGTGGACCAGATGCCGTTGATGTTTCAGGCGAATTCGCTGCTGATGGAATGGTGTTTGAACTGCCATCGCAATACGGAGATGGCGCTGCGGCCGTTGGATAAGGTTTACGACATGACTTGGCAACCCGCGGCGAACCAGTCAGAAATTGGCAAACAATTGCAAAAAGAACGCAATATTCGGAGCACGATCGAGCTGACCAGCTGCTCGACGTGCCATCGTTGATGGATGGAATGAGCGATCACGAACACAAACCCGGACTCGACGTAGATAATCATCCGCCAACCGTGGAAGAGCGAGAGCTGCGGGAATATCCGCTGGATCTGGCGGCGGTGCGGAAAAAGCTGGCCGACAAGCAAGGAAAACAATATTGGCGGACGCTGGAAGAACTTTCCGAGGATTCGCATTTTGCGGATTTGATGCACAGGGAGTTTCCACGAGCGGCTTCTGAATGGGATGAATCCGTCGACCGGCGGGATTTTCTGAAATTGATGGGAGCGTCGTTGGCGCTGGCCGGGATGGCGGGATGCGGCAGGCCGGACGAAGAATTTGTTGTTCCCTACGTGAAGCAGCCGGAAGGCGTGGTGCTGGGCAACCCGCAGCATTATGCGACCGTGATGCCCTTTGCCGGAGACGCGCTGGGATTGCTGGTGGAAAGCCACGAAGGCCGACCCACGAAAATTGAAGGAAATCCGGAGCATCCATCGAGCATGGGCGCGACGGATGTGTTCGCGCAGGCGGCGGTGCTGGATTTGTACGACCCGGACCGCGGCAAGACCACTGTTAGCATGGGCGAACTGGGCACCTGGGAGAGTTTTCAAGCCGCGGCGCAAGGGCTGGCGACTTCACAAAAAGCAGTAAGCGGAGCTGGCCTGCGAATTTTGACCGGGAACGTTACGTCGCCCACATTGGCCGGACAGATTGAGGCGGTCCTGAAGCTGTACCCGCAGGCGAAGTGGCATCAGTGGGAACCTGCCGCGAGCGATGGAGCGTTCGAAGGCGCGAAGCTGGCATTTGGGCGCGCAGTGAATCCGGTATACCGGCTGGATAAGGCGGAAGTTGTTGTTTCGCTGGATGCGGATTTCATGACCAGTGGACCGGGGCACGTCCGGTACATGAAGGATTTTTACCGGCGGCGGAACCTGACCGGTCCCAATGACGAAATGAACCGGTTGTATGTGGTTGAACCGACACCAAGCGTGACCGGCGCGGCTGCTGACAATCACTTGCCATTGCGCTCGAACGATGTGGAATTATTTGCGCGGGCGTTGGCGGCAAAAATCGGACCTGGAGGAGCGGCGACGGCTCCGGCTGGTTCTGAAAAGTATTTGAATGCGGTGGCGTCCGACCTGTTGAGGCATCGTGGCGCCGGACTGATTATTGCCGGTGAACAACGGTCCGCGGAGGTGCATGCGCTCGCGCACCTGTTGAATGAGCTACTTGGAAATGCCGGAACGACGGTGTACTACACGGAGCCGGTGGTTGCGAATCCAGTGAATCACGTGGAATCGCTGCGCGATCTTTGCGCGGACATGGCCAAGGGCAAAGTGGATTTGCTGCTTATTCTTGGCGGCAATCCAGTGTACGACGCGCCGCACGATTGGGATTTCGTGTCGAAGTTGAAGAAGGTGCACACGATTGTGCATCTGGCATCGCACGACAACGAGACCAGCGAATATGCGCAGTGGTACATCCCGGAAGCGCATTTCCTGGAAATGTGGGGGGATGCGCGGGCGTTCGACGGGACGTACAGCGTCATTCAACCGCTGATAGCGCCGCTGTATCGGGCGCACACTGCGTTTGAAGTGCTAGCCGCATTTACCGACAAGAGTGGAGTGACGGCGTACGACACGATTCGTGAAGCCATGAAGAAAATGCCAGGCGGAGCGGACGCGGACAAATTCTGGCGGAAATCGCTGAACGATGGATTTGTGGCGGGATCGGCATTCACTCCGCTGGGTGTCAGCGCGAAAGTGAATGTGGCGAGTTTGCCGGCGGCGAAAACGACGGCGGAAATGGAATTTCTGTTCCGTCCGGACCCGACAGTGTACGACGGGCGGTTTGCGAACAACGGCTGGTTGCAGGAATTGGCGAAGCCTATTTCGAAGATCGCGTGGGACAACGCGGCGTTTATGAGTCCGGCGACGGCGGAAAAATTGGGCGTAACGCACACCATCATGTCTCGCGGCGGCGAACACGGGCAGGTGCGCTCGGCGGTCGTGGACATTGCGCTTTCCAACAGCAAGGTGACTGCGGCAGCCTGGGTGATGCCTGGTCAGGCGGATGGCGTGGTAGTGCTCCCGCTGGGATACGGACGGCATAAGGCCGGCTACACTGGTTCGAACAAGGGCTTCAATGCGTATGCGGTCCGGGTTTCGGATGGGCTGTGGATGGCGAGCGGCGGAAAAATAACGGTAACCAGCGACGATTATCCGCTGGCCTGCACGCAGTATCACCATAACGTAGAAGGCCGAAAGATTCTGAGTACGGCCACACTCGAGGAATACAAAAAGAATCCGAACTTCGCGCACGAACACGACGAAACGCCACCGAAGGACTTGACGCTCTACAAAGATTATCGGGATTTGGGCTACTACCAGGGCTATAAGTGGGCGATGGCCATAGACACCACGAAGTGCAATGGCTGCAATGCCTGCGTGGTGGCTTGCCAGAGTGAAAATAATATTCCCGTGGTCGGCAAAGATCAGGTGATGCGCGGCCGCGAGATGCATTGGATCCGTATCGACCGCTATTACGAGGCTGGGCTGAAGACTGAGGAAGACACGCCCGCGGAAAATGCGGCACTGGCCAATCCCAAGACGTATTTTCAACCGGTGCCATGCCAGCAATGTGAAAACGCTCCGTGCGAACAGGTTTGCCCGGTGGGAGCGACGGTGCACAGCGCGGAAGGCCTGAACGACATGGTCTATAACCGCTGCATCGGGACCAGATATTGTTCGAACAATTGTCCGTACAAGGTGCGGCGATTCAACTTCCTGCGCTTTCAGGATTGGGAAACGCCTCAGTTGAAATTGATGCGCAATCCGGAAGTGACTATCCGCAGCCGTGGAGTGATGGAAAAGTGCACGTACTGCGTGCAACGGATTAATAATGTGCGGATTACCGCGGAACGAGAAGGCGAAAACGGTGCCAGCCGTGAAATCCGCGACGGCGAAATTGTGACTGCATGCGAACAGGCTTGCCCGTCGGAAGCGATCGTATTTGGAAATGCGAATGATCCGAACAGCCGCGTTTCAAAGTTACGTGCGCAGCAACGCAATTACAATTTGTTGGGCGAATTGAATGCGCGTCCGCGAACCACCTATCTGGGCGCGGTGCGCAATCCGCATCCGGATCTCGCAATGGCAGAAAAGAAGGAGCCGGCATGAGCGCCGGGGACCCACCTGTGAACTCGCCGGACATCCCCCGGCTGGCGCGCGTGATCGAGCCCGGACATAGCTACGGCTCGGTAACCAACAAGATCGCGTCAATCGTATTGACGCGGCCGATTTCCGTTGGCTGGCTCGCGGGATTCAGCATCGCCTTCACGCTGATGATGGTGCTGATGATTTCGGTTGCGTGGTTGATCACCAAGGGCGTCGGAATCTGGGGTATTAACATTCCGATCGGCTGGGGCTTTGCGATCGTGAATTTCGTGTGGTGGATTGGTATCGGGCACGCCGGAACGCTGATTTCGGCGATATTGTTCCTGTTGAATCAGAAGTGGCGCACTTCGATTAATAGGTTTGCGGAAGCGATGACGCTGTTCGCGGTGGCGTGCGCGGGTATTTTCCCATTGATCCACACGGGCCGCCCTTGGATGGCGTACTACATGTTCCCGTACCCGAGCACCATGGGAATCTGGCCGCAGTTTCGCAGCCCGCTGATCTGGGACGTTTTCGCGGTTTCAACTTACGGAACGGTATCTTTGTTGTTCTGGTTTGTAGGATTGCTTCCTGACCTGGCGACGTTGCGGGATCGCGCTACGAACAAGCCGGCACAGATTATTTACGGAATGCTGGCAATGGGATGGCGTGGCTCAGCGCGGCACTGGCACCGCTACCAGTCAGCGTATTTGCTGTTGGCAGGGCTTGCAACGCCGCTGGTATTGTCCGTTCACAGCGTCATAAGCTTCGACTTTTCGATTGCCATCGTTCCCGGATGGCACACCACGATTTTTCCGCCGTATTTCGTTGCAGGCGCGATTTATTCCGGCTTTGCAATGGTGCTGACGATTGCGATTCCGTTGCGCAAAGCGTACGACCTGGAAGACTTTATCACGATGCGTCATCTGGACAACATGGCAACGGTGATGCTGGCGACGGGATTAATCGTAGCGTACGGCTACTTCTTCGAATTTTTCATGTCGCTCTACAGCGGCAACAAGTTTGACATGTTTCTGGTGCAGCAGCGATTGCATGGACCCTACTCGTCGTATTACTACGCGCTGATTTTGTGCAACATCCTGACGCCACAATTGCTCTGGATCCAAAAAGTACGAATGAATGTTGCAGCGCTGTTCGTGATGTCGCTGGTGATTAACGTGGGTATGTGGCTGGAGCGGTTTGTGATCGTGGTGATCAGTCTGACGCGGGATTTTATGCCCAGCGCGTGGGGACGTTATCAACCGACATTCTGGGACTGGAGCACGTTCATCGGAACGCTAGGCTTGTTCGTGTCGCTGCTGTTCTTGTTTGTGCGCGGCTTGCCGGCGATATCGATTGCGGAAATGCGTGAACTTGTGGCCCACACTTCCGAGGATCACGAATGAACCTGCCACATCCCCATCTCTATGGATTGCTAGGCGAATTCGATTCGCCGAAACAGTTAATGGACGCTGCGAAAAAGGTTCGCGAAGCGGGATACCGCCGTATTGATGCGTTTGTGCCGTTCCCGGTGGAAGGGCTCTCGCAGGCGCTCGGGCTTGGGCGGAAGCACGATCTTGTGCCCGCGCTGACGCTGGCTGGCGGACTTGGCGGCGGACTGACGGCATTCTTTTTCCAGCTCTGGGCGAACGTGTCGTCGTATCCGATGGACATCGCCGGCCGCCCGCTGAACAGCTGGCCGGCGTTCATTCCTGTGACGTTCGAACTGACGATTCTGGGTGCATCGCTTTCCGCGGTTTTTGGGATGCTGGCATTGAACAAGCTACCGCAGCCGCATCATCCGTTGTTCAACGTCGAACGGTTCAAGCGCGCATCGAACGACAAATTCTTTTTGTGCATCGAATCGCATGATCGGAAGTTCCACCTGGAAGAAACGGCACGCTTCATGCAAAGCATCAACGCCCAGCACGTGACGGAGGTGCGCGATGAAGATTAGCGCAGCTCTGTTTGTGGGCGCGGCTTGTTGCGCGTTGGCGATTTCGGGTTGCGACTATTCGCTGCGCCAGGATATGGCTAACCAGCCGTATAACCGGCCGCTTTCGCCGAGCGATTTTTTCGCTGACGGGCGTTCCGAGCGGCCGCTGATCGAAAATACGGTTGCGCACGGCGCGCCCGAAAACGACGTTTACAACGTGGCGAAGGATTACGCAGCATATCCGCTGCCGGTGAACGAGAAACTTTTGCAACGTGGCCAAGACCGGTACAAAATATTTTGCGCGCCTTGCCACGGATTGCAGGGAGATGGCAACGGAATGGCGGCCGTGCGCGGAATGAAACATCCGCCCAGCTACCATATAGACCGCTTGCGGCAGGCGCCAAATGGATATTTTTACGACGTGATGACCAACGGTTTTGGCGCAATGTACAGCTATTCAGAGCGCATTCCGCCGAGCGACCGCTGGGCGATCATCGCATATGTGCGTGCGCTGCAATTGAGCCGTAACGCCAAGACGAGTGACCTGCCGGAAAGCTTGCGGCAGAAATTGGCGAACAGCGCAGAATCTTCTGGAGGAACGAAGGAATGAGCGCGCAGGAATACAAAGCGCCGGATAGCGTTGGACGGCTGGAGAAGCGCGCGCTGGTGGTGGGAGTGCTGGGGCTGGTGGTGTCTATCATTGGATGGATCACCAAGCCCGAAGATTTTTTCCGGTCGTACCTGGTGGCGTTTTTGTTGGTGCTTGGGCTGTCGCTGGGCTCGCTCGGCCTCTTGATGTTGCAGCACTTAACCGGCGGGGATTGGGGAATTTTGATTCGGCGCCCGCTGGAATCCGCGACGCGCGTGCTGTGGCTCGTAGTGGCGTTTTCCGTGCCGCTGGTCTTTGGCATGAAGTACCTCTACACCACGCACACCGTAGGCGACGAAACGCGTATCGGCTGGCTTAATCCACCTCCAATTGGACACGAAGGCGCGCTTTCTGACCTGCAACAAAAATATCTGACGCACGATTTCTTTCTGCTGCGACTGGTGATCTACTTCGTAATCTGGATCGGACTAATGTGGTTGTTCAACCGGATGTCGCAAGAGCAAGATGTGAATAGGGACGATCGCAGGTTGCGCGGCCGGTTCAAGCGCTGGGCAGGACCGGGAATTATTCTTTATGTTTTCGCGATGACCTTTGCGGCCATCGACTGGTCCATGTCGCTTTCGCCCCATTGGGCATCGACAATTTACGGTTTCTTGTTCGTTGCGGGGCAGGCGATTTCCGCCATGTCGCTGATGATCATCACGGTAGTGATGTTCTCGCGCAGCGAACCTTTTTCTCACATCATCCAGAAACGCCATTTGCACGACTTGGGAAAACTGCTGTTCGCTTTCAATATGTTATGGGCGTACTTTTCGTTTTCGCAATTGCTGATTATCTGGTCTGGCAACCAACCGGAAGAAATCACGTTTTACAAATCGCGGCTCAACGGGTCATGGGGAGTTGTGGCAGCAATGGTGCTGCTGCTGCATTTCTTCATACCCTTTTTCGCGCTATTGTCCCGCGATGTGAAGCGCAATCAAGCAGTGTTGCCCAAGATTGCCATGTGGCTGATTGCGATGCGCTTCCTGGATATTTTCTGGCTGACGCGTCCGGAATTTACCTATCACGCGCTGCCAACGTTGTGGGATATCGCCGCAATTCTGGCATTGGGCGGGATCTGGCTATGGTTTTTCGCCGTGCAGTTGAAACAGCAACCGCTGTTGCCGCTGGGCGAACCGAAACTTGCGGAGGCGATCGCGAATCATGAGCACTGAGAAGCACAATAGCGGTCATGGCGACCCCGACGCTCCGTTCCACGAGACGGTGACGTTCGAACCCCGGGACATCAACGTCGGCACTGTCGCCAAGCAATTGATTTATCTCGGGCTTACAATCGTCATTGCGCTGCTGGTTTGCATTCCGGTGCTGAAATTTTTAACCGGCATGGCCGCCGAAAACGATACGCCAATGGCTCCGGTCCGGGCGCAGATGAGCACCGGCGATCGCGATAACATGTCTCTGCCTCCAGAGCCGCGTTTACAGGGGGTTCCGGGCCACACAGCCGACGCGCAGCAGGACTTGCGCGATAAAATTGCAGCCGACACCACGGCGAATGAATCGCTTGGCTGGGTGGACAAGGCGAATGGAATCGCGAAAATTCCTGTCAGCGAGGCCATGAAAATCATCGCGGAAAAAGGCGGCACGGCGTCGCTCAACGCAGCAGCTTCCAAGGGCAGTACGGGCTCAAAGCCAACGCCAGCCCAGGGAGAAAAGAAGCCATAAGGACTATGAAGAAGCTGCGCTCTATTTTCGTTCTCGCTGTCCTGCTTTTCGCGGGAGCGCGCAGCTTTGCGCAGGCGGTGCCGGATAACACCGGACAAGCCGCAACGAACTTGCCGACAATTTTGCAGAACGTGACTTTCCGCCCAGAGTTGAATGCACAGATGCCGCTGGAAACCGCATTCACGGATGAATCTGGCAAGAGCGTGCAGCTTGCGCAGTATTTCCATCAACAGAAGCCGGTGCTGGTGGCCTTCGTATACTACGGATGTCCGATGCTGTGCACGCAACTGGAGCAGGGCGTGGTCGGCTCGTTGCGAATGTTGTCGTTCAATCCGGGGCGCGATTATGACGTGATTTTTGTGAGCTTTGATGATCGCGACACCGCGCAAATGGCGGCGGCGAAAAAGAAAACTTCGCTTGATCACTTCCGTCGGCCAGAGACTGCGGCCGGCTGGCACTTCTTGACCGGCTCGAAAGAATCGATCGCGTCGATCACCAATGCCGCGAATTTTCATTTTAATTACGACACCAAGAACAATCTTTTCGCGCATGCCAGTGGAATCATGCTGCTGACTCCGGGCGGCCGCATTTCACGTTACTTTTATGGCGTGGAATTTCCCGGCCGCGATTTACGGTTGGGGCTGGTGGACGCGTCGCAAGGAAAGATCGGAACACCAGTAGACAAGATGCTGCTGTTCTGTTTTCAGTACGATCCGTCCACAGCGCGATATAGCGCGACGATTTTGAGCATTATGCGCCTGATGGCGGTCGGGACTGTCGCAGGCCTGCTGCTGATGATTTTGATTTTCCGCAGGCGTGACAAGCGCGCGGCACAAGCGAATTTGAGCCATCAAGGAGCGGACTGATCGTGCAGTCGCAAATGCCATTGTATCCGGAGCAGGCCTCGAACTTCGCTCCGCAAGTGGACAATCTGGTTTATTTCATGATTGCCGTGTGTGTGTTTTTCGCGGTGGTTATCTGCGCGGCGGTAATTTATTTTATCTTTAAGTATCAGCGCAAAACGCCGGATGAAATCGGAGCCGCTATTCACGGGGATTTGCGACTGGAAATCGCCTGGATCGTCCTGCCATTCCCGTTATTGTTGGTGATGTTCGGATGGGGCGCGGCAATTTATGTGGACTACCGCCACACCCCGACCGACACGCTGGATGTTTATGTGATTGGCAAGCAGTGGATGTGGAAGCTGCAGCAACCCGATGGGCGCAAGGAAATCAACGAACTGCATGTGCCGGTTGGCCGCAACGTACGGCTGATTATGGGCAGCGAGGACGTCATCCACGATTTTTCCGTGCCGTCGTTCCGGGTGAAAATGGATGTGGTGCCCGGCCACTACAACACCATGTGGTTCCGGCCGACCAAGGTTGGGAAATATCATTTTTTCTGTTCGCAGTATTGCGGGACCGACCACGCGGTCATGGGTGGCTGGGTTACGGTGATGGAGCCTGATGCATATGCCAAATGGCTGGCGGGGAGCAGCGGATCGGGCGATCCCGTGGCAGTAGGAGAAAAACTTTATTCCGAACTGGCCTGCAACACTTGCCACCTTCCGGATGGCAAGGGCCGCGGCCCATCGTATAACGGGTTATACGGTTCGCAGGTAAAGCTTGCCGACGGATCGACTGTCCTGGCGGATGACAACTACATTCGCGAATCGATTCTGCAGCCAAACGCGAAAATTGTTGCCGGGTATGTGCCGGTGATGCCCAGTTTTCAGGGCTTGGTCACCGAAGAGCAGATTGTGGACCTGACTGCGTACATCAAGTCGTTTAAGGACCAGCCGCCGGCAGCCAAGCCTGGCGCTGCCGCGCCGACAACGGGGAATAAATAGTATGGCCACCACAGAACTGCACGTTCCAAGTGGCGAGAAGATGCCGCGCGAGCATTATCTGAACGCGACTTATGGCATTCGCTCGTGGCTTTTGACGACCGACCATAAGCGCATCGCTATCCTGTATCTGATTTCAGTTACCTTTTTCTTTTTCGTCGGCGGACTATTCGCTACACTGATTCGCATCCACCTACTGACGCCTGGCGGCTATCTGGTTACGCCAGAAACTTACAACAAGCTGTTCACGATGCACGGCGTAGCGATGATTTTCTTTTTTCTGATTCCTTCGATTCCAGCGGTGCTGGGCAATTTCGTGATTCCGATCATGATCGGCGCGAAGGACTTGGCCTTTCCGAAGATCAATTTATTGAGCTGGTACATTTATCTGGTCGGCGGGGCGTTTGTTCTGTATTCGTTTGCGACCGGCGGCCTGGATACCGGCTGGACGTTCTACACGCCGCTGAGCAGCATTTATTCGAACTCCGCCGTGACGCCGGCGGTGATCGGCATCTTTATCAACGGTTTTTCGTCGATTCTGACCGGCCTTAACTTCATCGTCACGGTTCACACCATGCGCGCGCCGGGCATGACCTGGATGCGCTTGCCGCTGTTTGTCTGGGCGCACTACGCGACTAGCATTATTTTTGTTCTGGGCACTCCGGTCATCGCCATCACTTTGCTGCTGGCTGGCCTGGAGAGAATGTTCCACTTGGGCTTCTTCAATCCGGCCTACGGCGGCGATCCGATTCTGTTCCAGCACCTGTTCTGGTTTTACTCGCATCCGGCCGTATACATCATGATTCTGCCGGCCATGGGTGTAATCAGTGAAATCATCCCCACCTTCGCCCGCAAACCGATTTTTGGCTACGACTTCATCGCGGCTTCCAGCATCGGCATCGCGGTAATCGGTTTCATCGTCTGGGCGCATCACATGTTTCTCACTGGCCAGTCGACTTATTCGGCCGTGGCGTTTTCGTTTCTAACTTTCCTGGTCGCCGTCCCATCGGCCGTCAAAGTATTTAACTGGACCTCGACCCTTTATAAAGGGTCGATCGCCTTCGACACTCCAATGCTGTATGGCCTGGGCTTTATCGGACTATTCACCATTGGCGGCCTGACAGGATTGTTTCTCGCCTGCCTGGGCCTGGATATTCACCTGCACGATACTTACTTTGTGGTCGCGCACTTCCACTACATCATGGTCGGCGGAGCGATCATGGGCTATCTGGGCGGAATACATTACTGGTGGCCTAAGATCACGGGACGGCTCTATCCGGAATTTCTTGCGCGTATTGCAGCCATCGTCCTTTTTATCGGATTTAACCTGACGTTCTTTCCGCAATTTATTTTGGGCTACCTGGGAATGCCGCGCCGCTACCACGACTATCCGCCGGAATACCAGGTGCTGAATGTGATGTCCACTGCGGGTGCTTCGATTCTCGCGCTAGACCGGGCTTGAGTGGACGACCGATTCTCCGCCGTTGACCGAGAATTTCGTCGAAACGCCGGTGGTGGATTGGGAAGTGTACGACTTCGAACACCGGCCGGAGTTGGGGCTGCGCGGCGCGATTGCGAAGAAGCCGCTGCCAACGCACGGCGACGATTAATGGATTTAATTAGGTAGCGAAAGAAAAGAGGAATACCGAGTGCACCGCACCGGAGAGCTGTTTGGACAATTTCAGACGCTGGAGCAGCAGAAAGAAACCGCTACGCTTGGAATGTGGGTCTTTCTGGTTACCGAAATTTTATTTTTCGGCGGCCTGTTCCTCACATACTCAATCAATCGCCATGCATACTCGACCGCATTCGGTATTGGCGGGAATATGCTGTCGTTGCCGCTCGGTTTTGGCAACACCATCGTCCTGATTGCCAGCAGCTTCACCATGGCCATGTCGGTATGGTCGGCCCAGACTAGCCACAAAAAACTAGTCCCTTTATTTCTGATAGCGACTCTTGCTCTGGGTTCCGTCTTCCTGGGCATCAAAGTCATCGAATACAAGCAAAAGTTCGATCACCATTTGATTCCTGGCCACAGCTTCGACATTACCTACTGTTCCAAGAATCCCTCTGCCTGTGATCTCTCAGGTAAGGATCTGGACGACGAAAAGAAGGAAATTAAGGAAGGCATCGAAGTGGAAGCGGACGAAGCGAAAAAGCGAGGCGCCGCCAATCCTGAAGAAGTCGGTGCCGCTGCCTTGAACGCCCACGCCCAGCTGTACTTTTCCCTCTATTTTGGAATGACGGGGTTACACGCACTGCACATGATCGTCGGCGCCGGGCTCTTGCTGTGGCTTATTGTGGAGGCACGCAAAGGCAGGTTCGATGCGAACTACAACACTCCAGTGGATAATATCGGTCTTTACTGGCACTTCGTTGATATCGTCTGGATTTTCTTATTTCCGTTGCTCTATCTGATCAACCGGCACTTGGCCTGAGCGGAGAATCGCGTGGCAGAACATTCCGAACATATTGTTTCCCCCAAAGTCTACGCGGTCGTGCTTACGGCGCTGCTTGTAGGCACATTTTTGACAGTCCAAGCCGCGAAAGTGGACCTCGGCCGCCTGAACATCGTTGCAGCCCTCGGTATAGCTACCATTAAAATGACGCTGGTAATTCTGTTTTTCATGCATGGCAAGTACAGTCCGCGGCGCACCAAACTGGTCATCCTGGCCGGTTTTTTCTGGCTGGCGATTATGTTGGGACTTACGCTGGCGGATTATTCTACGCGCCACGCTGAACCCAGCCGCACTCAGCTAAGCTCGCCTGCTTCTTCACCTCTTGTTCGCTGCTAGCATTTCGGAAGATTGCTTCGCCCCAATCTCGTGGTATGGCGCTTTCGAATTTTCTTCGATAAACACACTTCTACGCTCGTTTAAGAGCGCTGTTTTGAGTCTATTAGCCTTTTTACGGATCCCGAAGCGTTGGGATTCGTCGTGCGGAAACAAAAATGGGGAGAAGGTAGCCGGCCCAGCCCTCAATCCCCTAAAGGGATCCTCGGCTAACTCCTCCCACTCTTTCTGACTATGCAAGCTCCGCGCCAACCCTAACTCCTTTAGCTGCAACACCAGGCTGCTTAGCATGTTTGTAAAAATGCGCCACCCTCGCGAAAATTTACTTGTAGGGTAGATCTTGTACGCCATTTTTTGTCAATCGATGGGCGGTACGTTGCTGACTTCTAGCCGCAAAGTTGACCCGTGCGAACATCGCCTGCTATGGTTAAAAGTTATTCTGCCCTCAGTGTGCTTACTGGGTGCCGAGGCTCCTGTGGAGGGGCTTGCATAGACCATGGGCCTTACCAAACTTATCGTTCGCGGCGCAAGGCAGAACAACCTCAAAAATATTAGCCTGGAGATTCCCAGAAATTCGCTGACGGTGATAACCGGCCTGTCCGGGTCCGGAAAGTCGTCGTTGGCGTTCGACACGATTTACGCCGAGGGCCAGCGCCGTTATGTGGAGTCTTTATCCGCGTACGCACGGCAGTTCCTCGACCAGATGGAGCGCCCGGAAGTGGACGTAATCGAAGGGCTTTCGCCTTCGATTGCCATAGAGCAAAAGACAACGACGCGGTCACCGCGATCCACAGTCGGCACCATTACCGAAATTTACGATTATCTGCGCGTGGTGTATGCCTCGGTCGGTGTGCCACATTGCCCGAGCTGCGGAAAGCCCATCAAGCGCCAGTCGAGCGAAGCAATCGTTCAGGCCATTCTTGGCGGCGAACTGAGTAAGACGGATGATCGGGTGATGATTCTTGCGCCGATCGTTCGCGGGCGCAAAGGTGCATACCGAAAAGAACTCGAAAAACTTTCCCAGGACGGATATGTTCGCGTGAGGATCAACGGCGAGCTTTTCCCGCTGGACGATCCACCGCAGCTGGACAAAAGGAAAAATCACACTATCGAAGTGGTAGTGGACCGTCTGCTGGTGAAGCAGGGAATTGCGTCGCGTCTCGAACAGTCGATCGCGACCGCGCTGAAGCTGGCGGCGGGACTGGTTACGGTTGCCGTAGTCGGTGGCAAGGATTTTACGTTCTCGGAAAAGCTGGCTTGTCCTGATTGCGGCATCAGCGTTCCGCAGCTTGAACCGCGCTCGTTCAGTTTTAATTCGCCCTATGGCGCGTGCCCTGGGTGCAATGGCCTCGGTTCGAAGTACGATTTCGATCCCGCCAAGGTGGTCACGGATTGGACACGCCCACTTTTCGACGGCGGACTGGGGCCGGGATCGTCTTCTGCAATTCTGAAACGCACGCTGGAGCTGGCCGCCTACGCTCACGGGTTCGATCTAGACGCGCCGTTCGAAAAGCTTCTCGCCAAAACGCAGAACCTGATTTTGTACGGGTATCCGCCGGTCGGCGCGCCCGGATATTCCGGCGACGATTCGAAAAAGTCCAAGATCAAATCCACAAAAAGTTTCCGGTTTCAGGGCGTCCTGAAATTTCTCGAGCGCAATTTTGCAGACTCCAATTCCGATTCTTATCGCGAATGGATGACGCAGTATATGTCCGCGACGCTTTGCAGCACGTGCTCCGGTAAGCGCCTGCGTCCCGAATCGCTGGCGGTGAAACTGGCCGGCTGGTCCATTGCCGATTTCACGGCGCTTTCGCTGGCTGCGGCCCGGCCGGCCGTTGACAGCATTATTGCGCAGCTCACGCCGCGCCAGAAAGAGATTGCCGCGCGTCCGCTGGAAGAAGTTGCGGAAAGAATCGACTTTTTGCTGGCGGTGGGACTGGGCTACCTGAGTTTGAGCCGTTCCGCGGCCACACTTTCCGGCGGAGAAGCTCAGCGCATCCGTTTGGCTACCCAGATTGGTTCGCGGCTGCGTGGTGTGCTGTATGTGCTGGACGAGCCCTCGATCGGCCTGCACGCGCGTGACAATGACCGGTTGCTCGGATCGCTGGAGCGGCTGCGAAATCTTGGCAATACCGTGATCGTGGTCGAGCACGACGAAGACACCATCCGGCGCGCCGACTTTGTTCTGGACCTCGGTCCCGGCGCGGGCAATGCCGGAGGATATCTGGTGGCGCAGGGAAAGCCAGAGCAGATTGCGGCCAGCGCCGAATCACTGACCGGACAATATCTTTCCGGCGTCGCAAAAATTCCCGTCCCGGAAGTACGACGCAGTCCCAATGGAAAATCCATTCAGGTTCTCGGGGCCTCAGCAAATAACCTGAAGGAAATTGATGTGACGATTCCGCTCGGCTTGCTCACGGTGGTGACGGGCGTTTCGGGGTCGGGCAAGTCCACGCTGGTCAACGACATTTTGTACCGCGCGCTGGCACATAAACTCTATCGCTCGATGGAGCTCCCGGGAGCGCATGGCTCGGTTCTTGGAATCGAGCATATCGACAAAATCATCGAGATTGACCAGGCGCCCATCGGACGCACGCCGCGTTCGAATCCCGCAACATATAGCGGAGTATTTGCGCCGATCCGCGAACTTTTCGCGATGCTGCCGGAATCACGCGAACGCGGCTACAAGCCCGGCCGCTTCAGCTTCAACGTCAAGGGCGGCCGCTGCGAAGCTTGCCAGGGCGATGGCCTGCGCCGCATCGAGATGAATTTCCTGCCCGATGTTTACGTGATGTGCGAAGTGTGCCGCGGGCGGCGTTACAATTCCGAAACTCTCGCAGTGCGCTTCAAGGGCCACTCGATCAGCGACATCCTGAACATGCAGGCCGTGGACGCGCTCAAGCTCCTTGAAAACATTCCGCAAATTCAGCAGAAGCTTGCCACCATCGTGGAAGTCGGCCTCGGCTACGTGCAACTGGGCCAGTCTGCAACAACTCTGTCTGGGGGTGAAGCGCAGAGAATTAAACTCGCGCGCGAGCTTTCCAAGCGGCAAACCGGGCGCACGTTTTACATTCTGGACGAACCCACGACGGGATTGCATTTTGACGATGTCCGGAAATTACTAGACGTTCTGCAGCGGCTCGTTTCGCTCGGCAACACTGTGCTGATCATTGAGCACAATCTGGACGTCATCAAGCAAGCCGACTGGGTCATCGATCTTGGCCCTGAAGGCGGCGAAGGCGGCGGGCGCATTGTGGTGCAAGGTTCGCCGGAAACTGTCGTTCGCAACAAAAAGTCCTACACCGGGCAGGCGCTAACTCGCGTACTCTCGTCACATACAGGTTCGAACGGTTCGGGTAAGTAGCGAATCACGGTTTTTCGGAGTGTGCCACCGATGGGAGCTCTTCTTTATTTCGGATTGAAATTTCTTGCCTACACTCTCTGGTGTTATTTCGGATTATTCAAGTTTCGGCACGAATTGCAGCCGGCTTGGCCGCGCGCTGTCGCCTACGGTTTTCTCCGGCTGTTCATGGGACTTTTCTTCGGTGTGCTGATCTGGTTGTTGAGCACTACTTTGCTGACCAGGCTGGGATATGGATTCTCGCAGAACGTTTTGACCTACCTTCTCGTTTACGTTCCTGTGCGCTGGATTGAATGGACGATCATGGCGATGATTATCATGCCGGCTTCATTCCCGCTCTGGCGCTGGGCCGGCGGCAGCAACATCAACGATCGCTTGTGGCGCCTCGGCGGCATCGCAATCTCTTGCCTGGCGGACATTCCCTTGATTGTGTCGCTTGGCGGCGTCGTTCCCGTGGGCCGTTTTTTGTGCTGAATTAATTCTTTCTTCAGGCGAGGCTCCGGGTGCATGGCGGTGGCGCGCGCGCTTTCTTGCGCAAGCCCCAGTTTCCCGTTTACAGTGAATTGTCCAGAATGAATACCGTCTATCAGCTGCAGCCTCTCGTCCTCGGCGATGTCGCGACGTATCCGCTGGCTTCGCGGAAAAGCAAGGTCTCGGTAGCCGACTTTGCCAGGCCCGCCGGGAATGCCTCCGTCGCAAAATTCCTTGATGCGCTGCCCACAATTTTGGCGGCGGGCGATTTTCGCTGCGTGGCGTCGGCCATTCAACTGGCAAAGCGCCAGCGCCGGACAATTCTGTGGGGAATGGGCGGTCACGTCGTCAAAACCGGGCTCGGTCCACTCGTCGTGGACCTGATGCGACGCGGATTCGTCTCCGGAATCGCGATGAACGGCGCGGCACTCATACACGACTTTGAAATCGCCTTATCTGGCCAGACATCGGAAGACGTGGAAGCAGGCTTAACCGAGGGTAAATTCGGCATGGCGACGGAGACTGGGCTTTTTCTGAATCAGATTGCAGGCACTGCGGCGTTCTCAGGTATAGGCTATGGCGAGGCTGCGGGAAAATTTCTTTCCGGTCGCCGTCTGATGCCGCAAAACGCGCAAGCCAGTATCCTCTTTAATGCTTACAAGTTCCACATCCCGGTGACCATTCATCTCGCAATTGGTACCGACATTCCGCACATGCATCCCGCAGCGGATGGAGCGTCTCTCGGAGCCGCTACGCATCACGATTTTCGCCTGTTTTGCGGCCTCGTGAAAGAGATGCATCCCGGCGGCGTGTACCTGAATTGGGGTTCGGCGGTACTGCTACCCGAGATTTTCTTGAAGGCGGTATCGGTGGTGAGAAATCTCCGCGTTCCGCTAATGCCGATCACCACCGCCAACTTCGATTTTATTCAGCATTACCGGCCACTGCAGAATGTAGTGAAACGTCCCACGGCATCATCGAATAAAAGCCGTTCCTCGCAGTCGAAAGGCTACGCCATCACAGGCCATCACGAACTCCTGTTTCCGCTGATTGCTGCCGCACTGGTGTCTGGATGGCCGCGCGCGCCGCGCCCGGCGAGGAAAAAAGCATGACGGGTTTTGACGATACGAAACCACTAGCCCCAGACCCGCCGGCTGAGCCATCGAGCGACTCGCAGAATTCCACCGACGATCTTGCGGACAAAATTGTTGTCGGTGTCCCGGAAACCCTTCCTGGTTCCCTGGGCGATCCGATTTCGCTGCCAAGCGATCTTCCGCCACCGGCTGCCGTGCCGTACCGGCCGGATCTTCCGGACGACTTACGCGTCCCGTGGGGATGGCTGCACTTTCTAGTCTTCTTTATTTTCGGAATTGTGAGCTTTGTCGTCACCCAGATTGGCGCCACGCTTTATTTGATGTCCCAGTCGCACAACGCTCAACTGACACAAAAAGATCTGGAACATCTTGCGGCATCCAAGCCGATTATTCCTATTACCGCAAACGTGCTGTTATATGCGCTGCTTATTTTGTTCCTATACGTCAGCATTCCAATTTTGAAGAATCTTCCCTTCTGGCGGACGTTCGGTTGGCGAAAGCTTATTCCCGTCGCAGGAATGCCTTCCAGTCCCTGGGTTTATTTCGCTGGCGGCATTGCATTGTCCTTGTGCGTGGCGGTTGTCAGCAGTCGCATAAAGACGCCAGAAAATCTTCCAATCGAAGAACTTTTTAAAAGTCGCGTCGGCGCTTTTCTTTTGATGGGCATGGCGGTATTGATTGCTCCGCTGGTGGAAGAGACGGTTTTTCGTGGCTATCTCTACCCGCTTTTCGCGAAGAATCTGGGCGTTGCTCCGGGAGTTGTAATCACCGGCGTGTTGTTCGGCCTAATGCACGCTCCCCAGCTTGGCTGGACATGGGGCTTGGTGGCCATGCTGATCACCGTGGGAATAATCTTTACCTTAGCGCGGGCAAGAGCCGGAACCGTAGTTGCCAGTTATCTGATTCATCTGGGATATAACTCGATGATCGCCGTCACGGCGATCCTGGCCACGCACGGATTCACTCGCATGCCGCCGCACCCTTAAAGCGATTCTTGGCCGCGGCGCCAGCCCTCATCTACAATAGAATTTTGCGGAGATGAAAATCGAATGTATGTAGCGCAACCGATTGAATGGACCGATCACGGTGTGGTCATGCTGGACCAGCGCCGGCTTCCAAGCGAAGAGATTTCCCACACCTACACGACCTACCAGGACGTGGCAAAAGCCATTCGCGAAATGGTGATTCGCGGAGCGCCTGCAATCGGGGTCGCCGCTGCGATGGGCGTAGCCATCGGCGTGCAGAATTCTTCAGCGAAGTCGCTGGAAGATTTGCGGGCGGAATTTCCGGTAATTATTGAAACTTTAGCCAAGACACGTCCTACTGCTGTAGACCTTTTCTGGGCGCTCGAGCGTATGAAACGCCGGTTCACGGAACTAGCCGCGCAGACCTCTGATCTCGCGCGGATCAAGACCGCGCTGGTCGAGGAAGCGAAAGCTGTGCACCTCGAAAAACGCGCAACTGATGAAGCGATTGGCCGCTTTGGCGCGGAATTCATGCCGCAGGATGGCCGCGTAATGACTCAGTGCAACGCGGGAGCGTTGGCGACCGCAGGCATCGGTACAGCTCTCGGCGTGATTCAAGTCGCGATCGAGCAAGGCAAGAAGCTGCACATTCTCGTTCCTGAGACTCGTCCATACTTACAAGGAGCGCGCCTCACGGCTTGGGAACTTCACCGCAGCAACATTCCGCTTACGCTGATTACCGACAACATGGTGGGCCACTTCCTGAAAACGGGAAATGTCAGCGCGATTGTCACCGGAGCCGATCGCATCGCCGCCAACGGCGACACCGCCAACAAGATCGGCACCTATCAGATTGCGGTGCTCGCGCGCGAACACAACGTGCCGTTCTATATTGCCGCGCCAGTTTCCACCTTTGATCTCTCGATCGCTTCCGGCGAACAAATCCCCATCGAAGAACGATCTGCCGCCGAGGTCACTCAGATCCAGGGCATTCGCATCGCTCCGGACGTTCATGCGGCGCACCCCGCGTTCGATGTCACACCGCATCGCTACATTGCGGCCATCTTCACCGAACGCGGCATCGCGCGCGCGCCTTACACCGAATCACTCAAGGCACTTGCCTCCGCGGAACATTCCTTTTCTGTTGTCTGAATCGCCGCATTCGCAGGCGTCATTTTCCTCGCGTTAGCGACATTGTTTCCGCACCGGCGTTCTTCTGGTCCTTGTACATGGTCCAAGTCTCATTCAGGTGGTTGGCGTCGACCAGCTTGAATACCGCATGGTGCATGTGCAAGTCATCCGGTTTCAGGTTGGTCGCACCAACAAAGTCGAACGTGAGAGTGCCTGCTGCGGCGTCGTACGTCGCTGCCATCGTTGGCTGATTTCCCGCATGACAATAGTGCGTCAGCTTCAGTGTGTCGCCGTCCAGGTAATACATCGTAATCATGTTCATCGGTCTTCCGCCTTCGATCATTTGAAATCTCTCGAGAACCGCATTTCCGTCCGATGTCACTTCAATATCCGCGGTTAATTTCGCATTGTCTGGCGTGCTTCCTTCCCAGTGACCGGCCAGGGATTTCATTTTCTCGAACGCCGCCGCGCCGTTATTCCCCGCCCGTGTATTCACGGCAAGAAAAAGCGGTAGCAAACAAACTAAAGCGACCAAAACTGTCGATTTCCTATTCATCGTTCTTCTCCTTGTGCGCCGGCTAAACCGGCGAGGTGTAGTGAATGAAAAAGTCATACGGTAGTGGATTAGCGACCCACATCGGCCCCGAGTCATGCGGAGCCGCTCGCAAGGGCGGCGTCGAAGCGTTGACAGGGGAACGTGCGGGCCGGGTATTCAGCCGCGTAAGACAATTACTCCGGGACGCCGACGCTGTAAGGAGAAGCGGAAGGCCCCATCTGGAACGCCGATATCGCGAGGCGTTGCAGAGTCCCGCGCGGTCAGAGACCCCGTGCACGTACGTAAACACCTCGCTCGGGAACCGGGAGATCCCAAGTCCGCCCAAGGCCGCAGTTGCCTTGGGACGTGTCGGGAAGTCTAAGGACGTACGCCGATGACGAACGGACCTGGGAAGTCGGACAGACCAGTAGTACCTGAGAAGTCTCCGAACAAAGCCGGGCAACCGGTGGCGGAGGAGATGAAGGGAAGCGGTCTGGCCAAAGGGAACCTGCCACAGCAAAACGCGTCCCGGACACCGAGCCGGAAAGACACGCCTAGTGCGCTGGAGCGGGTACGTCAAGCAGCAGGAAAGGATAAGAAGTTGCGGTGCACGGCGCTCCTGCACCATATCTATAACCTGGAAACGCTGCGCATGGC
>WNFH01000172.1_pt1 | contig 36650 bp, 24 predicted proteins | sample 5400411 | NCBI WGS metagenome assembly WNFH01 (sample SAMN13153347, study PRJNA577476) | soil metagenome | isolation source: 200 cm saprolite under Douglas fir tree site 2 hole 3 | place: USA:California | collected 2015-04-18 | reverse complement strand
TCGTGAAGTTCGGGACCGCGAGCGCGGAGATGGTCGCGTACCTCTGGATCGCCGTGGAGAACGGCAAGTCGATGATGGTCTGCGGAGGGACGGCGAGCGGCAAGACCGCGACCCTGAACAGCGCCGCCCTCTTCATCCGGCCGGGCGCGAAGATCGTGTCCATCGAGGACACCCGCGAGATCAACCTGCCCCATGAGAACTGGATCCCGGGGACGACGCGGTCCGGGGTCGGCGAGCGGGGCCCCGACGGCAAGGCGGGCGGCGAGATCGACATGTACGACCTCGTGCGAGCCGCGCTGCGCCAGCGGCCGAACTACATCGTCGTCGGAGAGGTCCGCGGCAAGGAGACGTACACGATGTTCCAGGCCATGGCGACGGGCCACCCGACGATGTCCACGATGCACGCAGACTCCGTCAAATCGATGGTGAACCGGCTGGAGAACCCGCCGATCAACACCCCGCGGATCCTGTTGACCGCCTTGAACTTCGTCATCATCCAGTCCCACGCCCGGATCGGAGACTCGATCGTGCGACGGATGAAGCAGGTCGTCGAGCTCGTCGGGTTTGAGCCGGAGACGAACGAACTCATCACGAACACGGTCTACGAGTGGGACGCCGCGACGGACACGTTCGTGTACAAGGGGCACTCGTTCCTGTTCGATGAGATCATGGAAATGAAGAACATGACTCACGAGGAGATGGAGGCGGAATTCCAGCGCCGGGTCGACATTATCAACTACATGCTGCAAAAGAACCTGATCGACTTCCGAGAAATCGCGAAGATCGTCGTCCAGTACTACCAGTACCCCGAGGAGACCGCGAAGCGGGTCCGAGAAGAGATGGGCTGGCAGGACCATGCGGTCATGAAGGCCGTCGAGGCAGGGGGCGAGACCGTTGGGTAGCTCGGCATTCGAGAAACTCGAGACGCGAGGCACGCTCACGAAGACGAAGCGGTTCCGCCCGGGCGAGGAGACCGACAAGGGCGCCCACATGGTGAAGCTCCCGAAGGGAGCCAAGCCGGTCAACGTCAGCTTGCCCCCGAAGGCTCAGGTCGCGTGGCGGATGTTCGGGAAGTTCGTCCAGGCCCGGACCGGGAGCGACCCGGAGCTCGAGGACAACCTTCTGAAGGCCCACATCCGGCTCCGGCCCGAAGAGTACCTGGCGGTCGCTTGGATGAACACTACGTTCGCGGCCGTTGGCGCGGTCGTCGCCGCGTTCGTTGCGGCGCTGTTCCTGCTCATCCTGAGCATCCCGATCGTTACGCTCCTCACCATCTTCGCGCTCGTCGCGGCCATTCCGATCTTCTTCTCGTACATGTACGCGTTCGGCCTCCCGGTCGGTTATCACGGCAAGCCCGCGGGCATGGCGAAGAAGCGCGGCCACAAGATCGACAAGCGGATCTCCGGCGCAATGTCGTTCATCTCTGCGATGGCCTCCGCCAACGTCCCCGTCGACGTGATCTTCAAAGAGCTCTCCAAACAGACCATCTACGGAGAGGTCGCCAAGGAGGCGGAGTGGATCACCCGAGACACGGAGCTGCTCGGCCTGGACATCTTGACCGCGATCCGGAAGGCCGCGCAGCGCTCTCCGTCCTCAAAGTTCTCGGACTTCCTCCAAGGCGTCGTGACGACTTCCACGAGCGGCGGCCAGCTCAAACCCTACTTCCTCGTGAAGGCGGAGCAGTTCGAGAAGGAAGACCGCCTCGAGATGCGGAAGAAGATGGAGACGCTCGGGATGCTCGCGGAGTCGTTCGTGACCGTCGTCGTGGCGTTCCCGCTTTTCCTCGTCGTGATCATGGCGATCATGGCCCTGATCAGCAAGACGGGGTCCGGATTCGTCGTCCTCCTCTTGTACGTCGTCGTCGCGCTCATGATCCCGATGAGCCAGTTCGGATTCATCTTCGTCATCTGGAACATGGAACAGGAGGGCTGAGATGACGAATCTCGAGCTTCAGAAGGCCCGACTTCGGCGGACGGAGAAGGGAGACCGCCGCAAGAGCGTCACTGGCATCGGGTCGGCCCTGTTCGCCCTCTTTGCGTTCGTCGCCTTCCTGAACCTAATCGACTCGGTGAACCTCGCCTTCCGAGCCACCCAAGGTCCCACGGAACGGTTCCTGTACTGGCTCGTGGTGGCGACCCTCGGCTTCATCGGGCCATACGGATTTTACGTGGCGAAGCTTCAGCGGGAAGTAAAACAGATCGAACGCCGGCTCCCGGACTTCCTCCGCGATGTCGCGGAGGCCGGGCGCTTCGGCATGACACTGGCCGATGCCATCGTCGTCTCGTCCGGAGGCCGCTACGGTAAGCTCACGCCGGAAATCAAGAAGATGGCGGCCCAGATCACGTGGGGCGTCCCCGCAACGGAGGCGCTGCGCCTCTTTGCGGAGCGCGTGAAAACCCCGATGGTCGGGCGGGTCGTCGCAATCATCGCCAAGTCCTCCGATGCGGGAGGCGACGTCGCCGACGTCCTGACGATGGTCAGCCACGACACGAAGGAGAACCAGCTGACCGAGGATGAGCGCCGGATCACGATGTCGACGTACATCGCGGTGATTTACATTTCCTTCATGGTGTTCCTCGTGACGATCTGGATTCTGGACGTGACGTTCCTGCCGAAGATGCTCGAGGCGAGCGGCGCGCTGGCCACGACCGCCGGCGCCGTCCAGAGCCCGCTGGCCCAAGACCTTCCGGGGGTCGTCAACCAAATCCGAATCGCGTTCTTCATCGCGACGGTCGTGCACGGCCTCGGGGACGGCATCCTCGCGGGCGTCCTGGACACGGGGAAGATCCCGAACGGGCTGCGGCACAGCTTCATCATGCTCGTGATTGCCCTGTTCGCTTTCCTGTTCATCTGAGGTGACCGAATGGCCCAATCCACGCAGCGGAATTACGCGCAGACGGAGGACCAGGACCGGAGGGGCTCCGACCGGGACGAAGCGAAGCGCATGGTCGACGGCATGGACGAGAAGAAGAAGAGCAGCACCGCCGCGACGCTCGATTCGATCAAGAAACGCTACTTCACCCGACTCCTCGGGGACAAGGGCATCAAGGTCAAATCGCCGAAGGTGAGCAGTGTCGAGGAGACGAGCCTCGGCAAGATCACGACGATCCCGAAGATCGTTCAGCGGAACATGAACGAGATTGAGATCCAGCCGATCCTGAAGAACTTCTCGTATGTCCGGATCTTGTACGACACGATGGCGAACGAGTACTTCTACGAGGCGATCGAGCCGAAGCTCATCGAGGAAGAGTCGGAAATCCTCGATGTCCTCAAGGAGATCCTCGTCGAGAACCTCGAGATGCTGGACGACGCGGACCGCGGCCGGAAGGAGAACTACTTGCGGCGCATCGTCGACGGCCTCCTCCGGGAGTTGGGCGTCGAGCTCCATCCGGTGTCGAAGGAACGCGTCCTCTATTACGTCTACAGGGACTTCATCCGGTACGGGCCGATCGACGTCGTCATGACGGACGTTCAGGTCGAAGATGTCTCGTGCGACGGCGTCCGCGTGCCGCTCTACATCTACCATCGCAAGTACGGCTCCATCCCGTCGAACCTCAAGTTCGACAACGCGGAGGAGCTCGACTCGTTCGTGGTGTGGCTCGCGCAGCGGTCCGGGAAGCACATCTCCGTCGCGCAACCGATGCTCGACGCGACGATCCCGGACGGCTCGCGTCTGCAGGCCACCCTCGGCATGCACGTCACGAAGCGAGGATCCTCCTTCACCATCCGGCGATTCCGAGAGAACCCCTTCACCCCGCTCGACCTCGTCCGGTTCAAGACGATGTCGCCCGAGATGATGGCGTACCTGTGGCTCGCGATCGAGAACGGGCAATCGATGCTCATCTGCGGCGGCACCGCCTCCGGGAAGACCACGACGCTGAATGCGATCCTGCTGTTCATCCCGCCCCAGATGAAGATCGTGTCCATCGAAGACACGCGGGAACTGAACCTGCCCCACGAGAACTGGGTCCCGCTGCTCACCCGCGCCGGGTTCGGCGGTCGGGTCGCTTCCACGGGGAAGCCCGCGGGGGAGATCGACATGTTCGACCTGCTCACGGCGGCCCTCCGTCAGCGGCCGCAGTACATGATGATCGGAGAAGTCCGTGGACCCGAGGCGTTCGTCGTGTTCCAGGCCATGGCCACCGGCAAGTCCGCGTACACGACGTTCCACGCGGATGATGTCCAGGCGATGGTCCACCGCCTCGAGAACGATCCGATCAACCTGCCGCGGGCCCTCGTCGCGGCCCTCGACATCGTCTTGCTCCAGGCGCAGGTGAAGGTCGGCACGGACATGACCCGGCGCGTGAAGGCGATCGTCGAGGTCGTCGGCACGGACCCCGAGTCGAACGAGCTGATCACGAACTCCGCGTACACCTGGAACCCGGCGGATGATACGTTCAACTACAGCGGTCACTCGTATGTCTACGAGAAGATCTCCCTCGCCCGGAACTGGAACCAGCGGAGGATGGAACAGGAGGTCAAACGCCGCCTGGACATCTTCGAGTACATGAAACGGATGGAGATCAAGAACTACCGGGACGTCGCGAAGATCGTGTCGTCGTACTACAAGGACCCGGACGGGATGATCAAGATCATCCGCGACACGCTCCAGGCCCAAGGCGTCGCGGTGCCCGCGAACTGAGGACCGCTACGGACCGCCCCGGCGACGAACGCCGAGGGACGCGGTCCCGGACGCCGCGAGGAAGCCTCCGAGGATCAGGAACAGGATGGCGCTCGCATGGTTCGCGATGAGCCATCCCGCGAGCGCCGCCCCGATCGATCCGATGCCGAAGACGCTCAAGAACGTGAAACCGAAGGCGAGGCCGCGAATCGACCCGGGCACCTCCCCGGTGACCAGGATGTTCTGAAGGGGCTCGAGCGAGAACAGGAGAAATCCGAAGAGCAGCGCCGCGGTCGTGAACGCGCCCCCCCGCGGAAGGACCGCCAGGAGGACCAGCACCGTGGCGGCGGCGACCGATAACCCGAACAAGATTCGTTCGGATTGACGGCGGTCCGCGAGTCGACCGGACACGACCTGTCCGATGGCCCCGAGGGCGAGGGCCAACGCGAAGAATTCGGCCCCCACGAATCGCGGCAGGAACGTGAGCCCGCCTTGATAGGCGAAGCCTGCGAACATGTAGACGAGGAGGATGAACGCAAATGAGCGACTCCAGAGGGGCCGTGGAGATCCGTTTGAACCGAGGGCCGAGGCGGGGAGTTCGCAGGGGAGTCGCGCGACGAAGAGCAGGAGGAGCGCGACGAGCCCCGGGACGACCAGGAGCCCGGCTACGGACCGCCAGGACCAGCCGATCGCCAACGTCGCCCCGACGAATGCCGGGCCCGCGGCAATCCCGAGGCTCCCGCCCATACCGTGCCAGCCCATCCCTCGGCCTTGCTCTGCGACGACGCGCGAGATGATGGACAATCCCGTGGGATGGTATATCCCGGAGAAGAGCCCCAGCGCACCGAGGGAGAGCGCGAGGAACGGAATCGACGGACTTGCCGCGACCGCCACCATGGAAGTCGCGATCCCGGCCGCACAGAGGAGCAGCAGGCGGCCGGGCGGTCGCCGGTCTGCGAGGAATCCGAACGGGACCGCCCCCAAGCCGTAGAAGCCGAAACCCACGGCCGCCAGCAGGCCGAGGGTCACGTCGGTTGCGCCGAACTCTGGCTGCCAGGCAAGAAGGAAGATGGGGATCGACAAGATGTTCGCGTGGACCACGCCGTGCAGGAATCCGAGGACGGCTACGACGCGCCGATCCTCCCGCCGCATCCAGTCCCCATCGCCCAAGCGGCATAAGGACTTCTGCGGTCACACGCGCAGAATCGCGCGGACCGCTCCTGGAATCTCGAGGACCAGGCTCACGACAATCGCAAGGAGCCGCCAAAGCCCGCGTGGGAGGGACACACGACGAAAAGCGCGAGGGAGGCCTATGGTCGTTTGGTTATCGTTCGGCCCGCGCCGAACCGGTTCCGCGGGATGACTACCTGGTGGGAATCGAGGTCCGGACCGGAACCAGTTCACGCCTCGTCGTCCTTCGCCTCGTCGTCGGTCCCAGACTGCGATGCGGCCTCTTCGTCTTCGACCGCCTTCTTGACGAGCTTCTTCTGAATGAGCGGTTGGGGCGTGATCGCTTTGCGGATGACCCGGCGGGGGATGGCATCCGACACGGGAGCTCCGGCGGCCGTGGCCGGCGCAGCCCCAGCCGCGGCCTGCGAACCGGACGGCGCCTCGGCGGCGGACGCGGCTCGGACCGGTTGGCGGGCCACCGACGGGACCTGGACGACTCCGCTGCCTCCGCCACCGCTCGGCGGGCGTTGCACTTCCCGCATCAACGATCCGCACTTGTGGCACACGTTGGCCGTCACGGAGTTGAGGGTGCCGCAGGTCGGGCACGGCTTCGAGCCCATCTTGCGCATCTCCTCTTCCTCGCGGAGCCAGTCTTCGAACGTCACGAAGGTGGGCTGTTTCTTCCACCAGTCCTGGAAGTCCCGGTCCGAGAGGTCCCGCCCGAGCTGACGCGAGGCCTCCTGATGCAGTTTCGAGACGACCTCGTCGTACTGGAGGCGCATCTTCTCCTTGTAATCGACCATCTCGACCTCGCCGGTCGCGAACTCGACGCCGCACTCCGGGCACTGTTTCACGTCCACGGGGATCCACGCCTGGCAGTTCGAGCACTTCGCCATGTCCCGCTCGAACTCGACGCCGCACTTCGGGCAGGTCGTCGCGTCCTCCGGGATGAAGGCGCCGCACTCGCCGCACTCGACCATCTTGCCAAGGCCGTAGACCTTCCAGTAGACGGTGACGCCGGCCGCGATGGCGACCGCCGCGCCGAGGATGACCAAGAAGAGCCACCATGGGACGCCGAGGATCGGGACCGGGCTGCTGAGGAACGGCAGTGTTTTCTTCACCGTGATGGGCTGGGTCCCGGGCCCGATGATGCCGGACGAGGGCGTGACGACGACGTTGTAGGAGCCGTCCGCCAGTCCGGAGGGCACGACGATCGTGCCGATGAAGAATCCGTCGGCCTGGGTGACGGTCGCGTTCGACGCCATGACGGCCGCCCCCTGCCGCAGCTCGATCGTGAGGGCCACGCCCGCGATCCCGTTGTTCGTGCTTAGATCCCGGACGAATCCGGTGACGCCGAGGGACGCGCCCGGCTCGAGCGTTTGGCCCGCGCTCGGCGACAGCATGGCGATATACCCCTGGGGAGGCAAGACGTTGAATGTGACGGTCGCGGTGTTGTTCGCCTCCTGCGCGGCTCCGCCTTCGTTGATCCGGTTGTCGGGGTCGACCTTGAGGAGGATCTGCTGGTTTCCGGTGAGCGGGATGCCGCTGACATTGAGCGAGACGTTCAGGAAGGTCCCGATCGTGCGGCCATCGACTCGGCCGACCTGAAGGGCGCCGAAGAACGCGGCGATGGAGACGTTCACCGCCGCGGTCTGGCCCGCGTTGTACACGAGCACGTCGATCTTGAAGGGCTGATTCTGGGTCACGGTCCGCACGCCGGGGTAGTCGCTCTGATGGAGCGCCAGGTCCGGCGGCGTGAGCGCGTTCACCGAGAACGTCGCATTGTTGTTGCCCAGGACGTAGTCCTTGTTGCGGATGTCGGTGCTCGTCGGCGTCCGCAAGCTGAACGTCAGGAGATGGGCCCCGGTGGACGTCGGCCGCCACAGGACCGTCAGGGTCACGTCAAGGCCGGGGCTGATGTCGAACGTCACCGGTCCTCCGACCCGCTGGGCCCCTTCCCAGACCTCGAGGATCGCCCCGGTGGCCCGGTTCGTCCCGACATTGTGGGCCACCACACGCACCTGGGCGTCGTTGTTGACGACCGGGTCGGTTGCGAACTGGACGTCCGCGGATGTGATCGCGAGGTCCGGCCATGTGAAGAGCGTGAAGGTCCGCGGGAGGATGTTGTTCAGTTCGTTCGTCTCGCGGATCGCTCCGCCATCCGAGACCGAGACGAGCGGCGGATCGACGACGGCGGACACCGTGCGGCTCGATTCGAGGGCGCCGTTCGGACGCCAGACGATCGTGGCCGTCGTGGTCGCGTTCTTCGGGACGAGTGCGAGGACCGTGTCGTTGATCCAGACGCCGGCCGCGATGTAGTCGAACGGCGGGAAGTCCATGAGGCCGTCGCCGTTGCGGTCCACGTTGTCCTCGAAGAAGCTCACCCGGACATTGTGGACGTCGACTTGACCCGTGTTCCGGATCGTCGCCGTGACCTGGATGTTCGTGTTGACCGGCTGGAGGGCCGAGGCGCCGTTGCCGCCGAGCACGGTCATGGCCGTGATGCTGAGGTCCGGCGTGAGACTCGAGAACGTCAGCTGAGCGACCGCGTTGGCCGTCAGGAGGAGCGATGCCGGCGAATCCGGCAGGTACGTGGTGACGTCGACGACCGCGGATCCGGTGACGAGATAGGAGTTGTTCAAGACGCGGGCCGAGGTCGTCCGGGTCTCTGCAAACGCCCGGTACACGATCGAGCCGCCCGGAGCGGAGACCGGCCACGTCGTCGTGTTCGCAAGGTAGATGTCGTCCACCGCAGGGTTCGGGACCGTGAACGGGGTCAAGGTGTTCGGGTCGAGGCGTCGAACGAGGATGCGAACGTTCGCGCCCGCGAGCGACGTCCCGGTCCCGTCGACCGCGTTCACCCGGAGCCACCAGTAGCGGCTCACCTGGGCGCCACCCGTGATCATGCCGACCCACCACGAACCGTTCGGATCGAACGTCTGGACCGAGGTGAGCTGGACGTTCTGCGTGCCGCCGAAGACCATCTGCGACGTCTGGACCTGGTTGAACGTCGTGTTGCGGATGTCCAGGTCGACCGTGTTCGCATTGCCGTCATCCGTGAGGAAAGCGAGATTCGTGACGCCGGTGAGGGTCGCGTCCCAGAGGTGCGTCGTCTGGACCGTGTCGATCCAGAGGCCGGGACCGAGGAACGAATCGCGCACGAGCGTGGCGCTGCCGCCGAACAGGGTGACGTTGGCATCGATCCTCGAATCGGAGATCGCGACGCTCGATGTGGGACCTTCCTCGCGGAGCGTTCCGGGGGAGCCCTGGGCCGTCAACGCGAGCGCGCTCCCTCGGCTGGCGACGAGGGTCCCGCCGTTCGAGACGTAGAAGGGGAGCGGATAGTTGCTCCAGACCGTGGAGTTGACCAGGGTGAGCTGGCCGCCCGATAGGATCTTCACGTACGCGCGCGAGCTTCCGGCGGACCCCTGGTCGACGTACAGGCCGCCGTCCGTGATCGAGACGGATCCGGAGATCTCGAGGCAGCTGGAGACGGAGACGGAACCGACGATCTGCCGGTTGAACGACCAAGCCGTGACACCGGTCGGGCAGACCTGAAGGCTGCTGAACGACATCGTGACCCATTTGGAGTTGTTCGCGGCGCTCACCGCTGGATAGGGGTCGTAGAATTCGTCGCCCGACGTGCTCGAAGCGGCGTACGTCACCTGCTGGTGGTAGTTCCCGAAGGACTCCGCGTTCGGCAGGCTGGCCGTCGTGATCTGGTCCGTGAAGAGAGGGATGAGCGCGAGGCCATTCGCGTCCGTCCGGTTCCAGGCGTTCGCTCCGCTCGCGGTCCGGCCGAGGTACCAAAGGGTGCGGGAGGTCGGCGTCGTCGCAAGCGCGTTGTCCGGATATTGTGCGGTCGTGCTGCTCGGACTGAGGGTCGACCAGACGGTCGCACCGCTCACCGGGATGCCGCTGGAGTCGACGACGGTCGCGTACAGCCATCGCATGAAGTCGACGTTCCCGCCCGCGGCTGTCGGCCGGAACGCCGGGACCCAATCCGATTTCGCGGCGGGGTCTTGCGTCCGGTCCATCGTCACGTTGTAGAGGTACGCGTTCGAGGTCCCGTCGACGCGGAGCTCGTTGTGCACGGCGGCCGTGTTGGAATAATCGACCCCGATGTACGAGTCGTAGGAGTAGAGGTTGCTCGTCGCGGTCAGCACGAGGTTCCCCGCTGTGCCGCCGGTGTACTCATAGAGGCGCTCGATTCGGGACCGGTACACGCCGGCCGTCGTGGTCGCCCATGCCATCAGGGGCGCATCGTTGTTGTCATCCGTGTTGATGCCGAGATTGGAAATCTCCGAATCCGTGAAGCCGGTGATCTTCGAGTCCGTGACGTTGATCGTCGCGCTGGTCGCGTTGAACCAACCCGGGAACTTCAGGATGGCGCCGTTTTTCATCGTGAATCGGCTGCTCGCCCCGGAGACCGTCAAGGCGAGCTTGAGGAAGGGAGCAATCGAATCGGTCTGCGTCGTGACGATGGAGTTGTCGAGGGTGAGTTCGCCGCCCGCGTTCACGTTGAGCGCGTAGCCTTCGTGCGATGTGTCTTTCGAGAAACTCAGGCCGCCGTCGGTCAACGTGAGACTGCCTCCCGAGTTCACGTTAATCGTGCCGTCGACGGAGTAGAGGATGCCGCTGCACACCTGAGCGTTCGTGATGGTCCAGTCGCCGGTGATCACTCCGCCAACCTGGTCGCAGGTCCCGGCGCGGGCCGCCGGAGTCAGCGCGAGGAGCGTCGCGAACAGTCCGCCGAGGGCGACCGACCAAACGATGAGGAGGGTGAGAGCTCTCGCATTCCGTTTGGCGGCGTTAGACATCCGAAGACCCCCGCACGTTGAGGCACCGGTCTACCCCTTGAGAAATGAGACCGGTGGGCATGATACGCTGCCCATCCGGGACCGATTCTTAAAAAGGTTCTCGGATGATTATCCAACCCGATACGTATCTGTTCTCACATCGGAAAACATTCCGCGTCGTCCGCGAACGTGATTTCCATATTCAGTCCTGAATAAAAACCGGTTCAATCGCTCGAAAGGGCCACCGGGCCGACACGGACGATCAGGCCCGTGCGGCAAAGGCACGCCAGGCGACCGCGAATCGCCTCCGTCGCACGATTGTCCCAAGCGCTTCGGACGGCCGTTCAACGCCGGATCCGACCCGCGCTCTTAGGTGCGCCATCAACCGCAGGCACGTTGACGCGCTCCTCCTGATTCTCACGCTATCACGGGTTGGTAACTACCACGAACAATTTATATATCGTCGGGTCGGGTGCGAGTCTGTTTCCCTGAGCCCACCGGGAGGCCACTTCATGAGAACCATCCTCCGCGAAGACGAGTCGGGTGTGTCCGAGGTCGTCGGCACGATCCTGATCCTCGCGATGACCGTCGTGCTGTTCTCGGTCATCATCGTCTGGGTGACCAACATCCCGACGCCCACGGCTCAGTCTCGGACGGACATCCAGTCCGAGATGAACCCGATCTACAGTGGCGGCGTGGAGATCGGCGTGAACATCACGCTCACCCACCAGGGCGGCGAGCCGATGTACCCTGTGCCCACGATCATCTATGTCATCTCGCAGCGCGGCTCGAATCCGCCCCAGACGGACACGGTCATCCTGCATCGGTTCAACGGCTTCCTCGTGACGCCGAGCGGCCTGTTGGACGGCACCGACAGCGTGTGGGATATCGGCGAGCGCTGGGAATACAAGAGCTTCAGCCTCCGATCCTCGGACCAGATCACGATCATCATCGTCGACAACCTGAAGAGCATCGTCCTGTGGACCGGCCCCATGAATGCCCCGGCCGGCACGCGTCCCCCGGTCTTCGTCGACAAGTGGACGGACGGGATCTTGGCCACGGAACAGATCGACCCGGTCCAAGCGACCCAGGGATTCTACATCTTCGCGAAGGTCACCGACCCGGACGGGGACCTGAATGTGAATTCGGTTTACGTGACGATCACCGCATGGTATGGGTCAGGCACCGCGTGTGCCGCCTCCCAACAGATGCTGGACAACGGAGTCTCCCCGGACCGCATCGCCGGAGACAGGATCTTCTCCTACGGAGGGACCGCCTGCACGAAGCCTCCGTATCCCGCACTCAGCTGGGCGGGATCGATCCTCCTGCTGAATGCGACCGACTTGCAAGGCCACAAGACGACGACTCGCCTCGTCTTGGACGTGGTTGCGCCGCTCACCGGTGGAGGTGGGAATGGCGGGACGATTCCGAGCCAGTTGTGGCAATATATCGGCTACGTCCAGATCCGCACGGGGGAAGTCTGGGTGTCGAACCTCAGTAACCCGTACAACTCGCCGAACACGTACCAGCCGTACCGGGTCACGCGAGCCCAACTCAACGGGAACGGCGGAGCCCTATTCCATTACAAGATGGTGAACCACGGCAACACCACGATCTTCATCGATGGATGGAGTGAGGCGTTCTTCCAGAACACCCAGTCCGCGAGCGGTGCCGTCGCGTTCATCGTCGCGCCGTGCAGCACGGCGATCGCGGCGAACGCGGGCGGAGTCGCACCGTACCCCGGCACGGCGGGGAACATCAACGATTTCCAGTACGCGCACACCGGCTTGCCGGCCGGGTGTTCGGCCACGACGCCTATCGCGGTCTTCGACATCAACACCTTCAACCAGGACACCGGTGGCACCGCCTACGTGATGTTAGCGTACGCCAAGGTCCCATTCTCCACGGGCTCCGCCAATGTCTGGGGCTCCGCCACCTTCTTCATGAGCATCCTCGTCTCGGGGATGGCGGCTCCCGCGAACTACACCTACGCGCAACTCACCGGGCTCGGACCCAATCCGAACAGCTGTGGCGGGCTCGGGCCGACGTACAACCCCCTCAACCACCTGCTCGACCCGATCGTGGCGTGCCGGACCTCGTGGTACGCCCAGGTGATTCCGTTCATCGGGATGGTCGTCTACTAGTTCAACGAGCAGGAATCGGGGTAGGACGACCCCCCCAGGGCGATCCAACGATCCGCGCCAGTTCGTCCACCGAGGGTGCTTGGACCTCGGGCGCGCGGAACCCCCTTTTCGGTTCACTCCCCCGAGCCCACCGACATCCGACTCTGGCGCCGATGTGAGTGTGGCACTCGGGCGAGGTCGGGACCGGCGGGGACTCTACGCATGTGGGCCAATCTCGCGGGCAGAAGGTTGAACCACGTTGCCCGCTTGCCGTGAATGGCGGGCCGAGTAAGGGCCCATACACGCTCCACGGTGAGCCACACGTCCCATCCGAATGAGGTCCATCGCCTGCGCGACGGCGGCATCACCTGGGTCTTCTTTTTTCGAAGGTCGGAGGTCCCGCGCCGGGAGCTCGAGATCGTCGCTCGAGCCAAACGCGAGAGGTTCCTTCGGCTCGCGGTCACGTTCGGCTTTTTTGCCTCCGACTTCCAGGAATACCGGAGCACGACCGCGGTCCATCTGTGGCAGATGGATACCCTCCCGACGACGGTTTCGTGGCTCACGGTCTTCGTCCACGTCTTCACCCACGAGCCGCTACACCACGCGATTGGCAGGTGCCTCGCGGAGTTGGCTGATAGCGGAGACCAGGAGTGGGTCATCAGCCGGCTCGGCGACGGGCGTTGGTGGTAGGCCACCTCTTGCGACGAAGAGCCATCGGGTGAGCGATCGGTTGGCGCCGATCGGGTGACCGCGGGGGAACCGTACGGCGCCATCAGGTCTCGCCTTTCAACGACATGATCCGAACGGAGGGGGGCGTCCTCCGCCGCGAAAAGGCGCGCGGGGCTTTGAGCCAACAAGTGTCGATCCACTGCCGTGGCGGGGGACGGGGCATCGAACACCCCCGCCAAACGAATCGTGCGGGTGAGTCGACGGAAGGGATATACACGCCTGGGCAGTTCTCCAATTCGTGGTCGTCGTTGCCAAAATCGGAGTTACTGGGAAAAAAGGAAAGGTCCGAACACCCGAAGGGATCTACGAGGTCAGTCGCGCGAAGGACGATTGGTACAGCGTCGCGGGGCCCATCGGTCTGCAACCCGGACGCGTTCGATACAATGACAATCGGAATCTACTTGAAATCGAGCGATCGGGGTTCAGCCTCTCGATCCACTTTCGGCCTGAACTCGAACATACCACCTTTGAACTGAATGGACACGCTTACGAGGTGGAGACCATGGACTTCGGCAACATTTCAATCAGAGAGGGGGACCACCCGGTCGTGCGCGGTCATGGTACGATTAGCGGCGTACGACTCCTCGAAGTTGCGCCAGATTTCGAGCCCTTCGAACGTGAACTGGCCTTCGGGCTTGCCCTTCGGAGTGGGGCGTTGGATAGGGACCTTTGGAGAGAGGACAATCCGTTACGAGCCTTGTTCCCGCAGCGATTCTGACCGCTGTCGAGTACCGCCCTTCATTCAGTCTCATCCGTTGGTGGAGGGAGCAGTCGTCGTTGGCAGTGCCGGGGCCATCCTCGGGTACCTGGCTTACCCGGAACCGGCGATGCTGATCATCGGTCCGTTCTTTCTCGGTTTGTTCGTGTACCTCGGCTGGGGAATGCAGAAGGTTCATCGCTTCGGGTTCTGAAAGGCTCGAGCAGACACCTGAGTGGGAAGGTGCCCGCCTCTTGAAGGGCGGGCATTGGCGGGGAACGAGGGCTACGATAACGTGATCCGAACAGAAGGGGGCGTCCTCAGCGACTCACAAAGACATCGGGCCAAAGAAGGTTGGAGACTCCTCGGTAGCTCGTTGCTGGAACCTCCGTACGGCCTTCATCTGGTCTCCAGGCAGAACGAGAAGGAGCTCATCGAGGTCTCGGTGCTGACGAGCGAGCTCGGCTTGCACCAGCGGATCCGTCAGCACCTGTGTCTCGCCTTGGTCAGTCTGCAAGTCAGGATCGTTGCGTTCGATCACGTAACTGTCGAGGGCTTCATAGGCTCGCCGTGACGCCCAAGCCGCTTCTTGTGAGCTACCATTCTCGCGGCACCGTAATGCGTAGGCCGCGGCGGCCACAGCATCCTCCGCGTAATCCTTTTCCGGCACCCAAGGGCGGTCTTCCTCTCGAGGGTGCAGATCTTCGCACGCCCTGATCTTCGCATGGACCTCGCCCTCGGTCATCCGGTGGCCCGAGAGGTCGTCCCAGAGTCGATTTAGGATGCCCCTAAGCGCGGCGGTGTCGCCGCGCCCAGTCCGGTTCGAGTAGGAGTCGTAGGTAGAGATCAACCGTTCGGCGCATGAGGCCGCAAATACGACTCGCAACGCCAGCGGAAGTCGCTCAAGGCTCCGGACGAGCTGCGGTTCGTCAAACAGTAGGCTCAGTGGTTGGTCCCCGGCAGGCAGAGTACAGGGACCAGATAAACGAAAGGGCCGGGCCGCAAAGCCCGGCATGACTGGGGAACGAGGGCTTCGACAACGTAACCCGAAGAGAAGGGGGCTTACGTTCGACCTCCGGAGCCGCGGAACAGCCGGACCCCGTTCGTTTCGGGAAGGCGTCAAAGCATTGCCCGCCGCGGTGCTGATCGCATGGCACGTAGCCGCTTTCATCCACCCCGTGACGATCAGCCTAGCCTAACTGGCTACGGTGCTCGACCGGAGGAGAGCATGCTTCCCATGCGGAGCTTCGCTTGATGATTCGGAAATGAAAAGGGGTTGGGGGAAGGCCGGCTCAGAGATCTTCGGAGTCGGACGAATTTCCGTTGCTGTTCTGGCCTTCCGAACTCTCGCCTTCCTTGCCTTCGATCGGCTTCTTGATGACGCGCTTCTGCACGATCGGCGCGGGCGCGTTCGTCGGTCCGGGCGGGGACATCGGCCCTCGGGCCTGGACTCTTCGCGCCGGAGCGCCGGCGACGACCGCTCCACCGGTCGGTGGGCGTTGATCGCGCATCAACGATCCGCACTTGTGGCAGACCGTGGCCGTCACGGAGTTGAGGGTGCCGCAGGTCGGGCACGGCTTCGAGCCCATCTTGCGCATCTCCTCTTCCTCGCGGAGCCAGTCTTCGAAGGTGAGGAAGGTCGGCTGCTTGCGCCACCATTCCTGGAACTCGGTCTCGCTCAGGCTGCGGCCCAGCTGGCGGGAGGCTTCCTGCTTGAAGCGGGCGATGACCTCGTCGTACTGGAGGCGCATCTTCTCCTTGTAGTCCGCCATCTCTAGCTGACCGGTCGCAAACTCGACGCCGCACTCCGGACATTGCTTCACGTCGACGGGGATCCAGGCCTGGCAGTTCGAGCACTTCGCCATGTCCCGCTCGAACTCGACGCCGCACTTCGGGCAGGTCGTCGCGTCCTCCGGGATGAAGGCGCCGCACTCGCCGCACTCGACCATCTTGCCGAGGCCGTAGACCTTCCAATATAGCGACACACCGATCGCGACGGCCGCTGCGGCCGCCAGGATGACCAGGAAGAGCCACCACTCGATGCCGAGGACCGGGACCTTCTGGAACAAGAAGGACGAGGATCTCTGCACCGCGATGTTGGTCGTGTCCGGTTGGATCAGCGTCGTTGCCGGCGTCACGACGATCGAGTACTGCCCATCCTGGGTGTTCGAGGGCACGACGATCGTCCCGACGAAGAAGCCGTTACTGGACGACATCGTCGAGTTCGTCGCAAGGACCGTGGCGCCGCTGCGCAGCTCGATCGCCAAGACGACGCCTCCGATGCCGTTCGAGCCCGAGTCCCGGACGTATCCCGTGACGCTCAGCGCGTTTCCGGATACGACGGTCTGGCCGCTCGTCGGCGTGAGGATCGCCGTGAACCCGGCCGGAGGCGGCTGGACGTTCAAGGTGATGTTCGCGAAGTTGTTGTTCTCCTGAGCGGGGCCGCCTTCGTTGATCGTGTTGTCTGGGTCGACGATGAGCTCGAGCGTGTGGGCCCCGACTGCGGCGACGCCCTGGACGGTCATCGTCTGATTCAGGAACGTGGCGACCGTGAGGCTGTCCACCCGGCCGTAGGTGACGGCGCGGTTCCCATCAAGGTACGCCGCGACGGAGACGCCGGTCGCCGTGGTCTGGCCCTGGTTCGAGATCAAGGCGTAGACAGTGAAGGGCTGGTTCTGCAGGACGGTCATCGTGGGGCTCGCCGGTGCAACCGTCAGGTCCGGACCGGTCCGAACCTGGACCGCGAGGCCCACCGTGACGGACTTCGTGTTGTTGGCCGCGCTGATCGCTGGATACGGGTCGAAGTCCACGCCGCCCGGGCCGGTCGTCGCCGCGAAGGCGACGGTCAGCTGGTAGTTGCCGAACGATGCCGCGTTCGGCAGGCTGGCGGTCGTGATCACGTCGGTGTACAGCGGAATCACGGCGAGGCCGTTCGAATCCGTGCGGTTCCACGCGTTCGCCCCGCTCGCGGCTTTCCCGAGGTAGGCGAGGGTCCGCGCGCTGGGCGTCGACGAGAGACCGTTATCCGGATACTGGGCCGTCGTCGAACTCGGGCTGAGGGTCGACCAAATCGAGGCGCCGCTCACCGGGAATCCGGTCGAGTCGACCACGGAGGCGCGGAGCCACCGCAGGAGGAAAATGCTCCCGCCCGCGGCCAGCGGCTGGTAGGCCGGCTGCCAGGTCGACTTGAGGACCGGGTCTTGCGACCGATCAATCGTGACGGCGTACAGGTACGCGTTCGAGGTGCCGTCGACCTGCAGTGCGTTGTGCAACCCGAGGACGTTCGAGAAGTCGACACCAATGTACGAATCGTAGGCGTAGAGGTTGCTCGATGCGGTCAGGGCCAGGTTGCCTTCGATGGGGCCCGTGGCATTGCCGCTGCTCGCCGTGGTGTTCTCGTAGATCCGCTCGATGCGCGATCCGTACAGGCTCGCGGTCGTGGACGCCCACGAGAGGAGCGGGCTGTCGTCGTTGTCATCAGTATACACACCGAGGCCGAACAGCTCGGACGAAGAGAAACCGGTGATCGTCGAACCGGTCATGTCGATCGTCGTGCCGGTGGCGTTGAACCAACCGGGGAACTTCAGGACGGCTCCGTTCTTCATCGCGAAGTGGCTGTTCGCTCCGGAGACGGTGAAGGCGAGCTTGAGGTACGGATTGATGGCGTCCGTTTGCGTCGTGACAATCGAGTTGTCGAGGACGAGTTCGCCGCCCGCGTTCACGTTGAGCGCATAGCCTTCGTGAGACGTATCCTTGGAGAAACTCAAACCGCCGTTGACCACCGTGAGGCTGCCCCCGGCGTTGATGTTGATCGAACCGTCAACGGCGTAGACGATTCCTGTGCACACCTGAGTCGTGGTGACCGTCCAGGTCCCGGTGATCACGCCACCGACCTGGTCGCAGGTTCCGGCTCGCGCGGCCGGGCTCAGTGCGACGAAAGCGGCGAAGAGGCCACCCAGGGCGACGGACCAAACGATCAAACACGTCAGGGCCTTTGCATTCCGTTCGGATCGGCTAGACAACCCAAGACCTCCTGAGGTCGAGTCGGCCGAACGCATCCGGAGGACTACGACCGGTGGGCATGTTGCGCGGGCCATCCGGGGCCTCTTTATAAATAGGTTACCGCGCGATTATCTATCCCGATACGCACCTGTTCTCACGCGACAGAATAACGCCGGAATATGGAGGAAAAGATTTTATCGTTTCGCGAATATAGAAATAAGAAAAAGTCGATGAAAATGGGCCGAAAAATGCAAGAAAAGCCGGATGGACGAAGGCTCCGTGCACGCTTGCGTCGCCCCGGCCGCCGGCTCAAATCACTTTCTTCTTCATGACCTTCTTCACGCTCACCGGGGCTTTCTTTACCTTGTCGTCATCGGACGCCATCCGGTGGCCGCACGCGTAGCACATGATCGCATCGGACGAAATCATCGTGCCGCAGGCGGGACAAGGGATCTCCGATTCGCCTTCCGTCTCGGTGGTCTCTTCCGCGGCCGTCTCATCCTGGAGACGGTGGCCGCACGCGTAGCACATGATCGCATCGGACGAAATCATCGTGCCGCAGGCGGGACAGGGGATCTCCGATTCGCCGCCAGCAGCGGTGTCGGCTTGGACCGCGACCTTCGCGACAGGCTTCGCCACCTGCACAACCGCGACCGGCATCTGCGCGACCGGCTTCGCCGCCACGGGAGCCGGGTTGGACGGCACGGGTTGCGGCCGAATTCCCGCCTGGGGTGCCGGCGTCGTCGGGACGGCTCTCGCGGAGACGGCGGGCATCGAGACGGGAGCGGCCGCCATGGATTTGATCGACTGCTCCTGGGCGATCAGCGCCTTCTCGCGATCGAGGAGACGCTTCCCCTCTTCCGCGATTTTCGCGCGGGCTGCCGCGAAGTTCTCTTCCTCGGCCGCGAGCTTCCTCTCGCGCTCCATGAGTTCCCGGTTCCGACCGATCTGCGCATCGAGCGTCGCCTTCTGGTCTTCGAGGAGCTTGACGATCTGCTCTTGCCGCGAGGCGATCTCGGTCTTGCGCGCCGCGATGTCTTTCGCGTGCGTGACCGCCTCCGTGTCGCGCCGCGCGATCTCCTCTTCCCTCCTCACGAACGACTCGAGTCGCTTCGCGAGTTCCTGCTCGCGGGCGACGACCGAGTTCTCTTTGGCGAGCACCTGTTGTCTCGTGGCGTCGAATTCCTGTTCCCGGTCGGCGATGGCCCGTTCACTCTGCTCGAGTTCCTTCTCGCGGGCGCGCATCCCTTTCTCGCGGCCGACGAGCGAATCCCGCTCATCCGCGAGGGACGTTCGCTCCTGATCGAGGACCCGCCGGTCTTCCTCGACCTTGGACCCCTGTTCCTGGAGCGCGGCCTCGCGCTCTCGGAACTCCGCGTCCCGGGCCTTCAGGTTTTCTTCGAGCTTTTTCAGTGCGTCCAGCGCGTCCAGGATCGATCCTTCGGCCATCTACAGTGCCCTCCGATGTCGGTGCGTGGCGCCGAGCCTCCCAGGCGTCGGCGTGCGAGCGTGTCTCATGAATTCCCTCCCGTCTCGAAGATCGGTCCGAGGACGGTCAGCCCGCCTTTCCGGACCTCGATCGCGTGCTTCTCCATCGAGTGGTCGACCGATCGCATCTTCTCCACCTGGAGATACCGAACGAGCTTCCCGCGGGATCGGTCGAGGCCCAGCATCACGATGCCATCGACGAGGAACCCCTCGTTCCCGAGGAGCTGGCTCTCGCCGTTCGACGCTCGTTCCATGACGACGAGGGAGGTGAGTTCGTTGTCCCGGAGCATCTTGAAGAAATAGAACATCCGCTTTCGCATGTTGTTCGTGTTCTCCATGAGCGAGTAGAGGGCGCCGAGCGAATCGAGGGCGAACAGCTTGAACTTCTGACCGTGCACCTTGCGGTAGTGGCCGATCATCCGCTCGATGAACGCCAGGTAGTCCGTCTGGTCCTCCGGGCCGACGACCGCGTCGATCTCCCGCAGATCCGTGAAATCGCTGATCTGCATGTTCATCGAGAGCTCGACCCCGAGGGACTCCATGTTCCGAAGATGCGACTGGACCGTCTCCTCGAGCGTGGTGTACAGCCCGAACTCGCCGGTGTCCTTCAGGTAGCGTGACATGAGCGTGTAGCAGAAGGACGTCTTCATCGATCCGGGCGGACCCGTGACGAGGATGACCTTCGGTGGCAAAATGTCGCTCCGAATCACTTTGTCCAGACCCTCGATTGCACTGCGAAATGCCATGGCCGCGCCGGATACGCATCACACGGGGGCAGGGCTCACTTAATCGTTTTGCGCTGATTATCTGGGCTGAGGACTTATCATTCTCTGAACTGAGTCCGGAAAGTCTTTGTACGCTTATTCAAGATAGAAACGCGTCGACGAATTCGAGGTGTCGGCTTACGCCAGCGAAGGAAACGAAAGTCTGTCCCGTCTGTGACACACCGATCGACGCGAACGCGCGGGTGTGCCCTTCGTGCCAGACGGACCTCACCTTGTTCGACATCGGCGGAGGCGTCGACCCGACCGACACGCCCGTGAAGGACGGGCGGAGCATCGACGAGATCCTCGCCTCGATCATGGAAGGCAAGGAGGACCATCGGGAAATCTTCGAAACGCTGAAGAACGTCGCCCGAGAAACGCCGGAATCGGCCGATGTCGGTGCCGCCGCAAAACCCCGGTCCGTCACGGAGGCCGCGGCCGACCTCGGCGAGCAGTTCCTGTGTCCCGTCTGCGAGACGCTCGTCTCGGCGGACGCGACGGTCTGTCCGGGTTGCGGAGCCGAATTCTCCGAGGGCGAGGCGACGGAGTACGAGTGCCCGGTCTGTAAGAGCTCGGTCCCGGCCGACGCGCTTCGTTGCCCAAGCTGCGGCGTCCGCTTCGCCGAAGACCCGCAGACGGCGACGGCGCCGATGGGGAAAATCCGAGAACCGCCGCCGGTCGTCGCAGCCGTCCAGATGGAGGCTCCTCCGACCCGGTCGTTCGCCGCGCCCACGGTCAGCGGGAAGCCGGCCCGTTCTCCCCTCCAAAACCGGATCGACCAACTTCGCCGGAACCGGCGGGAGGCGGAACGTCGAATCCCGACGGGAGACCGGAAGCTCCTCTACCGCGAACTCCCGAAATTGGTGAACGAGGTGAAGCCCCTCCTGGTCTCCGCAAAGCGGATCGGGCTCGAGATCGACGAGGGGAAGCGGATCATCAACGACGCGATCCAGGCGGGCAAGGGACGCGACATCGAACGCGCGGTCACGCTCATCGCGGACGCCCGTCGAACGCTGGACGTTGCCTTCGTCGACTTCATCGGCGGACAGATCGACACGGTCATCCAGGAACTCCGCGCCGCCAAAGGGGACGCGGGCGTCCAGGCGGCCACGCCGAGGCTCCAAGAGGCCGTCGGCCGGCTGGAGGCGGGCGACTACGACGCGGCCTGGGACCGGCTCCAAGCGGCCCTCGGGACGTTCCACACGGAGGCGAAAGGCTTCCACGAGGCGCGCAAGGTCATCGACGACGGCGATCGGCTCGCGCGCGAGGTCCGCTCGATGGGCATGGACCTCCGCGACGCGGAGCGACTCCTCCGGCAAGGGCGTGAGTCGCTCGACCGGCGGGATGTCGCCGGCGCCCTCCGGTTCGGGCAGCAGGCTCAGGAACGGATGAACCGGGACGTCCCGGCGTTCGTCCAGGAGCAGATGCGGAAGGCCCGGAACGAACTGTTGGACCTCAAGGTGCGCGGCAACGACCTCTCCCGACCAATCGGCATCCTCAAAGACGCGAGCACGTTCGTGAAGCAGGGGGCATGGAGCGACGCGCTCCGACAGATCCGCGAATTCCGCAAGACCGTTCAAGGTCTCGGGTAGCGCGGCCGCGATCACGGATAGCGGATCACTTCCATCTCCCGCTCGAGCACCTTGAGCTCCTGGTCTCTCAGGGTCGCCGGCCCGAGGGAGATGATGAACGCGTATCGGCTCTCGGAGATCGCGTCGAGCAGCCGCCGGACGAACATGAGGACGGCGTCGAACGAATTGTTCGAAACGAGGTACTCGATCCCGTCCAAGAGGATCGCGCCCCGGGGCTGCTTGCCCATGAAGTCCTCGATCTCGTAGACGATCCGCTCCAGGGTGGGCGCGATCGTCTCTTCCGCCGACCCCTCGCGGTCCGTGAGCCACAGGACGCGCGGCGTCGGGAGGTCGTGCGCCTGCCGGACCCGTTTCGGGTTCGTGCGGGTGATGACCAGGCCGCCGCCCCCGCCACCGAGGAAATCCGTCAAGAGGCGGAACGCCTTCGCGGGTCGTTCCTCCTCTATCAGGTAGCTGCGGCCTGGAATGAGTTCGTGGTTCGCCGTCGCAGAGACCTCCGGCCGGGCCCTCTCTTCCGACGCAATCCGATCCGAGGCCGGCGGCGCGATCGCTTCCGCCGACGGTTCGGCGGTCGCACCGGAGAGGACCTCGCGGGCGAGATCCTGCGTGATCGGGCGATTCATCAACGAGGAGAACGCGACGACTCGGTTGAACGCCCCCCCGAGTTCCCGGACATTGTTGGCGACGAGATTCGCGATGCACGTCAAGACTTCGCCTTCGATGGAGACGTTCTCGTCGCGGGCGCGGCGTTCGAGGATGGTGACCCGCATCAGGAGGTCCGGAGGTTCGATGCCCGCGACGAGGCCCGATTCGAATCGGGAGATGAGCCGCTCGTCGAGATTCGGGATCGCTTTCGGTGGGCGGTCGCTCGCCAGGACGATCTGCTTCTCCGTGTCGTGCAGATCGTTGAACGTGTGGAACAGTTCCTCATGGATCTCCGGCATGCCGCTGAGGAATTGGATGTCATCGATCATGAGACAGTCCATGCCGCGAATGCGTTCCCGGAACGCGGAGAGGGTACCGACTTCCTTCGCGTTCGCGAAGCTCGATGCGAACGTTTCGCAGGTCATGTACAGCACCTTCCGTTCATTCGCATGGGCCACGATGTAGTTCCCGATCGCGTGCAAGAGATGCGTCTTCCCGAGGCCCGGACCGGAGGTGATGAGGAGCGGATTGTATTCCTTCGCGGGCTGCTTCGCGACCGCGACCGCCGCGCCGTGCGCGAACCGGTTGCTCTCCCCGACGATGAAGGACTCGAACGAGTACGTCTGGACGAGGTTCGTCGCCGCATCCCGGGCGGGGAGCGATTCCTCGAGCACCTTCCGGGCGGCATCCTCCGTGGAGTACGGACCGCCTTCGGGACGGAGCGCCTGCTGCTGTTTCATCACGAGGTCCAAGACCTTCCGCGTCCGCGCCTGGGAATCCCGGCCTCGGTCCATCTCGGCCTGGCGCCGCGCCTCGATCTGGCGCAGGCTCTCCACGGCGTCGCGAAGGCTCTCGACCTCGGTGTCGATGTCCGGGTGCCGCACAGGATCCTTGAGTTTCTCCCGGAGGATCGCGGCTCGCGACTCGAATCCCGACACATCGAGACCGGAGAGGATTTCGGCCACCGCCTCGGCCTTCTTGACCCCGTCACGCATCGCGACGACGGACGCCGCGAGGATGGACGGCTCGGCATCGAGGTTCGAGTCGACGGAAGAGACGTCGTACCCTCGGTCCTTCCACGACCGGATCTGCCTCTCGATCTCGGATCGTTCCATCGTCTGCGGGATCTTCGTCTTCTTGACGACCTTCGCGGGCCGCTCGAGGATCGAATCGGCGTATTCCCGGACGAGGCCGTCCATGTCGACGCGGGCGTGGAGCTCCAAGACGCACGACTCGTCATACGAGTCCTGCCACACCTTCTTCAGGGCGCTCCGCCCGCGATCCTGGGCGCCGTCCCGATGGTACAGGCTGGCCTCCGGGTTTCCGCCGCGGAGGAGCACGATCCCTTCCGCCCGCCTCCCGGCCCCGCTCCGAACCGTCCGGACGTAGCCGGAGAACGAATATTTCTTCAGGTCGAGGAGGAGCAGCTTGAGCGCGTTAGGACCGCCCCGCGTGGTGCGGATGAGTTTTCCCTCTGGCAGGAGGAGGTCCTGAGGCGTGAGGCTCCCTCGGTGGCGCCGGCCCATTCCCGAGGTCCCTCTAAAAAGGTTCCAACCCAGTTTCCTCGTTTGAGAACCGGAGGCACGCGGCGCGGCCGACGACGCGTCCTCGCGATGCGAAAGGACTATTATGCTCCGGGATTTTGCGTCGTATGCAGATGGCCCGAGACTTCTTCACGATGGATGATTTTGACCTCTCGGGCCGTACGGTCCTCCTGCGCGTGGACATCAACTCTCCGATCGATCCCGCGACCGGCGACCTGTTGAACGACGCGCGGATCCGCGAGCACCTGACGACGATCCGCGAGCTGCGAGGTTCGAAGGTCGTCTTGCTTGCGCACCAGTCGCGACCGGGGAAAGACGACTTCACGACCCTCGAGGTCCACGCGGATCGGATCGCCGCGCTCCTCGGACGGCCCGTGCGGTATGTGCCGAGCCTCTTCGGTCGACCCGCGATCGATGCGATCGACGCGATGCACCTCGGGGAGGTGATCGTCCTCGAGAACACCCGTTTCTACTCGGAGGAAGACGCGCTCGCGGACGCCAAACTCGACAAGATGGCGAAGACCCACATCGTGAGCCGGCTCGCGCCGCATGCGGACTACTTCGTCCTCGACGCGTTCGCCGCGGCCCACCGGGCGCAACCGAGCCTGGTCGGGTTTTGCGAGGTCCTCCCGTCCCTTGCCGGCCGGGTGATGGAGCGAGAGCTCACGATGCTCGCCCAGGCGGTCCAGCAGCCCGAGCGGCCGAAGATCGCTCTCCTCGGCGGCGTGAAGGCGGACGACTCGATTGCGGTCGCCCGTCACATGCTCGAAAAGGATCTGGTGGACAGCGTGCTCACCTCAGGCGGCGTGGCGAACCTGTTCCTCGACGCCGCCGGAATCGACCCGGGCAAACCGACGACCGACTTCATGCGACGCGAGGTCGAGGACTACGAGGCCCACCGGGCGATGTGCAAGGAACTCCTCGCGCGATTCCCCGGGCGAATCTTACGGCCCACGGATGTCGTCCTCAACGACGAGGGTGGACGAAGGCCGGTCCCGGTGTCCGCCCTCCCGGCGAAGTGGCCGGTGTACGACATCGGACTGGACACGATCGCCCACTACGTCGAGGAGATCCACCGTGCGAAGACGATTTTCTTCAACGGTCCGGCCGGCGTCTTCGAACTCGAGCCGTTCTCGGTCGGCACGCGCGAGTTGCTCACCGCGGTCGCCGAAGCGGATGGCTTCTCGATCGTCGGTGGTGGACACACGGTCGCGGCGGTCGAACAACTCGGGCTCTCGGACCGAATCGATCACGTAAGCACGGGAGGGGGCGCTCTCATCAACTTCCTGGCGGGAAGGGAGCTTCCGCTCGTCACCGCGTTGAAGCATTCGTACAAGAAGTTCGCGAAGACGACGAAGTGAAGGGCCGCGCATCGTCCGCCAATCCGATATATACGTGAAGGGCTTGGCTTCTCGATGGTCCGGGTCCGGAGGCCGCCGGAATGGGGCGTTGAGCCGGTCCCGCAGGGGTTGCGGGTCCTCCGGACTTTCGACCTGTTTGTCCTCTGGTCGAGCCTCGGCATCGGGCTGCTGGTCCTCGCCGCCGGCACGCTCCTCATCGGGGTGGGCGGCTTCGGATTCGGGCTGACCCTCAGCGAGTCCGCGATCGTCGCGCTCCTCGGTTCCGTCGTGGGGAGCTTGATGCTCGCAGCCGCCGCCCACCACGGGAGCCGCGCCGGCGTCCCCACGATGGTGAGCCTCCGTCCTATCCTCGGTCGTCGGGGCTCGTACATCCCGACGGCCCTGAATGTGTTCCAACTCCTCGGCTGGGCGACGTTCGAACTGCTCGTGATGGGAATTGCCGCGGCAGCCCTCACCGGGAACGTCTTCGGACCGTCCACGACCCTCCTGTTCGTCCCGCTCTTCGGCGCGGTCGTCGCGGCCCTGGCCCTCGGAGGTCCGCTCGCGGTCATCCGGGCGTGGCTTGAAAAGTTCGCGATCTGGCTCGTCTACGCGTCGACGGCCGCGATCGGAATCGCGCTCATCTTCAAAAGCCCGGACCTCGGCCTGCGGTACGCGCCGCAATACTTCACCGGGACGACGTCCCTCCTCTTGGCTCTCGACCTGGTAATCGCGATGCCGATCTCTTGGTGGCCGTTGATCTCCGACTACAACCGCTTCGCGCGGTCCTCGAAGGACTCGTGGGTCGGGACCACCGCCGGCTACACGATCGCGAACACGGTCTTCTACATGCTCGGTGCGGGGCTCATGGCCCTGGGAATCGCCTCCGGTGAACCGAATTTTCTGGCGGTCATCGGCTTGCTCGGCCTCGGCGCCTTCCCGTTGTTGATCATCCTCGTCGACGAAACGGACAATGCATTCGCCAACGTCTACTCGACCGCGGTTTCCATTCAGAACCTGGCACCGAAGCGACGCCAACTCAGTTTCATCGTCGCCGCGACCCTGATCGCGATGGGTGGGGCCGCATTCCTCTGGAGCCGGGGGGAAGGCATCGGAGGCTCCTACGAGGGCTTCCTTTTCCTGATCGGCGGGCTGTTCGTGCCGCTTCTCGGAGTCGTGATCGCGGATTCGTTCGTCGTCCGGCGAGGGACCTACGCGGCGGAGGAGTTCTTTGAAGGCGCGCGACCTTGGCGATGGTCCGCGTTCGCAAGCTGGATTCCGGGGGCCGCCCTCTACTTTGTGATCGTGATCTTCGCACTCCCGGTCGGCGCCACCCTCCCTTCGTTCGCCCTCGCGGCCGGCCTTCAGGTCGTCTTCTCGCGACTCGAATCCTCGCTCACGCGGCCGGCGTCGGCGGCCTCGGGGGGCGATCCGTGAGCCGGCGGAGATCCGCGCTCAGGACTCCCACGCGACGATGACCTGAGGCAACGGGGCCACGGACCCGTCGCTCCGGGTGTACATGGTCAGCGTGTCATCCGTGAAGATGATCGCTGCCTTGCCGCTCTGCGGATTGATCGCGACCTCGAAGAGATCGAGCAGGTTGCGAGTACCCCGGGCACAGCCGGTGCCGAACGTGCAGACCACCCCGACGTGGTTCGCGTGCGCAGACGCGGTCGTCTGGACGAAGTGCGAACCGTCGTCGGTCGTCTGGGCCATGTACGTGTTCCACACCGCGGCGGGATCGTCTTTGCTCGACGCGGTCGAGCCATAGTACACGACATCGACCTTGCCGCCGAACGCCGCAACCCAAGGGAACACGGCCGTCACCGCAGGACCGGTGTTCACCGAGACCGCCATGCTCCAAGTCGACCCATGATCGGAAGACACCGCGAACGAAACCGTGTGGGCGTCGGACCATGCAGTGTACAGCTTTCCGTTTGTCGGATCGACCGCAAGCGCCGGGAAGACGTTGTTCAATGCGGTGTTGACCGGGGCGTGGTACACGATTGTTGGCATCCAGGTCAATCCCTTGTCCGTGCTCCGGGACACGACAATGTTGTTGAAGTTCGCGTTCGTGCCCTTCTGGAGCCCACCCTGACCCGCCGCGTAAATGACGAACACAGAGTGCGTGGTCGGATCCGCGACGATCGGGCCTTGGTCGTTGTTGAACGTGGACATCCCGGTGAGGCCGTCCTGGCCCGGAATCGGATCGCTAACCCGGGTCCATGTGAACCCATCGTCGTCCGATCGCTGCACGTGGATCAACGTGCTCGAGCCACTGTCATGGTACGATATGTAGACGGTTGCACCGTCCGAGGTAATCCACTGGCGGTCCGCCTGCGTCGTGTCGATGATCTGCGCCATGCAGTTCGCGAAGTGGTTGGAGGTGTCCGCGTTTCGGCACGTAATCGCGGAGACTCCAAGGCGGGCCGCGGTGAACGCCGGGTTGATCAATGCAACGAGGCTCGTGAGATGAAGGGTGCCGGTCGACCCGATGTCCGCGTCCGCATCCTCGCCCCCAAGCTGTCCCGATACAATCCCGTTGTCGGGGATTCCCTGGTAGGCGGGAGATCCGCCGAATGACGTCCTCCAGACGTTCGTCCCGAACGTAATCCACGAGAGCGAGGTGAAGACCGTGGTACCGTCGGGACCGATGGTCACCGCAGGTTCGCTACTTCCGCTGTCCAACATCAACGCAGTGTTCGAGAACGTGATTGCCGTCGCGCTCCCAGACGGCCTCCCTGCGACAATCGTCGAACCGAACATTAGCACCGCGACCACCACCGCCAACAACCCAATGAGACCATATCGCATGCGACGCCCTCCGCCCGCCATCCCGACCAAGGTAAGAATCCGTCAAATACCTTTCGCGAGGGCTGAATTGTCCAAAGAACCGTAGATTACGTTTTCAGGATTGAGACCACCGATTGCCGATCCGGATAGTAACCTTGCTGACGCGCGTTCTGGACATCCATGCTGTCCGGACCTCAAAGCGCCACTAATTGAATGCGGTGCGTGAACCCCCAATCGGTGAGCGCTCGCTGAACGATGAGCTCGCAGGCTTTCGGAATCCCGAGGACAAGCTTGTATTCGGAGGGGAGGCTCCCACAATAGTTCAACAACTCGTCTTTCGTATCTGGTGAAGCAAAATCCTCGCAGAGTTTTGCTTCTCCGTACACAACCTTGGCGAAGTAGTCCGCCTGAACATCCGGAACCAGGTCGAGGACCGGATCCGCGGGCGTCTTGACATTCGAGAGCCCCTGGGTCGTGAACCAGGCGGCGAGCGCCCCCCGCATCCGTTCATGCTCGGCGCTCTCGGTTTTCCCAACCACACGGCCGACAAGCCAACGGCTCCGCCATAAAGGTATCCGGGAGAGTGCCGACGCAGGCGTCGGAGCTGGAGGACTTGGCGACGCGGATGCGTTGCTCGGTGTGAGCTTCTGTCGCCTCGAGAATCGACCCATCGCTCCAAGCGACTTGGATCTCGACGACTGGGTGCGGCCTCGAGCACGGTGCTCGCGATGGTTGGCCGGAGCGCTTAAGGCTCGGGAGAAGGTGTCGCAGCTATGGTCAAGATCGTCTCGCCGGTGACGCAGCGCCAAGTGGAAGCAGAGCAGGTCGATTTTGAGTCCAAAGCCGAACCGTGGTCCACGTACGAGTTGACGGATGGCACGACCTTGAAGGTCCGCGTCATCCTGACCGGGGTCTTGCGGATCGAAGGCGAGTACGACCAGAGCGGCAACCCGATCTACGTCGTCTCGAGCCAGACCGTGATCCAGGCAAACGCGCCGAAAAAGATCCGGGGAACGCCAACCGTCGGCGCCATGCCACCGACCCGGCCCTCCGGTGGAGGGCCTGAGGTTCGGTGACTCACGGCATCGGCATGATGAGCCGCGGGGTCGTTCCCCGGTGACGTGGGTTGGACGTGCGTCACCGGATCTAGGCCGGACTTATAGCCCGCCGTGACTATGGCGCGGCGCACCTCATGAGCGCGCGAAGCGGCTCGGTCACAGGACTCGGGAAAACCCGGGTCGAGGCGCTGACGGACGGCATCTTTGGAGCCGTGATGACGATCCTCGGACTCAGCCTGACGATCCCCTACATCACGGGACCGGCACACCAGGAGCTCCCGGCCATCGAGGATGTCGTGACCGGAGTGCTGATCTACGCGCTCAGCTTCGTCACGCTCGGGGTCTTCTGGGTTGGGCATCACGTTGGATTCCAAGTCGTGAAGCGCACGGATCGGACGTTCATCTGGCTGAACAACGTCTTCCTCCTCTTCGTCGGCTTGCTGCCGCTCACGACGGCGCTGCTGGGACATCACCCGTTCGAGGAAGTGACGGTCGTGGCCTACGGGCTCAATCTCCTGGCCATCCAGGTTTTCATGTTCCTGACGCTCTGGTACGCCACGCTCCATCATCATCTCGTCGACGCGGGCCTCAACGATCGCTTCATCTGGCTCGGCCGCCGCCGCATGCTCCTGGGACCCTGCTTCTCGGCAGCGGGAATTCTGGTCTCCTTCCTGAACCCCGTTTTCAGCCTCGGGGCCTACGTCCTCTATCCTGTTTTCTTCATCACGCCCGGTCGGATCGATCGAATCTGGCGCCGCCAAGAAGTGAAGTAAGACGGACCAAGCGCATGTCCGACCGAAACGGAACCTGACATCGACTCAGATTGGGAGCACGTTACGAATGAATGCGCGGCCGCTTCAGGTCGTGCCGGTGCCTTCGCTTCGGGAATGGGAGCCGCCAGAGGGCTTCGATCCCCCGACCTGCAGTTTACGAAACTGCCGCTCTGCCGGGCTGAGCTATGGCGGCATGTGCGTCATCGCCTTCATCCCGCGCGACTGGGCGGATGCTCCCGCTTCAACCGGCGGACCGACGTGGCGCCGGCGGAAGGAAAAGCTCCAACGCCATAAAGATTCCGAGGACATCGGCAGGACGCGGACAACGTTTTAAACGCGACCCAACCATCGCGCGGCGTGCAACGTGTCTCGGGCTGGTACTACGACGGCCGACGCTTCCGAGAGGGGACCGTCGGATGGGAAGAGGATGTCGTCGTGGAGATCCGGTCCGGACGCGCGCGTCGTCCGCTCGCGGAAGGCCTCATCCTCCCGGGTTTGTGGAACGCGCACACGCACCTCGGCGACGCGATCGTGACCCAGGAACTGAAAGGGACAATCGAGGAGCTCGTCGCCCCGCCGCACGGGCTCAAGCACCGGGTCCTCGCGAAGGCGAAGGACGCCGCGGTCATCGCCGCGATGCGACGTGCCATGGCGACGATGATCCGGACCGGGACCACAGGGTTCTCCGACTTCCGGGAAGGAGGGCTCGATGGACTCAAACTGGTGTACGCGGCCCTCGCCGCGTTGCCCATGCAAGGGCTCGCCCTCGCACGGCCCGCCGGGTTGTCCTACAATCCGCGAGAAGTCGCGGCGATCTTACGGGCCTCGGACGGGATCGCGGTGAGCTCATACATCGATTGGCCGCGCGACGCAATCGAGAAGCTGGCGGCCGACGTCCGACGGGCGATGAAAATCTTCGCGATCCATTGCTCCGAACGAGTTCGCGAGGATATCGATGCGGTCCTCGATCTGAAACCCGGATTCCTCGTCCACATGGTCCGCGCGACGGACGGAGACCTCGAGCGCTGCGCCGATGCGGGCGTGCCGATCGTGGTGTGTCCGCGGTCGAACGCGTTCTTTGGAATGACGCCGGACATCCCGCGCATGCTGCGACATCGGGTTGAACTTCACCTGGGGACCGATAACGCCATGATCAACACGCCCTCCCTGTTGCGGGAAATGGAATTCGCGTACCGGGTCGCGCGGATGAAAGGCGGCGTCCCGGCTCGCGAGATCCTCGAAATGGCGTTGCGCGGACGTCGTCTCGCCGATCCGCATGCCACGTCGGCGATTCGCGTCGGAGCGCGTGCCGACCTCGTCGTCCTGGATCTGCCGGGTGGACGGAACGGATTTGCATCCGTCGTGCGAGCCTCCGCGAGCGATGTCCGACTCGTCGTCTCGGGAGGACGGCTCTGGCCGGCGCCGAGTCCGTCGGTGCGAGACGCGTCGATGATTCGAGCACGTCGGCGCCGCGTCGCGGCTTCGACCCGATGAAGAATCGGCGTGCACCCCATCCTTTATCCGAACGCCTCACTTTCTGGCGGCGATGGCCTCCTACGACGACGTGATGTCCCTGTCCGTCCGTCGCGGGTTCCTCTGGCCCGCGGTCGATCTCTATGGAGGTTTCGCGGGTTTCTACGACTATGGCCACAACGGTGTCTTGATGCGCCGGCGCTGGGAAGACCTCTGGATCGAGACCTTCCTCGGACTCAGCGACGACTACCACCTGATCGACACGACGACGATCCTTCCGGAGCCCGCCCTCAAGGCCTCCGGCCACGTGGATCACTTCACCGACATCCTCGTCACGTGCACCCGATGCGGCGAATCGTACCGCGGGGACCAGCTGCTCGAGGCCGCGACCCACGAAGAACACGAGGGTCTGACGCCCGCCGAGATCGACGTGCGCATCCGCGAGCTGAAGATCCGATGCCCGAACTGCAAGGGCGAACTCGGTCCGGCGCGGCCCTTCAACATGATGTTCCCGCTGGAGGTCGGGCCGACCGGCAAAGACCGGGCGTACCTGAGGCCGGAGACCGCTCAGGGCGTCTACCTGAACTTCAAACGGGAGTTCGAGGCGCTGCGCCGGAGACTTCCGTTGGGCCTCGCGATCATCGGGCGAGCCTACCGAAACGAGATCAGCCCGCGACAAGGCGCGTACCGCATGCGGGAGTTCCTCCAGGCGGAGCTTCAGATCTTCTTCGATCCTGCGACTTTCGCAGACGGCCTGCGATTCGACGCGGTCGCGTCCACGCCGATCCGCATTGCGTGGGCGGCGGAAAAAAACAAGCCGGGCGCCCACGACATTGCGGCGAGAAATCTCGTCGCGCGCGACCTCCCGCCTTGGTATGTCTATCACCTCGCCGCGGTCCAACGGTTCTACCTGGAGCGACTCCGAATCCCGCGGGACGCATTCCGGTTTGCGGAGCTCGATGAAAAGGAGCGCGCGTTCTACAACAAGATCCACTTCGACATCCAGGTGAAGCAAGAAAGCCTGGGCGGCTTCAAAGAGGTCGGAGGCGTCCACTATCGGACGGACCACGATCTCAAAGGCCACGAGGCGATGTCTCACATGAAACAATCCGTGACGTTTGGCGGTTCGAAGCTCATCCCCCATGTGCTCGAGCTGTCGTTCGGGGTGGACCGAAACATCTGGGCGTTGCTGGACCTCTCGCACAGCAAGGGCGAGCGCATCGTCCTGCGGCTCCCGCCCCAGATCGCTCCGGTGAGCGTCGGCGTCTTCCCGCTCGTGAACAAAGACGGACTGCCGGAGAAGGCCGAGGCGCTCCACGCGAACTTGAGGAGACGGCTCACGGTCTCGTACGACGAGTCCGGATCGATCGGCCGACGGTACGCCCGCATGGACGAGATCGGCACACCGTTCTCCGTCACGGTCGACCACGAGACCCTCGAAGGGAAAGGCGTCACGGTCCGCGAGCGAGATTCGCAAAAACAGATCCGGGTGGCGGAGGCGGACCTCACGGAAACGCTCGACCGACTCCTCGCGGGTGAAGTCACGTTCGGCGCGTGAGTCGATGGCGTCGTCGCGCGACGTCGACGCGTTTATTCGCCGACTCGAACGTCGGGTTGCGCGCGAAGTCGAAGGACGGTCGCGGAGTGCGCTCGCGTACTCGGGTGGGCTCGCGAGCACCGTCCTCGCGATGATCGCGCGAAAACGGTGCGCCTTGGTGTGCGTGGTCGCGGGGGTCGAAGGCTCACCCGACGTCCAAGCCGCCAGAGCGGCGAAGGCCCATCTCGACTATCGCGTCGAGTATGTCATCCTGAGTCGCCCGGACGCGATTCGAATCCGGACGCAGATCGCGACGGCGCATCCGAAATTGCCTCGGGGTGACGTCGACAACCTCGTACCGCTCCATGCCGCTCTCGAGACCGCCGATGGTGATCCCATGCTTTCCGGATTCGGACCGCCGCGGCTCGGTGCTGAGATGGTCGCCGCTCTTCGGGGCCTTGACGTCTCCTTGCCGATCCGTGCAGTTGCCCGAGGTGTGACCCTCTCACGCACGATGCTCCGGGATGCGGCCATGAAGCTCGGCCTCCCGGCCACGTGGGCTCATGTCGCCCACCGGTCTCCGGCCGAAGGAGCAGGCATCCGAGAACTCTTCTGATGTCGGGACCGCCACCGGTGGTGAGGGCCCTTCGTTCAATCGCGTTTGTGAGAATCACGAAGCGTCCGTTGGTGCACGATGTGACGCATCGATAGTAAGATTAAATAGACCCCCCACGAATGGTTGCGCCGGTCGGCGTCCGCGTGGCGGACAATCGGTTGGGGGGGCTCCAACCAGTGCAAAATAGAACGGCGCGCGTACCACGTTACATCCCCGCCGTCGTGCTCGTTCTCCTCGCGCTCACGCTCACTGTGTCGCTCGCGGCTGCGGTCCCTCGCCGTTCGTATTATCAGCTCGCGGTCATCCTCAACGATTCCCATGCACCCGACGTGGACTTCACGTTCTGGTTGGACTCGCCGTATCCGAACAACGCGAGCTACAGCGACACGATGGCCGCGACGATTAGCATCACCGCGGTCTTCGGTCCCGAACTGGCGTACGGGCAGCAGGCGGGAGGCACATACACCGAGGTCACTCACAATCGGATCGGAGACTGGTGGTTCTACGCGAACACCACCGAGACGTCGCAGACCGCGAGTCCCGTCTTCACGACGGTCGACGTCACCGTGACGTACACCGATAATTTCGATCAGAATCCTCGGACGATTTATCGGTCGCTCACGTTCGCGGTGAAGTACAGCCCCCCTTCCGCTCCCGTGAATCCGTTCTGGGCGGCGGCTGCGGGATTTGGCGCGGCGGGCGCGATCGGGCTCGGCGTCTATGTGACCCGACGCGCGCGGCTCGAGGAGCTCTACCTGATGCACGACAGCGGCATGTTGATCCGCCACTGGTCCCGAACGCAGGGCATGGTCCACGACAGCGACATCATGAGCGGGATGCTGATCGTGCTCCAAGAGTTCGTCCGCGACTCGTTCGACGACCGGGGCGGGACGCTCGAACAACTGCGGTTCGGTCAACGCCAGGTCCTGATGCTCCGGGGCCAGCACACGGTCCTCGCCGCGGTGATCGTGGGCCGCCACCTGAATAGACTCCCTCGGAAACTCCAGATCGCGGTGTGGGAGTTCGAACGGTCCCACGCGGACATCCTCGCGAAGTGGGACGGGAACGTGGCACTGCTCCCGCAAGCGGATCTGATCGCGGCGCGCTTCATCCGTCCGCGGCTCCGGTTTCATGCGAACTGAAGGTCCATTCGCATCGCTGACATTGAGCCAGCAAGCGTTATATGAGTGGCGCCCGCATGGAGCGATCTCGCCATGGTCGATGACCACGTCAAGCGAAAGATCTTGCTCCTCGGCGACGGCGCCGTCGGCAAGACGAGCCTGATCCGGCGCTTCGTGGTCGACAAGTTTTCGGACGAATACATCACGACGATCGGCACGAAAGTCACGAAGAAGGACCTGCGGATCGAGTCGCCGGGCAAGGCGACGGACATGACGTTCATGATCTGGGACGTCCTCGGACAAAAAGGGTACCGCGGCATCCAGGAGAGCTCCTTCCAAGGGGCGAAAGGCGCGCTCCTCGTCTACGACGTGACGCGCCCAGAGACGGCCGAGAGTCTGCATGAGTACTGGATCCCGCATCTCCTCTCCGTTACGGACCCGATTCCGCTCGTCCTCGTCGCGAACAAAGTGGATCTCGCCGAATCCCGTCGATCGGTCCAGGAGCAGCTGGATGATCTGAAAGACACGCTCCAGGTGGACGGCTTCGTGAGCTCCGCGAAGACCGGACTCAACGTCGAAGCGGGGTTCTTCGGTCTCGCGAAGGCGATGATCGCGAAGGCGGACGCGAAGGTCACGAAGGGCGAATCGGTCGAAGAGACCTGGAATCCGTTCATCGCCGTCACCGATCAGATCATCGTGGATTTCTGCGAATTCATGGGAGGCCAGGAAGCCGCCATGCCGATTGTCCGTCAGCAACTCACGCGCGCCGGCGTCGACGTGAGGGCGCCGACGAAGGAAGGGCTGCGTCTGGCAGTCGACTACCTCGCGGAAGCCGAGTCGTCGTTCCGCAACGCGGCCGACGTCGAAGCGAGCAAGCTCCGACGCCTCGGATGGATCAAGGAAGTTTCTTGATTACAGCGCCTTGACCATGTACGGCGTCAGCAGCTCGTATCCCAAGGTTCGGTAGTAGCCCCGCACGCCGACGCCTGCAGTGACCCGGACGACGGGTGCGTCGAATTCGTCCCGGGCGAGGCGCTCGCACTCGTCCATGAGTCGACGGCCGAACCCGCGATGCTGCCAACGGTCGTTCGCGGCTTCATGAATCCGCACCATGGGACCGAACACCTTCAGCTCCCGGACGGTCGCCCCTCCTGGGTCGATTCGGAGCCGCGCGTACGCGACGAGCACGTCGCGTCCCGGGTCCTCGATGCTGAGGAAGATCTCGGTTCCAGCGGAGGCGTCGTAATCCGAGCGGAGCATCGTGAGGGCTTCCGGGCGGGGCGCGATTCCTCGGAAGCCGACCTCGCGGCACCGCACGCATACGCATCGCTGGCCGACGGCCCGAAGCCGCTCACGCGCGAGGACGCGGAGATCGCCCTTCTTCGGCCCACCCTGAATTTCCGGCGCACCGATCTCGCGCTGCACCCGCTGAATCCGACACCATCGCGGAACCAACATCTTCACGCGCGCAATCAGTTCGACGGCCGATTCCGTGGTCATCGGCGCATATCGACCGGATTTCCAGAGTCCGTACAGCGCTGTGCCGGGCAGGACCAGCGTCGGATAGATTTTGAGAAAATCCGGACGATAGTCCGGATCGTTGAACAGGGTTCGGAAGGATTCGAGGTCCCGATCGCGATCCGAACCGGGGAGGCCCGGCATCATGTGTGCGCCGACTTTCAAGCCGGCGTCCTTCGCTCCGTGGAATGCGGCGCGGCTCTGGGCATCCGTGTGGCCGCGGTGCACCGCCTCGAGGACGTCGTCG
>WNFH01000170.1_pt1 | contig 36804 bp, 47 predicted proteins | sample 5400411 | NCBI WGS metagenome assembly WNFH01 (sample SAMN13153347, study PRJNA577476) | soil metagenome | isolation source: 200 cm saprolite under Douglas fir tree site 2 hole 3 | place: USA:California | collected 2015-04-18 | reverse complement strand
CATCAACTCCGGGCTCCCTACTTCAGGAGATCGACCAGTGCCTTCGCAGCCTTCGCCTTCGCTTCAGCACGGTAGTGGAGCTCAGCGTCCTTCTTAGCACCGGCTTCCTTATGGTCGGCGTCGGCCTGCTTCACCAGCTCCTTGGCCTCGACGATTATCGCCGCGGCACGACCCTTCTCTCTCTCTTCTGTTACTTTGGCGGCGACTGACTCGGCTTTGGCAATGGACTCGTTTGCGGCCTTAATAAGCGTTGGGCAGCTGAACGCATAGGCCCGTCCGGTCATAAGAACAGCAAAAACAAGAACCGCGAGCACTAGAATGGATGCCTTCATAAATATCCTCCTTAGTGAAAATTTATGACTAGCGACAACAATCAAATTCATAACCTGCTTGTCACTTGCCTTTATTGACCTTTCTCACTTCGTTTAACAACTCTTCAATTGAGAGAAGGTCCTTTTCAGTGTTGGTGGGGCGGATATTCAGATAACGGACCACTCCCTCCTTGTCGATGATAACGTACGAGCGCTTGGCGAGCCGTCTCTCCTGGTCGTACAGGCCGAAGGCCGTCATCAGTTTCCCGTCCCGGTCGCTGAGAAGCGGATAATTGATCTTGGCGAAGTCGGCAAAGGCTTTCTGTGAGAACGGAGCATTGGCGCTGATTCCAAGGACTTCGGTGTTCTCGGCCTGAAACTGCTGGTAATTGTCCGCACCGGACGCTTGCAAATCCTTGATTCATGTTGGGCTAAAGTCCAGGACGTAGAAATTAATAAGAACGTTTTTGCCTTTAAGACTGCTGAGCTTGAGCTTTCCTCCTTTCGTGCTGTCCAACTCAAAGTCGGGGGCTTTTTGTCCTACATCCAAAGCCGTCGCGACTCGAATTGTTGCCAGGAGAAAGGAAAGCGCAAGAAACAAACCCAGGGTCAATCTTTTCATAGGTTTCATAGCTTCCTCCTTATAAGACGAAATCTGTGCGGAAATATTCTTCCAAGAGTCGTGCTTCTATCTCCCTTTTGGGTCTGTGTCAAGCCCCCAGATGGGGTAGCTGGCCTATCTGCCCCGATTCCGATTGCCTTAGATTCATCCCCTTTTCTCTTTGCTAGACTTGTCCAGCCTTAGGGATTGAGCTGCTGATAAATGGACTTGGCAATGCGCAAAAGTTCCACTCTTTCCATCTCGCCGGTCAGGGCATAGCCGAACGGGCCATCGAGCCAATAAAACACCCTGACGTTTCCTTCTTGGTCGAAGCGGAAGGCGGTTTCTCGCTTTGTCTCGGTGTCGCTGCGCACGTACAACGTGAGCCGCTGCCCCTTCTCATCCTGGTACATGAACTGAGCCACGGGACCCTGATCTCCCGGAAGAAGGCGTCCGCCCACTAGGTCATAGCCAAGTTTGGACAAACGAGGGGCCTTTAGAGGCGCGCCTAAGCGCTTGGAAAGCCAGTTCACCAAGTGATCTTCTTGGTCTGCTCCCACCTCCACCGGGTGTCGCACCTCCGGCGTATATACGATATGGGCCATTGCGGCCTGCCTAGCAAATGTAAGGGGCTCCTCCGGTTTTCCGTAGTCCGCTCCGCGCGCCATCCAGCCCAGCAGGCCTCCCACTGTAATCCAGGCCGCAATCGTCGCATACCGGATCAAAGCCGATCCCCACCGGCTGTGTTGGCGTTTGACTTGCGGCGGAACAAGCTCATCCAGCACCGGATCGAATAGGGCGCGCAGCGTCTCGTTCTGTTTCTGATAAGCCCTGACCTGTTCTGCCTCTTGCGGGTGGGCGGCAAGAAAGACCTCCACCTCGGCGCGGCGCACCTCAGGAAGAAGCCCGTCCACGTAGGCGTGCAAATCGGCTTCCGTAATCGGCCCTGTTTGAGGGGTCATTTTACTACCTTTAGTTGCGGTGTGCTTATCCTGTCACTCATTAAAGCGCGCAGGTGCCCTCGACCGCGGGACAAGCGCGACATCACCGTCCCAAGGGGTATACGCAGCACTTCGGCCGCCTCTTGGTAGGACATCTGTTCCAATCCCACCAGCAGCACCACTTCCCGCTGCTCATCGGGCAAGCGTCTGAGCGCCGCTTCCAAATCTCTTATTTCGAGCTTGTCTTCCTGCGTCGTGCGCACCGGCAGCTCCGACTCTTCGTTCTTTGGCTGTAGGCGCCGTTCAGTGGAACGAGTTCTTCTCTGATTGACGTAGAGGTTGTGCATAATAGTAAACAGCCAGGCGCGCAAGTCGCTCCCCCTCCGCCACATATGGAAGCGCCCCCACGCCCGCTCTAGGGTGTCCTGCACCAGGTCGTCAGAACCGGCGTGATCCCCGGTGAGCGCCCTGGCATAACGGCGGAGACGGGGGATACAGGCTGTAATCTCTTCGGCGCGACTCACGGTCCTATATTGTGGCTGGACTCTAGAAACAAACCTCTATCAAGTAAACAGGCGAGAAGAGCGATTTATTCCGGGATGGGAAAGATTTTTTTTAGGAAGGGTGGATGGAAGCGTAGGGGTGAGTGTGAAAACTGGCCGGTCCTTCAAGTTTTCCTCCTTGTAGCATAATTGGATGTAGTCGCCCCGCCGCCACAGTTCCGTTTGATCTCTGTAGTGAGGTGAAGAGGGATGACCCGACTGCCCCGAGGGGAGAATGAAACCGGACTGCTCCCCATCGCCAACGTCGAGGATCATTCTTAACGACGGTCCGACGAGATGCTGATAGGGATTGTAGTGACGGTAAAAGCCCATACTGATGGTTACTCCGTCGCCGGCGGAGGGAAAAGGGCCGATGGAAAAAAAAGGCGCAAGGATTTTGATCCGGTCAAAAGGGTGGCGCAGGACAAGTCTGTGAAGGTTCCCCCAGCGCCATTCCTTTGTATCGCTCCCGAATCGGGCCCTCAGCTCCTCTAGAGCCTCGCGCAGGCTCGTTTCCACCAAAGCGAACCGGGGACGTGAGCTGAACCACGGCGACCGGGGATCGCACAGGATCTGATCCACCGGGACAAGCGACTGATTGAAGATTTCAGTAAGAGCGACAAATAGCTCATGACCTAGGTCTGGTGTCAGGAGATTGACCGTGAGACGGTGATACAGGACATGAAAAAGGGAGGCTTCGATGCTAGTCTCTGAACAATCGCCGTCCCAATTCATGAGTTTCTCAATCGAGTCCTTTAGCGAAGCATCTTTATCGGCAATAGCCTTGAGATCGCTCCTGAGATCTGCCATCACTTCTCTCCCGTGCAGGGAGACAACGTCCTTTTGGATCTGAGCCATATTGTCCAAGGAGAATTCTTTTTGCGCCGCCAAAAGCTCACGTATCCGCCGGATGCGGTAAGGAGCATCATAGAGACCGGAAAGAGGGTAGGGGTAGGCGGAATCCACGATGCGGTTGTTCGCCGTCGCGATGACTCCTTCCGGGGGATTATGGAGTCGTGGCAGTTCGTCAAAGGGGATGAACCCTTTCCAGTCGTACTCCTTGGTCCAGCCCGGAAAGGGCAAGAGGGAGCCCGGGTGCGAGCGGATCGGGACTCTCCCCGCCAGGCTATAGCCGATATTTCCCTGCGTATCTGCATAAACATAGTTCAGCGTGGGGGCCACCTGGTAGGAGAGGCTTTGCAGGAACTCACTCCAGTTGCACGCCCGGTTGACGCCGTAAAGAACACGGAATTCTTCGTTGGGGTCATTGCCGGTCCATTGAAAGGCCAAGACTTCGCCATTTAGGTTTTGCGTAGCGACGTCACTGATGACCGGACCGTGGCGGGTGAAGCGAGTCCATCGGGTTACCTTCTTTCCGCCGCGTATCAGGATTGCTTCTTCCCTGCGGTCCATTCGAGTCCATTGATCTTCCACGAGATAAAGATCGGGATCTTCGGAATGAATTTTTTCCCGATACAGCTCTCCATCATCGCAAAGCGCCGCTGTAACTCCCCATGCAATCCAGCGGTTCTGGCCGAGGTAAATGCACGGAGAGCCCGGAATAGAGGCGCCCCAAACCTTATATCCGTCTTTTTCTTCACGGTTAGAAGAGGCCTTAAGATGGATAAGGTACCAGGTCGGAGGTAATACCATTCTCAGATGAGGGTCGTTGCATAAGATAGCTCTTCCGGTGGCAGAGCGTGATGGCGCAATCACCCAGCTATTGCTTCCCTGTCCCGCCGGGCTCCAGTTGCCCTGGTCAAAAGTCCCATCGAGAAAACGGAGGATCTCTCCCGAGGCCTCAACGGTCGGCTTGGGGTTAAGGCGCGCGATGCAGGGGTTGCCTTCAGGATACGTAGGGTAGAGAGATCTCAGTTTAGCTTCCTGGCCTTTTAACTTCTCTGCAAGCAGCGTCAAGGTAAGACGAGTGAAGAGAGAGGTCGAGAGGAAAAAGGCGAAGCCCTTTCCGATAAGGAGACTATCCTCAGGCTTCCAAGGCTCGGGTTCGTAGCGGAGCAAGCGGAATTCTACCGGCAGGCGCTTGAGATGAGTTTCAATATATCGGTTGACACCCTCGCTGTAGGCCTGCAGGAGATTGACAAATTCCTCCGAGAGTCGGCCCAGCGAGGCGCAGGCGGTCCTCCGAATCCCAATCAGGCGAAGAAAGTGATCGAGGTCAATGGTAGTCTTGTCTCTGAAGTGAAGGGAAAGATCGGCCCATGGGACAGCTCTCTTCCCATAGATTTCCGCCATTCGTCCGCTGAGGAACATCCGGCTTGAATCCATTTGCCAGAGTCTTTCCTGAGCATGAATATAGCCCTGGGCCATGAATAGATCATGTTCGTTGATGGCAGAGATATGGGGAACAGCATGACTGCTCCAGGCGACTTGGACCGCTTCCTCTAAACCCGGGAGAAGGACGGTTCCCTGCTTTTGTGGCTCTGCCCTTCGACCCCAGTACTGAAGCAGAGGCCGAAGAAGTGGAGAGAGAAAGTTTCGAGTTTCGGGTTTCGTGTTCCGAGTAAAGCGCACAAAAGATTTTCCAGACTCAAAACTCAAAACTTCCGCGCCCTAGAGTATGGCCCGTACCGAAGGGCGATCTTTCATTCGCTTAAGGTACGCACCCAATCGCGGCAGGGACGGATCTGGCAGGACACCGAAGCCTTCGAGGCGCAAGAAACGGGGGATCAGATCCGCGTCCACCAGGGAGAAGTCGCCTGCCAGATAGGGCTGGTCTCCGATCTCGCGCTCGAAGCGCTGTAGAAGGTTCTTAAGCTCTTTCGTTGCACTGTCAATGGTCTCTTGGTTTCTTTCTTTCTCGTCTTTCATCTTTTCCACCCGCAACTTCTGATAAGGTCCGTCAAGGTGGCCCATGCCGTAGTCGACCAGGATGCGGATCTTGGCTTTTTTAGCGGGGTCTTTAGGTGTCAGGGGAGGTTGAGGATATTTATCTTCCAAATACTCATTGATGATGCACGATTCATACAGGACTGCGCCCCCGTCGATAATGACGGGTACTTTGCCGTAGGGGTTGAGCTTTTGGAAATCGGGTTTTTTCTGGTCGCCCTTTCTCAGGTCTATCGGGACGGTCTCGTAAGGGAGTTTCTTTTCCTCCAGCACAACCTTGACCCGCTGGCAGTTGGGCGATGATGGAAAATCGTAGAATTTGATTGCATTTCCTTCGGCCATGTTTTTTCCTCCTGTGATTTTTCTCTTGGTTTAACTCAGGAAGTTCGGAAAGGCAAGACGTCTCGATGCCGAGCGAAGCAGTCTTCAGCCGGGGGTTAGACAGGTACGTCAACGTAGGTAGAGTAAGAGGTTGGTGGGGGAACGGGGTAACCCTCATGGCGCAATCCCTCGATATGGAACTCGATTGCCTCGCGCATACTCTGCTCAACCTCGTGTTTGGTTGGACCGGTCGCCACGCAGCCGTCAAGGTCGGGGGAATAAGCGGAGTAACCAGTTTCGCCTTTTTCAATAACGATTAAGTACTGCATACGGTTTACCTCTTCTTGAGGCCGGCTTGTTTAAGGATGCTGTTGAGTGTACCGGGAGCGAGGTCATCACCGGGCCTTCCTGGGCCGTCGCTATGAAGCGATCGGTCTGAAGCGCAGCGAGTTAGGTGTGTACAATTAAGCAATGATCCCTTGTGCTCGACATGTCCTTGGAATGTCAATAAGGCATGCCTGAACATCCCTCGACGCAGAGTTAGACAGGGATTATTCTTCGCCGATCTCTGAAACTGAAAGGTTGCGGCAAATCTTTCGTGCTAGCCGGTTCGGGATCTCAGTATGCCTCGGCACGGACTCCACAGCGCCGGTATTGGGATTAGTCTATAGAGAATGAACACTTCCCTCGCGCTTGAGGTAGCAACCGTGCTTCCGAAGATGCTGGAGCAGACTGCTCCGTTTCACTTGACGGTTACGGTCTCTCGGATTGCGTCAGGTGGTACGCCGCGGAGCGCATCCTCTCGACGGTCCTCAAGGATCAACTCGATCGCCTCGGCAAGACTTTTTCGCGCATCCTCCTTGGTTCTCCCCTGGCCATTTGCCCCGGGAATCTCAGGACAGTAGGCAATGTACCACTCGCCGTCACGTTCGATAATTGCGGTAAACTCGTTTTTCATTGAGTGCCTCCGACACTTAAAAAGCATAGCGCATTCGGCGTCCCCTGTCTAACGAGCCTGGAATTACAGAATTACGGGGTCACGAATTACGGGGTCAGGTCTTGCATCACGACAATGTATGATTGCAAGACCTGTCCCCACATCTCTGCGTCCCTTCGAAGGGTAAAGTTTCGGCCATCGCCTGCGCGTAGAGGTGCTTCGAGAAGGTCGTATTGCAAAGGCATTTTTTTGGCTCTCCATCAATAAATGCGGATTCGGGGTCGTGTCTTGCATTGCAACAGCGTGTGATTGCAAGACCTGTCCCCGCTCTTTTTAGGTGTACGGTGCCGCAGCGCGACGGGCGTCTTGTTCAAGAGGCGCGTCTTCGTAACCCACAGTCACGATCTGCAACAGGTACTCCTGCAGAAATGCAGCAATCGATCCACGCTGTTCATGCTGATGGACGTGTCGACACTCATGGGCGATCAGGTTGCGACTACCGTAAGCCCGGCGGCAGATGAAGATGCCGTAAAACAGTGTAAGGCCGGTCATGGTTGGTCCGAGGAGCCCAGCCTGAAGTGCAGCGGCGGCAAGCTCGCGGTCCTGCGGCAGGGGCAGCGCGTCAACCAACTTGATGCGAATGTTTTCCGGGTGGGCGACGCCGACGCCTCGCGCCATGACCACTTGCTCGGCCGAAAGCCGAAACCCTGACGCAAGAATGTCGCCTTGCTGCTCCTCGGCCCACGCAACAGCCCTCGGTAGCAACAGAGGCAAGACCGCTTGGAGATCCATCATCATCTCCACGTACCCCTAACGAGCCTGTAGAAAAAGTCCCAACAACTAAAAAAGTGTCCAAATCGGAGGTGCCCAAATGGGGTCTCGACCCGAGATCGTCGCTTAAACGCCAAATACGGAGGCCGTTTTTTTGCTAAATTTTTTCACTGACCTTTTTCTACAGCCTCAACGACCTGGCGTTGAGCCGCCGCCGCCCACCGGCGCCCGCATGAAGCTCGACCAGCTGCGCGGCGGTCGGCTCCAACGCCTTGTTAGACCGCCCTCTCCGGCAGAAGAGTGCGTTCTATACGTCCTGGAAAGGACCGTGCGAGACGCTTGAACCTTCGGGTGGTATCCATCGACAGCTTCGCCAAGTCCTCACCAGCGCTCACACCTCGGAGATGTCGATACCCTACAACGACGAGCGGAGCCAAAAGAAGGGACCAGGGGAAAACTACAACCGAGACGAGCTTGCCGAGACCCAGGGCGACAGCGAACTCCATCTCCCGGTGAAGACGGGAATACGATGCTGATATTCCGCAAGCACGCGCTGCTTCAGCGGCGCAACGCTCGGCGTCTGAATCAACAGTCGCATCGGGGAGGGCTATCTGTCGCAAGGAAATTGCTCTACGTGCTTTGCTGATGTTCTGAGACCATGCGCTCACGCGCCGATCCCAGGTTGTCTCCATGAGGGAGCTACCTATGATTGCCTTTGCGAAGTATTCCTCGGAATTGTAGACAGCATCCTCGGCTTGCTTCCTCAGAGCCCGTCCCACACTTCGCCGAAACGGATGAGCCGCAAGTTGCAGGTCGGCTTCAACAGCCATTTGCTCGTGAAAACGCCCGCGGATGAGAGCAGAGATAAAGTAGGCATCGCTGGCCAGGCGAGCGTCGTCGGTTGCAAGATCTGACTTGAGCCACCTGCGCACCGTAGCCTCGTCCTGAGTGAGTTTGTGGACTTCCCGTAGCTGCCGTTCCGAACAGCCTACTGCACTGGCGATGGATGGGATGAACTCCTCATCGAAGAGATCCGAATGCATTCTTACATGATCGATCCAGAAGAGTTGTCGGTTGTGGCTACCCCAATTGCTGAACTCTTCGGTCGCGTTTAGCTTCTCCCATGCTCGGCGGAGGGCTGTGGGAGATCGCCGTAGCCAAGCCTTCGTCGTACGGAGAGCACTGCTGCGGTCGAATCGAGGGTTTTCCAACGATGGCAGCGTCCTTACGACGTGTGCGAATAACCCGCTTGCTCCGCGATAAGCTCCCGGACCGGGGACCACACCGATGTTCGTAAAGAGCAGGAGATAGGTGGTTTCGAGTAGGCATTGCCGCTCCCAGGGCGTGATCCGCCGCTTTGGACCAGGGGACAAAGCAGCGAATGCGCTATGTATCGAAGCCGAGTCGATGAATCCCCTCGTCATCTGTTATTCCCCCTCGGTCGACTACTTGGGCCGTCTAACGAGCCTGTAGAAAAAGTAGGTTTTGAAAAAGCCCTTTATAGGTAAGAGCCTTCATCAAGAACCTCACCCTCATTTTTCTTTCCAACTTGTTTGTGCTTGTTCATGGACTCGTTACATGCCATGCCATTTACGCCTGCGCCATCGACTACGTGAACCCTGGGGCATAGCGGTGGATTTTTAGCAGATTATGTACGATACAAAAGAGCTTCCATTGAGTGTCAACCTTGGTCTTGCCTCGTACGCTGAATCGCCTCAACCCCAGCGTGCTGCAGATGTTGGCAAAGACCGGCTCCACAATACCAAGTCGCTGGCTGTATCGGCTTCGCCCTTGCGGAGTATCGATTTTCTTTTTCATCTTCTGCGTGTAGGTCTCAGGCGCGTCGGCTGCCCGACCCGTGAAGAACACCACCTGGCGTGTCAGCGTGCGCTCAGGGTGACGTAAGCACTTGGCCCGCTCGGGACAAGGAACGCAGTCGATCTTAGCCCCTCGGAACTTCACGAACCCAAAACCCCTGATCTGAACATTACGGCCATTGCGATAAAGCTTGTTGCCGGCAGGACAGATGCACGTCTGGCTACTCTCATCGTAGATAAAGTCGCTTGGCCGATAATGCTCCGAGCCGCGCTCCTTTTGCCGCTCGGCTTTGGCCCGAGCACGATGGCGCTCCGCCGTAGCAAATCGAGGATCGCGCTTTCTAAACAGATTGTCCGCCACATAGCCGTCGATCTGCTCTTCAAACAGCATCCGCATGTTCTGTTCGGTGTGAAACCCGGCATCGGCCGTAAGCTTGGTCTCCTCAAAGACATCTTTTTCCGCACCTATGTCCTGAAAATTTTCCCGCGTGCCTTGAATCATCGGCTCTAAAAGCTCATGCTCCTGGGGCTGCCCAAAGGCTTCGGCGTGTACGACCACCTGATGCTTGCTGTCCACCGCCGCTACGCCGTCATAGCCCTGGATCACGCCATGAGAGCTCTTCATCTTAGCGCTCTCGTTGTCGGTCAAGTTGCTCTTTCTAGGCCCTGTCTTTCCCCGTTTCTCTTCGTTCTGCTTTAGCCAGCTCTTGAGCTTCTTTACTTTCGCCCGAAGGGTCTCTATCTGTTTCTGCTCTCGCTCCACCGCTGGGTCGGCCCCAGCCTCCAAATCCATCTCCCGGTGCTTGGCTACCAAATACCGCACCGCCCGCTCCATCTTCTCCTGTTTTTTCTTTAACTCCCCCTTGGTCCCACTCCACTCCTTGGAGGCATTGGACGGCAGCTTGCAGCCGTCTATCGCAAACATCTCGCGTCCGATTAATTCCATTTCGTCACAGATCAATAGCACGTCCCGAAACAGCTCGATGATCTCCTCACTGCTGGAGGAAATAAAATCGGCTATGGTCGTAAAGTGCGGGTGCGTGTCCGCCGATAGCGCCATGAAGATGATGTTTTGCCCACAGCACTGCTCGATCTGTCGGCTGAAAATAATCCCCCGGGAATAGGCGTATAGGATGATCTTCAAAAGGATCGCGGGATCGTAGGCCGGCGCCCCGGTCTCGTCGTTGTGATACCGCTGCTCAAAGAGGGTTAAGTCGAACTCGTTGTCGATCAGATAATTAAGCGTGTACTCAAACGTACCAGGTAGGATTTGATGGTGGAATGAAAGCGGAATCAGTTTGGTTTGCTCATAGGAGTAGTCTTTATATCGGGCCATCTCTCCTCCTTCCTTCATGAAGTTTACAGCAGACCGAAGAAAGAAGGAAGAAATTTTTGACGGTTTGAGGGGTTTTTCTACAGCCTCAACCGTCGTGCTCAGCCGCGCGTATTCCGCGTCGGTCTGAAGCAGACGGTTAGGCTTATAAATTCAGAATGTCCCCTTTTCTTTCCACTCTCACTCTTTTTTTCTCTGAGGCTATTTTTCTGCCTGGTCATCCTCCAACTCCTGAACATACAATTGCAGATGCTGGATTGCGTCGGCGACAAGCTGTCGCACGTCAGGCTCGTTTATCTGGCGATCGTAGCGCATGATAGCCTGAAGGCTCGTCAGAGCCTCGTCCAAGTGCTCGGGTGCATCGTCGGGTAGAGCGGTTTTGTCCTTCCATCGGTAGTAGTGGGTGAGCTCATGGGCAGCGGCCGCTTTTAATCCCAGCGCCGAGTTAGGATCAACTACACTGCTTCCGGGGTAGATGTCGGGCCCCAAAACGATCTCCCCATATTTTTCGCCGTTTTCTTCCAAAACCCGGAATTTCGTATTGGCGCTTGGGTCATAGCGAACCTTAACTGTATTGTCCAACCCTAGAAACGTGTTGATTGCTCGCCGGATGTCCTCCTCCAAAAGGAGAGCCTGATTTCGACCCGCAAGAAGGGAGCGTATCCCTGTGCTCATAACTTGTCAGTTCGTCACCAGAAACTTTAGGTTCTCTGGAGTGTTTTCGATTGAAACAAGCTGTCTGAGAACCCGCCCGCATTCCGAACGGGCTGCACCTGTGTTAAGGACTGTTAGTTTCTTGCCATCACGTCCTGGTTTGACGACGCCGACGCGCTGCCAGACTGGATTTCGCTTTTCGAACAAATCTCCACGCCACCGCCCAATAGAGTAAACTGTCCGACTCGAGAGGCACACCAGCTTTTGTTTCCAATCCGCTTCCGCCTTTTTGATCCCCTCTTCAGCAATGGCGTTGTTGAAGTCACGCATGAGACTTGCATAGCCATGCATCATCACGGCAGCGTCAACGATTAGGTTTTCACGTACGAGCCGTCGCTCGGCAGTTGACAGCGGGCCAAGCTCGGCCCGAACCTCGCTTAAAAGATCGTAGAACGTAGCTGCGACTGTTGCGAGGCCTTCAATCTCTGCTTCGTCCAGCGCGTCGACGGACGTCAGAGATTTCATCATTTCACGGAGCGTAGACAGCGTAATGACTTGTGGATTCTTAGCGGTAAGGCGATCTGTAACGCGATTGACGTTGTCTCTAAGCGCCCGGCTCTTCTCAATTACCTTCTTTGCCAGCAAAGAGAGATCATCAAGCGTCGTGAGATCGTACGCCTTTGACTTCGCTGTAGGTTTCGGTCTCTGATTCTTGTCGAAGAAGTAGTTTCCCTCGTCTTGTTTAGATAGGAAGTACAGTTCAACCTTGAACTGTTTTGATGGTGAAAATTTTGGATATGTGGAAGGCGCCTCGCGCCATGCTCGGACGGCCTTTAGGATGGCCTGTTGCCGGTGGTGGGAGTCGGGCAGGTAGACGTTACCTGAGTAGATGAAAATTTCGGCTGCTGCCGGGTCCCAGTAGGCTTCAAATTTGCCCGGGCGTAAATTCCAAACCAGGGGCCCGAGGTAAAGCTTTTCGCCTCTTAGTAGTTTGTCCGTGATGTCATCTGCTTTGTCTTTATCGAAAATGTAGAGCTTGGGATCTGGATAACCATCACGCAATGGCAACTCTCGTTGTGGTGGGGTTGACAGGCCAGGTTGGATACCCCTCTGGACGTCCTGATCAGTCCAGAGGAGCTGGCTTTCGGCAGCATCTGCAAGCTCTTCTGCCGTGATCGTGAAGGTAGCAAGCGCGTCCTCCCCTTCGCCTGTCCATTGGACATCGTCGCAAGTGAAGCGACCACGGTAAACCGCACCCGAGGCTGTTTTCTTTGGCTTCTTGAGAAACCCTTTGATCTCAGGTTTTTTCATGCCATCAATCGCACCATCTTGAGTTTAATTATACACGTATGCGCAATAACCGTAGCACGGGCTTTGCCTGCGCCCAACTATTAAGTAGATCGGTCAGCCTATCCCAAGTAATGATTTCACAGGTACCAGCAATCCTATTATCTTTTTGGCCACTTAACAAGAAAAGTCCCGCCCGACAAACACTGCACTATCGTCAGCCTTTGCCGGCTACAGTCGGCCCGAATCAATCCCAAGTTGATCTCCCTGAATTTTGGTGCTATCGGGAATCTCGTGCAGATAGATATCGAGTTTAACTCCGGGGCGCAGTTGCCGATGGATGCGATCCCGGAGCTTGCGCGGCTCGCCGAGGCGCACGGATTTGGCTGCGCTTGGGGAGGCGAGGCGAACAACAAAGATCCCACGGTTATGCTCGCTGCGGTGGCCGCGGCCACGACGCGCATCAAGATCGGATCGGCGGTGTATCACATTCTCGGTCGCACGCCCGCCACTCTTGCCCTCCAGGCTGTGGCTCTCGACGAGCTTTCCCGGGGTCGGTTTCTTTTGGGGATAGGAGTTTCCAATCCCACCATAGCCAAGTGGCACGGCGTTCCTTCTGACCATCCCCTCGGCCGCGTCACAGAATATCTGCAGATCGTTCGCCTAGCCATGGAGGGAGAAAAACTGAATTTCGATGGCGAGTTTTATTCCGCCCATGGATTCAAGGCGGCGTTTAAGCCATCGGGGCGGAAGATACCGATATACCTTGCCGCGTTCGGCCCTAAGATGAGCCGGCTTGCCGGGAGGCTTACAGAAGGTGTGCTCATCAACATGGCCAATCCGGCGGAGATCCAGCGGATCGCGCGGGAGGTGAGAGATGGAGCCCAGGAAGCGGGGAAGAATCCGGATGCCATGGAGATCGTATGTAAAGTGCGCTGTTGTGTTTCCCGGGATCATGCCAAGGCGCGGGACGCACTCGGCCAACTGCTGACCTATTATGTGTTGGCGGATTACTACAGAGATCTTCTTGGCCGCATGGGTTTTGCGGCCGAAGTAGAGGCGATGCGTGCCGCGTGGCAAAGATCGGGGTTTCATGCCGCGAAGCAGTTGATCACCGACCGCCTTTTTGACGGTGTTCCGGTCATTGCCGCTGCTTCAGTGGAGGAGGTTCAGGAAAAGCTGAAGCCGTACCGGGAGGGAGGGGCGAATCGCATTATTCTACCTTACGTCCCTGCTTCTGAAGATGTGGTGGCAGAAATAAAAGATTTTATTACGACATGGAATAGCTGAGAAAGGAAGAGCGCCATGCCATTTGAGCTCCTAAATCCTAACGGCCTGGAACGGCCCGTGGGTTATTCCCATGTGGCGAAGATCACCGGGGGCACGATCGTTTATGTTGCAGGACAAGCTCCCTTTAACGCGAGCGGCTCGGTCGTGGGGAAGGGAGACTTTGTGGCCCAGTTTCGTCAAGTTATGAATAATCTGAAATTGGCTATTGAGGGAGCAGGGGGCCGGCCGAGCCAGTTTGCTGTGCTCACGATGTATGCAACGGACCTCAACGCCTATCTGGCGAACAAGAAACCGATCGGTGCAGCCTATCGTGAGGTTTTTGGAAACTATTTTCCAGCTATTACATTGGTGGAAGTGAAGAGCCTTTATAATCCCGACTGCCTTCTGGAGATCTCCGGCGTGGCCGTCATTGACTGATATCCTGCCCTAATTTTTCGGGGTAAGCATCCAAGCAATATCGTCAGGCTGTCGATCTTTTCCTGCATGATTTTTGACAAATTTCGCCTGTCATTGACAATAAATTGGTCTTCGCATCTCTTGGATTCTTGTCATTTCAGTCACTTAGGGATCTGGCATGACTGTTGCTTTAAGAATCCTAAAACCGCTCCTGCTGCTGTGACGCAAATGAGACTCAATCGAATATTAGACAAGGTCTACGAACACGACTCTTTTGAGGACGTAACCGAGGAAGAGATCATCTTTCTCTGGCAGTCGCTCAAATCCGGCGGGCTATCCGGAGATGAAGCGTGGCACGCGATTGTCACCGGCATAGCCCTGGATATGGCATTTGCACGAAGTAGAAGCGCAAAGCAGATTGACCACTAGATTCCTGCGTAACCGGCCTTCCTCGATTCTAAGATAAGCCCTATCAAACTTTGCTGTCCGATCTTTCGGCTCGTCGCCGAGTTCATCAACCGTCTGATGGGATGATTCCTGTTGCGATAGGGACAATCGCGCGGTGATCAGGTAAGATTGGCCTGGGGATCTGCCCGTGCGATAAGGTCGAGGAGGCTGTCTCGATGATGCGCTTGCTGAGATACAACCTTTTCGAGAAGGCCGCTGATCTCTGGGGCCTCCTCCCCCAAAAGGACTGCGTACTCGAGGAACTGATTATCCAATGTTCTTTGATCTTCGATGTCGTTGGCTATTCGCTCCCAGTGATTTCTCCCCTCTCCTATCTCGAACTTGGGCTCTTCGGGTCGGTCGTTCAATTTTAGGATTGCCTCTTTGAGCTGGCCGGCGATTGAGCGTTTTTCCGCGGCGATGCTCTTCAGCCTCTGCGTGACGAAAGAATAGGGGGCCTTCTGCGCATGATCATCGATCTGCTCGGCCAGCCGACATAGACCCTGGTAGCTCGCGTTTAAGATTTCTAGTGGAATCTTTGGCTTGACCGGCTCTTCCTCGCCAGTGTCGACTCCTAGGATCGAGAAAAACTTTTTTAACAACGTTGCACCACCTCACATTTTTTTCCAAAAGATAGGGTTCGCCTAGGTTCTTGTCAAGGCTATTGTTAATGCCAACACTAGTTGACTGGAGACGGGAAATCTGGTTTTATGGTTTTACTTCGTGAGGTAAGGAGATTCTGTGGCGCGGATTACAGTGGAAGACTGTATCAGCAAGGTTCTCAACCGCTTTGAATTAGTCATGCTAGCCTCGAAGAGGGCAAGGCAGCTGTTCAAGGGCGCCAAACCGCTTGTCGATTCCGATAATCGCGAAGTGGTTGTTGCGCTCAGAGAGATTGCGGCCGGGCAGGTGAGGAAGAGTTCCAAAGAACTGAGCACACCTTCGTAGCTCAACCCTCCTTTTTTTCAGCGTTTTTCTCCCTTTGCTTGAAAAGGAATCCGAAAGGGGATAGATTTTTGCCTGGTGGTTGTGTGGTTCGACAAGCTGCTCACCACTCTGAGCAAGTCGAAGAGCAGAGGCAAAGACCTGCCCATGGTTAAAGAGAAAAAAGAGCCTTTAGACGACCTCGCCAGCCAAGAACTTGGTCTCCCCGCAGAATTGGATCTTCTTGAAGAGGATGTGTCTTCAAAGAAGGCGCTTGTTCCGTTCGATTCCCTCCAACGTTACCTGGCGGAAATCCGTCGCTACCGCCTATTAAATCGCGAGGAAGAGCACCGCTTGGCCGTCGAATATAAAGAGTTTGGGACCATCAAAGCCGCTTATAAACTGGTCACAGCCAACCTCCGGCTGGTGGTGATGATTGCGCGAGAATACCAGAAAGCCTTTCAAAACCTGCTGGATCTGATTCAGGAAGGAAACATCGGCCTCATGGAGGCGGTCAAAAACTTTGATCCCTATCGCGGGGTTCGTTTTCCCTCCTATGCTGTTTGGTGGATCCGTGCCTACATTCTGCGTTATATCATGAGCGATTGGCGCATGGTAAAAATTGGCACGACTCAGGCGCAGCGAAAACTCTTTTTTAATCTCCAGAAGGCAAAGGAAAGATTGGAGGCGGAAGGGATCGCGCCCGGTCCGAAGCTCCTGGCGCAGCGACTCAACGTCAAGGAGGGCGAAGTCATCGAAATGGACCAGCGGCTCTCGCATCGCGATCTGTCCACGGACGTTCCCATTGGAGAGGACGAAGAGGGCACGCTGCTCAACTTTTTGCCCGACGACAAGCAGACTCCAGAGGAACGCTTTGCGGATGCGGAGTATCACCATGCCTTGAGTGAAAAGATGGAGCAGTTCGGCTCGACATTGAAGGATAAGGAATTGATCATTTTTCGCGAGCGCCTCCTGAGCGAGGAGCCGCTGACGCTCAGAGAGATTGGAGAGAGATACGGCATCAGTCGCGAGAGAGTGAGGCAGATCGAGGAGCGGGTCAAAAGAAAGCTGAAGGCCTATCTGAATAAAGAGTTCAAAGACGTCAAGGATCCCGTGGCGGGCGTAGAATAGCCGGAGGAGAGAGGTTTGCGCTTCGAGAAAGAAATAGAGATTCCCAGCTCGAGGGAAGAGACATGGCGGTTTCTTTGGGATGTGGATCGCTTTATTGGCTGCGTTCCCGGATGCAAGGAGGCCAAGGCCATAGAACCAGGCAAGAGTTATACCGCTACGATGGTGGAGAAAGTGGGCCCCTTTCGAGTGGAATTTCCCATGCGGATCGACATTCTTGAGAGCGAGCCGTTGGCCTATATCAAGGCTCAAGCCTCCGGCCATGACAACAAGGTGGGTAGCAGGATGAAGGTTGACCTGGATGTTCGCTTGAAAGAAAACGGCGACAAGACGGCTCTCTCTTTTGTGGCCTCCGTGGACATCCTGGGAAAGTTGGCTGCTTTGGGACATAGCATTATTAAGCGCAAGGCCGATCAGGTGATGAACGAGTTCGCCGAAGCGGTAAAAAAACAAATACAAGGAGACTCATCGAATGCTTAGGCGATTCCGTTTGGAAGAGCCCGAGAGCGTCAAGGACGCCTCGGATCTTCTGGCGCGGCACGGAGAATCGGCCAAGCTCTATGCGGGCGGGACGGAGTTGCTCTTGGCCATGAAAGAGGGGTTGATCCACTACGAGCGTCTCGTCAACGTCAAGAAGGTTCCTTCTTTGGATGGGATCAAAGTTGAGGACGGCTCCATCCATATCGGAGCTTTGTCAACCCATCGTATGCTGGCGGAATCTTCAGCCCTTCGGGAGCGCCTACCGGCTTTCGTCCGGATGGAAAGCCACGTCGCCAACATCAGGGTAAGAGAGGTTGGGACTTTGGGAGGAAACCTCTGCTTTGCCGAGCCCCATGCCGATCCCGGGACATTGCTGCTCGTATTGGGAGCTAAACTTTTCGCAGCGAAGGGATCTTCCAGCCGAGAAATTCCCGTTGAGCGATTTTTTGTCGATGCCTATGAGAGCTGTCTGGAGCCGGACGAAATTCTCACCGGCATTCAGGTGCCTCTCTTACCTCGCCCTTCCGGAGTGGCGTATTTGAAGTTTGGCTACCTGGAGCGGCCCAGCGTCGGTGTGGCCGTGCGGATCACCTTGAATCAAGCGAGGGAATCGATTGTAGATGCACGCATCGCTGTAGGCTGCGCGGGGCCTGTGCCTAGGCGGGTGGAAGAGGCAGAGAGACTTCTCCAAGGCACTAGTTTGAAAGAGGCCGCCCGTTCCCTTACGAAGGCCGGGGAAGTCGCCGGGCGCGCCTCCGAGGCCATTAGTGATCTTCATGGGTCACAAGAGTATAAAGAGCACATCGTGGGCGTGCTTTTGAAGAGGGCTTTTCAGCAGGCCCAGGAGCAGTGCGTGTAGGAGGGGGGGAAGGCATTTATGCGCGAGTTGGCGTCAAAGCGTAAAGAGATGCAAACCATCCCTATCTCCTTCACTCTCAACGGGACGTTGCAGGAGATCGACGTAGAGCCACATGAGCTTTTGCTTGATGTCATTCGCAACCGCTTGGGGCTGACCGGGAGCAAAAGGTCTTGCGATGTGCAGGTCTGCGGAGCATGCACGGTGCTTTTAGACGGGAGACCGGTGAGCTCTTGCACTCTACTTGCGTTCGAAGCGCGCGGTCGAGAGGTGCTGACCATTGAGGGAGTCGCGCAGAACGGGAAGCTCCATCCCCTACAGGAGGCCTTTATTGAAAAAGGCGGGTTTCAGTGTGGTTTTTGCACTCCCGGCATGATCCTGACAGCTAAAGTACTTCTCGACGAAAACCCGGATCCGACCGAAGAGGAAATCACCGGGTTTATGAATGGCAATCTCTGCCGCTGCACAGGCTATAAGAAAATCATCGAATCGATTGTTGCGGCGGGAAAGAAGATGAAGTCTTCCCGAAGTTTGTAGGATAAAATCAATCCTCGATTCCGTATTCCTTCCAGCGTGACGCAACGAGATCCAAGTGCTCCTTAGGCGGCAGGGAAACCGCCGGGTATTCATGCTTTCTCGTCGCGTCAATGGCGATTCGGGAGCCGACCGTGCGGCTTGGATGGTGTTGAGGGACCGAGGGAGGAGCTTGAGAAGGATCTAAGCCCACGGCCTGAACGTCTCTCTCTATATAGATATCTTTATCCGGCCTCACCCTCCAGCTAAGCGCCCAATCGACCGCAAAATCATCCCAGATGTCGATGTCGTCATCTACGATTACGGTGATTTTTCCAAAGCCGGTTCTTAAGGACCAGATGCCGTACATCGTTTGCTTAACCTGACCTTCAAACTGTTTTTTCAACGACACGACAACATACGCTCCGCTTCCTCCCGCCTCTTTGAGCCTGACGTCTCTGACCGGGAGATTGAGAACGTACTTGAGGTGCTTGAAGAGCGGCCACTCTCGTCCTATCCCGCGAATGCAGCTCGATTCGGATGGGGGACGTTGACTAATGAACGCCTGGTAGATGGGGCTGTTGCGGAAAGTCATGCACTTGATGATAAAGAAAGGCTGTTGGCCCGCCGGCCCCATATATCCGGTATATTCTCCGAAGGGGCCTTCCAGCTCTCTCGCATTAGCCGGAATCTCGCCTTCGAGCACGATTTCGGCAGTTGCCGGCACTTCAAGGGGAACGGTCTCGCACGGAACGAGATCCACCGGCTCCCCGCGGAGTGCTCCTGCGATGGCAAACTCGTCTAGAGTCTCGGACATCTTGGAGACTGAAACATAGCCGATGGAAGGGTCCGCGCCGATCACGACAGCGACCGGAGTGGGATTGTTTTTGTCATCATTTTTTTTCACGTGCCAGGCTGCGTCTTGGACCTTGCCGATAAGAAAGCCCGTCTTGTTCGGGCCTTTGACCTGCATCCGGTAAGTTCCCACGTTGCGCACTCCAGTTTCGGGGTCTTTAGTGATGACGTAGGGTGAGGTGAAAAAGGGTCCCGGATCTTCTCCCACAGTCCAAACGGGCACAGGGAGCTTAAGAATGTCAACTTTTTCTCCCATCCAGATATTTTCCTTGCAAGGTCCCTCTTTGACGATGCGGGGTGGAATGGGCTTCTCCAGAGCGCGATCCCATTTGCGGTTGATGCCGTCGACCGAGTCGGTCTCGAGACCGATCGCATAGATCTCGCGTGAGGCTCCCAGCGCTCCAGCCACAACCGGGATGTTAAATCCCTTTACGTTTTCGAACATCACGGCGGGTCTTTTACTGTCGGGGAATTTGTAAAAAAGCTGACGGCAAACCGCGGCGATCTCCCAGTCTTTGTCGACTTCCTTTTTGACCCGCTTCAGTTTCCCTTTTGCTTCGAGGGCCTTCAGATACTCGCGCAAATCACGATAAGCCATTTGAGTTGTCCTATAGGTTTCGTGCCGGGATATTATTCTTGAGCCGACACAATATCAACTTGGAACGATTAGACAAGAAGGCGCTTGGCGATAAGGTGACGGCGCTAGGCGCGGATCTCAGTGCGCATGAATTTGATGTAGGAGATGGCGAAGCAGACGGCAACCAAAGCGATAAGCGTCGCAATCTGGGGCAAGATAAGAACGAGACTTTGACCCAAAGCCAGGGGGGTAAGAAGGATTCCCTGGGTCTGTTCCGGCAGGGCGGAGCCCAAGACCCGTGCTAAGGGGTTGAGCACGATCTGCACCGTTTCTCCATAGAGAGTGCTCGGGGATATTCGGCTTATCATGGCTGCAATGTCCACCTGCCGGGCCACGGCCTCTGGTGTTGACGGGTCAGCTACGATGAAAGCGGCCATGATTTGGGCGATCAGCGGGGCAAAGATTGCGAGGAACAGCCACAGTGCCAGCGACCCTAAAGCGGCGGTCACGGTGCGCTGGAACAGCAGCGAAAACAGAAGAGCAAGTGCCAGCCAGAAGCCGACGTAAAGGATTCCCACGACGGTGAAAATCAGCATCCGCCAGAGCTCTTCTGCGTTGGGCGGAAAGCCGACAAGAGTAATCCCAAGCCCTATGACCAAAAGGAGAACCGAGGCCCAGAGAATTGCAACCGTGGTAAGGCCGGCGAGAAATTTCCCGTTGATCAGGCTGTGGCGGTAGATGGGCTGCGAAAGAACGCGACTGAGAGTTCCGCGCGCGTATTCGCCGCTGATGGCATCGAAGCCAAGCATGATGCCGACCAGAGGGCCCAGGAGACCAAGAAAAGTTGCCAGCGACAACAGGCCGCCACTCTGCGAAGTCAACAGTAGGAGGAAGACGAATTCCGCCGGGGCGCTCTCGGCGTCCTCACGGATCGACTGTCCCGACGCATAAATCGCCCAAACGCCGGTGAGCACAATGATGGCCAACAGGATCATGAACCGACGGCTACTGAAATGGTCTGCAAGCTCTTTCCAGAAAACTACGCTCATTGTTTAAGCCTCACAGTTCATTCTGCGCAATGTAGGCTTCGTGTCGCACCAAGCAGCGAGCATAACGAGGCGCGAGCCCTGAGGCAACTGAGGCGTACTTTGGGTTGTACGCCGTAAGGAAGCCGATGGGCGATAAACGAAGTTAGGCGAAGTTGCTTGGTGCGGCATCTATGCCTCGCGGAAGTACTTGAGATAAATGTCTTCGAGAGTGGCGTCCTCGGAACGAAGCTGAAGCAGAGAAAGGCCTTTTCGCAACACGAGCGACACCACCTCCGGCCTGACGTCCTGGCTGCACCTTAGGAACCACCCTCTATGGCGCGGTTCTATCTCGGCTACACCATGGAGCGCGCGCAACTCGTTTTCCAGCCCGTCTATGCGCCCACCAACCTCCACCAAGAAATTCCATTGGCGGTCCTTGAAGATTGCGCTGCCAAGCTGGTCGACCTCCCCCTGGGCAATCAATTTTCCCTTGACGATGATGCCCACGCGATGACATATCTGCTGCACCTGATGAAGGAGGTGGGACGACAGGAGAACGGTGAGGCCGTGCTCACGGCTTAGACCCGTGATGAGTTCAAGGATGCGAGCGGCTCCGTCGGGATCGAGCCCCAGCGTGGGTTCATCGAGGACCAGGACTTTCGGCTCCTTGACCAACACCTCTGCGATGCCAAGCCGCTGTTTCATGCCACGCGAATACTCTCTGACCGCGCGGTCTCCGTCATCGCCGAGCCCGATCTGGCCCAGCAGCCGCGTAATTCTCCGGCGGGCGTCGTCGGTCGGGATGCGATTGAGGCACGCAATGTAGAGGAGGTTTTCTCGACCGCTCAAATCGTCGTAGAAGCCGGGGTTTTCCGGCAGGTAGCCGACGCGCTTTTTTACCTCCAGGGGCTGGTAGGTGGGATCGAATCCGCACACCTTCGCTTGTCCGGAGGTTGGCTCGCTCAGGCCCAGCAGCATCAAGATGGTCGTCGTTTTCCCCGCTCCGTTCGGCCCGAGAAAGCCGAAGATTTCCCCCTCCTCAACCCTCAAGTCGAGGTCATTGACGGCGACCAGGTCGCGGTAGCGCTTGGTCAGGCTGCTGGTCTCGATAACAGCGCTCATCGCCGGCCCAAGCGCACAAAGACGATAATGAGTCCCAACACGACGGCAGCAACGATTGCTGCGCCGATCCATCCCCATAACGTGGCGGTTGCAACCGTCACTCTGAAGTCGATGGATTTGTTCGCGTCCGCGCTGTTAGCGGTAACCCCGATCGCGTAGTCGCCTGCTATCGCTCGGGCGGGGGCGGTGATCTCCATCGAGATCTCACGCACCTCACCGGGATTGAGAGCATCGATCTTGTCCGGTTTGAAGTCTATGGTCCATTTGTCCGGCTTTTTGGTGATGAAGGCGAGGTTGCGGACAGGCGCAGTTCCGCCGTTGCCCACGAGAAAGGGAACCGGGGTTTTCTGCCCGGCTGTAACTGATGCGTTGAGCGTGCCGCTCGCGCTGCCCATTTTGAGATCGGTGACTCCTCTGAGCGTGACCTTTAGATTCGTCGAGGCCTCGAACGCGCCGGCGCGGGCTCTCACGGTTACCGGATATTCGCCCGCGTCTGCTCGCGAGGGCGAGTCGATCTCGACGCTCAAGGTCTCTGTCGCATTTTCCTTGAGCGCGATCGAAGAGATCTGCGTGTCGCCGTATTGCGGCTTAAAGCGCACTGTCCATCCGGTGGGTGCCTGGGTAATCAAGGAGGCGGTGAGCGGTTTATTGGTTTCGTTTTTTAAGTCCACGGTGAATTTCAGGGTTTGACCTGATGGAGTGGTCAAGACAGGATACTGGCTTGTGAGTTTGAGTCCGCCCGTCTCCACCTTTTTGGTGGTCACCCGAAACGTAACCTTGGCGACCTGAGTGGTCGGTCCGTTAATATCTTTGACGGTAACCTTGATCTCGTAGTCTCCCGGCTTGGCGTTTTGCGGGATTTTACTCTTAAACTCCAAGGTGGTGTTTTTCTCCCCTTGGACCATCACCGAGCGGACTGGGAAGCTGGGATAGCGGGAATTAAACCCTACCTCCCATCCTTGGGGAACTCCTTCAATGGCTATGTTGACCTGGACCGGCTCTTTAGTTCGGTTCACAACGTCCGCGTCCATGGTCACTTCCTGGCCTTGCCCTACGGTGACGTTTGTAAAAGGAAGGATAAGGTTGAAGGGATCCTTGGGCGGAGGGGAGGGTTGCTGTTCAGCGGCAGACCCGAGAGTGCCTAGATAGGAGAAAAGGAACAGAGCAAACAGGCAGGCAAAAAAGCAGGCTGAGATACCAAGGCGTTTTTTCATGCTTCACTCCCTGTCTTTCAATTTGGTGGTCCTACTTAATCATAATCCGTAGCCCCGTCAAGCCCTAGACCTTTCCCAGCTGTCTCAGCGCCTCGTAAAGGACGATGGAGACCGCGTTGGAAAGGTTCAGGCTTCTCACGGTTTGGCTCATCATCGGGATTCTGTAAGCCCGTTCCGAGTTCGCGCGCAGGAGTTCCTCGGGAAGCCCGCGAGTCTCCGGACCAAAAACAAGAAAGTCACCCTCCTGATAGAGAGCTTGAGTGTAGGACTGCAGAGCTTTCTTGGAGAAAAAGAACAGTCGCTGCCGGGAATTTCTTCTCAGGAACTCATTCCATGAATCGTGCAGACGAATATCGACATATTTCCAGTAGTCCAGCCCGGCTCGTTTCAAATGTTTATCATCGATTTTAAAGCCGAGGGGGGCTACGAGGTGCAACGTCGTATCGGTCGCGGCGCAGAGACGGGCGATGCTGCCGGTGTTGGGAGGGATTTCCGGTTCGACTAAAACAACATTCATGGCGAAGAGACTTGCCCGCTTTCCAGTATCAACGTCACCGGACCGTCGTTGACGATTGTCACTTCCATGTCGGCTTGAAATCGTCCCGTGGCAGGCTTGAACCCCAGATCAGCTAATCTATGCGCAAAATCATCGTAGAGCTTCCTGGCCTCCTGGGGCGACGCCGCCAGACTGAAGGAGGGCCGTTTCCCTTTGGCGCAATCGCCGTAGAGCGTAAATTCGGAAACCAGGAGAATCTCTCCTTTCACTTCCAGCAGGGAACGGTTGAGTTTCCCCGATTCATCTTCGAAGATTCTAAGTCCCACGGCTTTTTCGGCCAGGTATCCGACATCTTGCTCCGTGTCTCCTCTGGCAACGCCAAGAAACAGGCATAGGCCCGGCCCGATGCGGCTGATTTCCTCTCCGGTCACGCTGACCCTTGCTTCCTTGACTCTCTGGATAAGGAGTCGCACGGGATTTTACTTACGCTGCAAAGTTTCGAAGTGCAAGATGATGTGAAATCAATTCCTTCGGTTTAAACGCGGAATTAGGTTAGCTCTGGATAGAAAGGGAGTGTAGATAAAAGAGGCAATGAGCCAGGCTTCAGCCAGCGTTGTCAGTAGAGCAAAGAAGATGCGTTCCAACATTCAGGAAGGGGCTATTTATTGATTGACTGACGGGTCGACCTACGACCGACCTGGAGATTGACCATTAAGGGTTATAGGCCTCCTTCTATTTCAAAGACTAAGTTATTCGTTTTCGTATTCTGCCGACATCTGAGCGGGAAAAGGTTTTCTAGGAAGCACAGTTTCTTTTCCTGAACCCGCCTCGGCAAGGACGTAGTTGTTGGTTCGGATTAGGGAATCCAAATTCAGTTTGCTGGCCACTGTCGGGTAATCTTCGTTCAATATAATGACGGTGACGCGACCGCGGGCAGCGGCTTCCTCAGCTTCGGCAAGGGTAGTGGGCCGGGCCGATCGGCCAAAGAAAAAGTGACATCTCCCTTCGTCCTGCCAAGATACCTTGGGGCTGCCATGAGCATCGCTACGCATTGTTATGACCGCAACAGGGCTCCCCGGAGGTAGACGGCGGTTGAGAACCTCCGCGACCACTGCAAGCCTCTGTCCGTCTCCGCCATGCGTGGAGACAGGAAAACAAGCCAAGACGATGGCACCGATAACAGCGGACAGGGCGACTGTTGCCGGCATCCAAACGGGCAGTCTCCCCCTCAGCAGCCGCATGACGCCCACTCCTGCAATGATAGAAATTGCAGGAAGAGCCGGCAGGAGGTAGCGTGCGTATTGTGCGGGCTTTAAGCCGGCTGCAATCAAAACAATCCCAACCCATCCCAGAATCAGTCCTGAGGCTGCGCGTTCGCCGATCTCTTTCTTGGAATCAAGTGCGCAGCGCAATAAGATCCATGATCCGATCAGGGCGAAGGGAAGCCAGGGCCAGTATGTCCGCCCGAGATCGGATACATAGATTTCAAAGAATCCGCGGAGTCCCGACACCTCACTCGTCTTACGAGCTAAAAAATCGGCAAGATAGACGGAAAAAGGCTCAGTTCCGTACTGCATTGCAAGATAACCCCACCAAGCAAGAGGCACCAAGAGCAAGGGCGACCAGCACAGCCAGCGGATCGATTGCTTCCTCCAAGGTAAGTGAAGATTTCTCGCAAGAAGCGCATGGAGCGGGGCAAGAGAAAGAGGCAGAAATCCGGGCAGCGACTTGGTCAGAACTGCTACCGCAATCCCGCCATAGAAAAGCGGCGGTCCCCATGAGCGCTCGCCGCGGAAGTAGCCCACAAGAGCCAATAGGACACCAAACGTGAGCGCTGAATCCATCCGGAAGAGAACTGCGTTGCGGAAAAAAGTATAAGTGGTCGCGAGCGCTAGAGCCGCTATCCAGCCGGTGTTTTTACCAAATAGGTGTGAGCCCAGCCAACCCGTCAAAATGATGCAACCCAAACCAAAAAGGCGAGAGAAGAGACTAGCGGCGAAGGGTGTGGGACCAAATATCTTAATGGCGAGGGCCGTAAGCCAAAAGAGCAGAGGCCCATGGTGATTAAGCTCTTGTCCAAGCCTGAGTGTTGTGTACTCACCGGAGTCTGCCATGGCCCGCGCAATGGCCGCATAGCGAAGGGAATCGCCGTGGATTCGGGATTGGTTGGCCTGGGCAAAAAGCAGTAGAAATGCGGCAGAGATCAGGACAATCCAGCGGACCGTATGATTCTCGAGGAGGACTGAAAGATTCGCCAATAGCGAGGTGCTAGGTGGGTTCATTGGTGTGTGCTCCATGGTGGATATGACGAACAATTACCGGTAACAGCGAAAACACAGGCATCGACGCCCCTCAGTTCGAGCACTGGACGTAACGTGTCGGAGTACGGCGATGCGGATCCATAGATCATGGAGTCTCCGATCAGAACGTCGTGACATCGCGCTGGATTCCCCGTGCCGGTCTCAGGGTCTGCCCGAAAGCCATCTTCGCCGATCAAGATTTCTCGTACTTTGTTGTCGGTGCCCTCCGGATCGCTTCGCATAGAGTTGCGTTTGATCAGGCGAGTGCCGGGCGTACAATGCGATCGGTCGAGCGCCATAAATTGAAATGCATAGACCGGCGGCTTCACGATTGTTCGGGTTACATCAAAGATGAGAATGGAAAGCGGGAGGGCGGCCAAATATCCTGAATAGCGGAGCAGTTTGAACTTCCACAATAGAAGCCAAAAAAGAATAATCCATATCGGCCACGCTATGATCGATGTCCTGAAAACCAAGGTGTCTTTTGTTATTTCGTCACTCATGGACAATCTTCGCCCTTATATGACTTAACCAGTTGATGAGTTGGGCCCTATAGAGATAGGCTATGAATAAGATCGCGGCGGAAATAGCCATGATGACGCCGGCGGTGTAGTATGCCTGCTTACCGAGGGCAACCCCCTGAATGGTAAGTAGATATGTCCCCGGCATTCGACCAATGGTCGACACAACCAAGAAGGAGCTGAGCCCCATTCCGCTTAAGCCGAGAACGTAGCACAAGGCATCTTTTGGAAAGACCGGGAGGAGAAAAAGGAGAAAACAGATCGTTAGTCCTTTGTCGCTTGTAAGAAAGTTAAACCTCTCAAGAGTTTCCTTCTTCACGAATCTCGCCACAAAGGGTCTCCCCAAAATTTTGGCAAGCTCAAACGCCGCCCAAGAACCCAACGTAAGTCCGATAGTTGAAAGAAGGAACCCGTAGAGTTCTCCATAGAAATAACCTCCGACCACTCCCGTCAACTCGCCCGGTATGGGTGCCACCACAACCTGTAAGGCCTGCAACAGAATGAAAACCCCAGAGGAATAGGGGCCCAGGGAGCCCAAAAATCTCACTATTCCTTTTTTACTCGAATAAAATCTACCTAATTCCTCGCCGGTGGATTCCAAAACACCGAATGGTTGTGGAATGTAAGGGCTAAGGAGGAAGATAACAGCAACAATCAGGGCGAGAATACCGGCTTTGATTAAAATCTTGGTGTTTTTTGTAGTCATATGCTAACGCAGGTTTGGATAGAATTTCTTCTAGAAAATCGTCAACTCGCAGGGTAAGAGCCAGAGGAAGTTTCGTATCTCCACTTCCGGCAAGGGAAGTGCCGTTTCTTGTTATTCAGAATCTTTATGCAGCACTTGGACTGGCTATTCTCCTAAATCCGTCCATTCTTGCCCTGGATAAGAAACGGCGCTTTTTTTTGAGCGGCCCAATTAGGAACTCCTCTTTCCTCCACATTAGCAGGCCACGGCGAATGTAGTTGGGATCTAATTTCAGAGTCTCGGAAATATTCTCGAATGAGAAAGGCCAGTCTCTGTCCTCCTCCAAGATCCACTTCTCCGCCTCGAGAAAAAGGCGTTCTCCTTTGCCGTCGCGTGCCCCGGCATACTTCTGGAAGCACATGATCGCATCCTCCAGTACTGCCAGCATCAGCCTTTCCTGGGGTCCTAAGGTGCCTTTACCTCTAGTCGCAAAATACTGAGCAGTAGCTACAGTGTCTGGCTGTAAGAGAGAGCTCACGATTTCCTCGCCAATCGACAGTAGTATGATAAGCGGTCGTTCGAGATTTTAAATACGTAAATCTACGTAATTTTCGAAAGATGGTCAATGGCAGGAGATGAGCTTAGTTGTTCGCTAAAATGCCCTTGGCAAGCGCATAGCGAATCAGCTCAGCCTGGTTGCGGAGGCCCAGCTTGCGCATCATGTTTTGACGGTGAATCTCAACAGTGCGCGGACTGATGAAGAGGCGGTGGCCGATTTCGGTGCTGTTGTGGCCTTCGGCTACCAGCTGCAGCACCTCCCGCTCTCTACTCGTGAGCATCTCATAGGGATCTAACGGGCCTGTTTTAGCCCGATCAAGGGAAACCTCGATAGCGCGCTGAGGCAATGACGAGCTCAGAAAGCGTCGACCAGCGGCCACCTCGCGCACGCCCCTAACCACCTCAGTGACGGAGGATTCTTTGAGGATGTATCCGGAAGCCCCGTTTCGTAGCGCTTCCAGCACGTAGGCTTCGGTGGCATGCATGGAGAGGACGATAACATGGATCTGCGGAAATCGTTTGCTGACTTGACGTATAACCTCTAGACCACCAAGTCCAGGCATCGCCAGGTCCACGAGCAGCACGTCCGGTTGCAGATGTTCAGTTAGTCGCACTGCTTCTAACCCATCGTTGGCCTCGCCGATAACACTAAGGTCCGGCTCGGCTTCTAACAAGCTTCCTAAACCCTGGCGGACAACTTTGTGATCATCTGCCAGCACAATGGTTAACTTACCCATTGTTCTCCTCCCTTCTCGGAAGGTTCGCCCAACGGGAATTCTACCGTGACGCTCGTGCCGGTCCCTGGAGCCGACTCTATTTTTATTTTGCCACCCAGGAGCATCGTCCGCTCACGCATCCCAGTAAGCCCGCCAACCTTGCCTGCGCCTGTTGCAGCTTCAGGGTTGAAGCCGACTCCCTTGTCTTTTATCTCTATGGTAAGCGTGTCCTGATCGGAGCATACATCAACCATAACCTGCTTGACGCCTGCATAGCGGGCAACATTGGTCAGCGTTTCCTGGACGATACGGTACGCAGCCGTTTCTATCTGCGGCGCAAAACGTTTTCCTTCCAAGCCGCTGTGGTTGAAAGTCACGTTTACTTGAGTGTTCGAGGTATAGCGCTCGAAGTGCCAACATAAGGTCGGAAACAAACCCAGATCGTCAAGAATCGATGGTCTTAGGTCGAGTGAAAGCCCACGTGTTCGTGTAATGAGGTCATTGAGCAGCGCCTGGGCTTCGACGAGCTTGGCGCTTGCTTCTTGAAATGGCAGGCGACCGCTCACTTGAAGGGTGATTTTGAGCCCGGTTAGGATTTGGCCGATCTCGTCGTGGAGTTCCCTGGCAATGTGATGGCGATCGGTTTCTTGCGCCTCCAACAGACGGCGGGAGAGGGCCCTTAGTTGCGCTTGGCTAGCGCGTACCTCTTGGAATAGCCGAGCGTTTTGAAGGGCAATCGCTGCCTGGCCTCCCAGAGCGGTGAAAAACGCAATCTCTTCTTTGGTAAACTCGTGTTCGTGTTTGGTGTATAAGGAAATGATCCCCAACAAATCGCCCCTAGCGGACAGTGGGAGGCCTAAATAAGAGACCAAACCGTTTTTCTGACAAAACTCAGTATTCCATGTCCGTGGGTCGGTTTGAACATTACGAACGATCAGCGGGGCCTTAATTTCGAGGACCTCTTGGGCCACCGGCAAATTTGGCAACTCCGCCGCCCATTCTTGCTCATTTAGATTATAGGAGGTCAAAGGTTCTAGTTCTGCGGTTTCCCGGTTAAATAATCTGATTGTGGTAGCGCATCCAGGGAAAAAGGCTTCAATTGTTTCTAAAAGACTTCTCCCGACGCCGTGTAGGTTCGAGGTCGAGGTAATAGCCAGATTACTATGGCTTACTAGAGACAGCATGTCGGTTTTAAGCCGAGAAAATTCCTTCTCGTATTCTAAGGCAGTCTTCAGCCTCGATAAGAGAAAGACCACAATAATGAAGATACTGCCCCGCATGGCAGCGTTCCAATAGGGTATGGCGGGATGAGAGTAATAACGTTGCACCAAAAGAAAATCGGTAGTTAACCAGACCATGACAGCGAGGGCCGATATGAAGAGTCCCTCTCTGCGGCCTGTAAACCAAGTAATGAAGGAAATGGGTAAGAGGTAGAAGAGGGCGAGGGTAATCTGTATACCGGTTACGTAGTCCGCAATTCCGATGACGAGAACAGATAGAAGACTGGTAAGGACAACTTGTGATTTAGACTGTATGATCTTCTGATACAGAGGCACGGCTAATTCCGATTTCAAAGAGGCCAGCTTGATTGCGTTGCCTATTTTACGCTTACTCCTAACCTCATCTCAAGCTCGTATGGCTCGTCCACTTGGCCGTGACGCCTGCGGTTAAAATTCCTTTCCAAAATCGCTTCTTATAACACAATGCGTTGCGGATGTATTCTCATTCCTAGTGAGGGATGAAAAATAAACCCAAGTACGGCTCAAGCAGAGTATGACTCCTGTTTCGAATGGGTTGAATTCCCGGAGCGTGGGTCTGGCTTAGGTGAATTTCCTTATTTTTTCTGCTACCGTGTTTTGTAGTGCACGGAGATTGAGCTGGTGTATCCCGTTCTTTTTCAGTTTGGCCCTTTCACTGTCTACAGCTTCGGCGCCCTCATGGCCTTGGCGGCCCTTTCTGCAGGGTGGCTGGTGTCGATAGAGCTTAAGCGGCGCGGCTACGATCCGGAACTTGCCTCCACAATGGTCGTCGCGGCAGCCATTGGCGGTTTGCTCGGCGCGCGGATCCTTTTCATCCTGGAAGATTGGGAAAATTTTATGGGCTCTCCGTGGAGTTACATAGCCAGCGGCGCCGGATTTACCTGGTATGGCGGACTAATCGGAGGTGTTCTCGCCGTTAGCTGGGTAGTCTGGCGCCAAGGCATTCCCTGGCTCAAGGCCGCGGACATCTCCGTGCCTGCGTTGGCTCTGGCTTACGGAATCGGGCGGATCGGTTGCCACGTGGCGGGAGACGGGGACTGGGGAACAGTCTCGAACGTACCGTGGGCCGTGGCTTATACCAACGCCATCATCGGCTGGGTCGATCCTTTGACAGGCATAGCCTATCCTCCGGGCGTCAGAGTCCATCCCACGCCGATCTATGAGTTCATCGAATCTCTGATCATCTTTGGAATTCTCTGGTCGCTCAGAAAGCGCGGCTACGCGCAGGGAAGAATGTTTTGGCTGTATCTGATTCTCGCAGGGTTGGCGCGATTCGCCGTTGAGTTTTGGCGCGTCAATCCGGTTATCGGCTTGGGTATGACCGAAGCGCAGTGGTTCAGTCTGTTATCTGTTGCGGTCGGGCTTGTTGTATTTGCGCGGCTAAAAGGGAAAAAAATAAGTCAAGCGCGTTGACAATCTGAATCAGTGCGAGTATTTTTTTCTGTATCCATTAGAGGTCGTCCTGTGGCTAAACGGCTTTCCATCGCAACCGCGCTGATAGTTATTTGCTCTCTCCTATTTGTATCTATAGTCTATGCCTGCTCCGGCCTAAGTTCCATGCAGCCAGCGTTCCATGCTTCCTCTATGAATGGTGCGACAACGGAAAAAGGCCCGTGCAGTGAGCACCAACAGGATATTTGTAAATCTGTTCGCGATCGCATGCTGTCTATCCAGCCTTCATCATCTCAAGCCGCAGATTCTCAGCAATCTTCAACTCTCCTCGTCCAGTTCTTCATTGGAATTCCCACACAACTAGTTTTTTCACCTGTGCAACAGGCCTGCGAAGCTGCTCTTCACCCGGTATTTAAACTTTCTCTGCCCTTTTCTTTATCAGTTCTTCGAATTTAGCTCCTTTTCTATTTGTTCTTACGCTTGCTGCTGTCCCCACCATCTATGCACTCTGGAGGAGGTGGAGGATAAGGGAGTCGCCTGTGGAGTGGTAAGATCAGCAACATCATATAAGGCTCGAATCCAGAGCAACTTAAAGGAAACGGAGGTATCCATGAAAACGATTACGTTGGTAGGAATTTTGTCCATTTTGTTTCTGTCCGGAGTAACCGTGGCGCAACAGTCCGGGAAGCCGGAAAAGAGCTCCTCAATGCAGGGCATGATGCAGGAGATGATGAAGGGGGAAAAGGGTGGTGAGGGCGGCATGCAAGGTATGATGCAGATGATGAGGATGATGAATCAGTGTGCTGCGATGATGGAGGAGTGTTGCTCTTCGACCGACACAGGGAAGGCAAAGGAGGCTCCAAAGCAATAGGCCGCTTATACAGAGGGCGTGCTGAATGTGAGAGCGCTCGCGGCAATTCTAGCGGTTGCTGTGGTTGTTGCCCTAGCCTACTTGGGTTTTGGCAAGAGATTCTTCTACCGAGAAGAGAAGCCAGCTCTCAGCGAGGATTACTTTAATAAACTCAGGATCGAAAAGCCTGAAAAGAGGATCGCAGCCCCAAAATTCGTCTTGGAGAATCTCTCTGGCAAACCAGTTAGCCTTAAGAATTTGGGAGGGAAGGTGGTCTTTCTTAATTTTTGGGCCACCTGGTGTGTTCCTTGCAGAGAGGAAATGCCGACCATGGAAAAACTTTACCGGGAGTTCAAAGGACAGGGCTTGGAAGTCGTAGCGGTTAATTACAGAGAGAGCGAGGAAGAGATTCGCAAGTTCTTCGACGAACTCGGTCTGACATTTACAATCCTTTTGGACAAAGACGGCAAAGTTTCAGAGGAGTATGGCGTTTGGTCTCTTCCTCTCTCTTATTTCGTTGATCGCAAGGGAGAGTTCGTGGGCAAAGCCGTCGGATCTAGGGAGTGGGACAGCCAAGAGGCCAGGGGATTCTTTAGAGAACTCTTGGCCGAAAATCCTACTGGGCCCTGAATAGGGAGCAATCTGAAAGAATCAAGAAGGACATCGAGTCATTAGATGACGAGAGCTATTTTTCACTTCTTTCTTCTTATGTTTTTGCTGGGGTTATTGTCAGCGTATGAAATTTACCCCGTTGGGGCAGCGCCCCCTGAAGATGAGCTCAAGCGAGGTGAAAGGGTCTATGAAGAAAACTGTGTTGCATGCCATGGCAAGAAGGGGGATGGGAAAGGAGCAGAGGCCCCCAGGCTAAAGACTAAGCCGAGAGATTTTACTAAAGGCATTTACAAATTTCAGTCCACCCCTTCGGGCTCTATCCCTCTGGATCGAGACATCTTCAGAACAATTACTCAAGGTGTAAGAGGAACAAGCATGCTGGCCCAACTTCACCTCTCCGAACAGGAGAGGTGGGCTGTGACTCGGTATCTCAAGACTTTCTCTCAACGCTTTCAGGAGGAGATGCCCGGCAAGTCTATTTCCATTCCGCCAAAGCCATTCCTGAACGCTCAGTTGGTCGCCGTCGGAAAATCTAGGTACGAAGAATCTGGCTGCGGCCAATGCCATGGTTCAAAGGGTAAGGGAGACGGCTCTTCGGCAAAAGAGTCAAAGGATGATTGGGGTGATGCAATCTCACCAACTGACTTGACCATGAAGCCTTTCAAATCTGGTCCTAACCCAGAGGATCTTTACCGCACAATCAGTACCGGCCTTAACGGGACTCCGATGCCGTCCTATGCCGATGCTCTTCTGCCAGAGGAGCGGTGGAGCCTTGTTTATTATATTCTTTCCATTGCGACTCAGGAGCGGCCGAGAGGGATGATGGGCCTTGTTGGTGAGGAGACCCAAGGAATGATGATCGATATGCGGGCTGCGATGGCAGGGATGATGGGCGGGAGGGGCATGATGGAGAAGGGCGGAGGTATGATGGATCCGAAGATGAGAGACATGATGAAAGATATGAGAGGAAGATGACTCAATGCTAGGAGGAGTTATGGAAAGAAAATTCTATTTGTGGATGTGGATAGGCGCGATGCTGATTTTTAACCCAACGGCAGTTTTAGGCGAGCAGATGGAGCACCGGCCCGCCGCGGCGGCTGCCAAGACAGATCAAAAGAAGAAGGGAAATGACTTCGAACATATCCACGCCCTCGCGACGGACGCAGAGGGGCGTATCTTGTTCCTGGGAGCTCACACAGGTCTTTTCAGAAGTGAGGATGGCGGAAGCTCCTGGAAGAAGATGGCGGTTGCAACGCAACATCCGCACCTAGATGTGATGGCCGTCACCCCGGACACAAAGGACTCCAAAACAATATATGTAGCCACTCACGAGGCGGGTGTTTTCAAGAGCACCGATGGAGGGGCGACGTGGAGGGAAGTGAACACTGGCCTCGGAGGGCCTGATGTCCATGGCCTTGCTATTGATCCGAATACACCATCAAAGTTGCATGCGGCAGTTCGGGAAAAAGGTGAGGGAGTCTACAGGACCACAGACAGCGGTGGAAAATGGACCCGCGTGGATGATGGCCCTGGAGGCGAGGTCAAATTGCTAGCTTCGGTTAACATCCCGACGGGGATGGGTGGGATCTTTCTCTATGCGGGTACAGCTGAGGGATTACAGCGAAGCCCAGACTGTTTCTGAGGGTGGACGACAGTGGGCGGTCTGCCCACCAATAGGACCGTCAATGGCTTTGCGGTGGAACCGGGGAATCCGAAGGTCATGTACGTTGCCATGCGGGATGGGCTCTTTAAGAGCACGGATGCGGGTGAAAGCTGGAAACGTACGGGAAGTGAGCTTAAAAACTTCGCAGCAGTCACCGTAAACCCAAAAAACACAAGGCAGCTCTATGTGGCGACAGCCGATGGGAAAGTCTCCATCAGTACGGATGGGGGACTCCAGTGGAAAGCGCAACAGTAAAATTCAAAGCAGTTGGGCGCTTTGAGGTTTTTATCCAGATAAAAAGGAGGTAGCCTTTATGTCGGGTGACGTTCAATTAAGGGACGATCCAAAAAGTTCTGGGCCCGTTGAAGCAGACAAAGCCGTTGCCCTTCCGAGTTCAAGGGTCTGCCGAGTTGAAAATAGAGGCTGGCTCAAAGGAGGGCTCGCTATGGCGATCTGCTGCGCGGCACCTCTTCTCCTTGTGGGTGCGATTGCACTTTTCGGGATATCGTTGGGTGCTCTGGCAAGTAGTCTGTTGAGCATTGCGGCGGTTCTCGCCTGTCCTCTCGGTATGTATTTCATGATACGAATGATGATGAAGAGAAACTAAAAGAGGCAGTTCCAAGAGAAGGAAAGGCAGCTAGCCCCACGCTACTGCAAGAACCGATGGGCAAACTGGGAAGGAAGGATGGAAAGATGGAAAAGCGTCAGCACGAGAAGCCATTAAAGCTTTGGTGGGTTAGTCTTGTCGGATTAGGAGTCGTTATTGTTATCGGGTTGTTTTCATTGGTCTCCCGGAGCGAGTCCTGGGGGCTACCGGCAACTCCCCGTGATCCGAGGCCGGCAACGCTCTCGCCGGAACTTTTCAGTGGCAAAGTTAGAGAGGCCTACCGGATGGCTCAAGAGGCGCCGGAGTTGCTGGAGCGAATGCCCTGTTACTGTGGTTGCTATGTGACTGCGGAACATCGCAATAACCTGGACTGCTACACCGACCGCCACGCCGTCGGCTGACTGATCTGCCTTAACATTACGCTGGATGCGTATGAAATGTACAAGAAGAAGGGAATGAAGATCGAGGCAATAAAGAAAGCCATCGATGGCAAGTACTCCAAGTATTGGCCCCATGAAAAGAAATGGCCGCTGTCATAGCTCTCATTAATGTCAAGAATAGAAAGGCTCACAATCTTCTGTCCAGGCTCCTACCGAAAGGCTGGAACTGTGCCGTAAAATCCTGGGCCTCAGCCCGTCACCAAAGGGCCTTGTCGCAAATCATAGAGGGTTGCGACATCCTGTCGTAGTTTTGACGGAAGGCGACAGTCGTGGCGGCAGGGTCTGCGGCTATCCGAAAAACCCTGTTAGCTGATGTTCTCCATACCACGTTCGATAATTGGACAAACTTGGTTTTTGTGCGGCCGTCCTGCCTTACGCCGCAACAGGGTGCGGAGCTCATTGCGGAGTGTGTGCAGTTCACGGATCTTGTCGTTGATTTCTCGTAAGTGGTTCCGCGCAAGCTGCTTCACATGACTGCAGGGCTGCTGACCTTGAGTGGCTAAATTAAGCAGCGGCTTTATTTCTTTAAGAGTTATGCCAAGCGCCTGCGCGCGCCTCATAAACAGCAACAACTTCACGGCATCGTCGGTATAGACCCTGTATCCGTTTGCCCGACGAGATGCTGGTTTGAGTATTCCCTGGCCTTCATAGTATCGAATCGCTGATGGCCGAACTCCCACTTTCCGGGCAACGTTACCTATCGTCAACATTCTTTTAGTCCCCCTTGACCTTAAACTCTAGTTGAAGGTTTATCATGTGATCTGACAGGAGGTCAAGATGAACACCGTGACATTCAAGATCGAAGGCATGCATTGCGACGGCTGCGCTGCGAATATTCAGTCTCTCTTAGAGCGCAAGGCGGGCGTTCAAAAGGCGGTCGCATCCTTCAAAGGGGGAGAAGCTCGGATCCTTTATGATTCCAATGCCGTCACCGAGGAACAACTGGTCGCCGCAATAGAGAACAGCGGGTACCGGGTTGCGACTCGAAATCGTGGCTAAGACGGATCTGCACTTTGTTAATGAAACGCCCCAGAGGCGTACATAGGAATCGTGGCATCATCGAGATGCTAGCTAAGAAATGAGGTGTCATCATGAATACCGTAAGCTCTGCTGAATCCGTTTCCCGTTATTGGACCGAAGAATCTGCAAATCGGCCCGGTCGGGCCAGGATTCGCGCCCGGATCGGTGGATTGCACTGCTCGCTCTGCACCGGCACCATCGAAAAGGCGCTCGGCAAGCAGCCCGGCGTCAACAAGGTCGCGGTGAGCCTCACCCACGAGCAAGCCTTAATCGAGTACGATCCGCGTATTGCGCGTCCTGAAGCACTGCTGCAGATCCTACAGGACATCGGTTATACGATCTCCGATCCGCGCAAGCTTCGGCCGTTCGAAGAAGAAGAGGCAGCGCTCGTACGGGAAGGCCGGCGCTTTTTAGCAGCGCTCGCTTGTAGCCTCGTGGCGATCGGGCTGGTGGCTCACCCGGAAGGATTCTGGATGACACTGCTATCTACTGT
>WNFH01000212.1_pt1 | contig 36979 bp, 32 predicted proteins | sample 5400411 | NCBI WGS metagenome assembly WNFH01 (sample SAMN13153347, study PRJNA577476) | soil metagenome | isolation source: 200 cm saprolite under Douglas fir tree site 2 hole 3 | place: USA:California | collected 2015-04-18 | reverse complement strand
CGTGCCTCTGCAGAGACAGCGCTACAAACCCTGGGTAATGAACTGAGCGAGTTGCAGGAACTCCTGGCGGCGGCACAACATCAGAGCTTGCTCGTAGTATTGCAGGGGATGGATACCAGTGGCAAAGATGGCACCATTCGCCAGGTACTTTCACACGTCAACCCGCAAGGCTGTGAAGTACATTCGTTCAAAGTACCCACTCAAGAAGAACTGGCTCACGATTTTCTCTGGCGTATCCATAAGGTCACTCCGGGCAAGGGTACAATGGCTGTCTTCAACCGCTCTCACTATGAGGATGTCTTGATTGCTCGTGTACACAATCTCGTGCCGGAAAAAGTGTGGAGTCGGCGCTACACAGAAATCAATAACTTTGAAAACTTGCTTGTCAATAGTGGGACGATCATTCTCAAATTCTACCTGCACATCAGCTATGATGAGCAGGAACGACGCTTACTTGCTCGCGAGCAAGATAAAGACAAAGCCTGGAAAATCGATGCCAGTGATTGGACCGAACGCAAATATTGGAAAGATTACCAGGAAGCATACGAAGATGCGTTGTCCCTGTGCAGCACCAACGAGAGTCCCTGGTATATTGTGCCCGCCGATCACAAGTGGTATCGGAACCTGGCCGTGGCGTATACACTTGTTCACACGATGCGCCAGTACAAGGATGAATGGAAAACTGAACTGGAGTCGCGTGGCCAACGTGAACTTGAACGCCTGAAGCAGATACGAAACTCCGGATAATGCAACAACGACTTCCCTCCCTTCGCGGATACCAGAATGGGGACAGACCCTTGCTTTTTCCCCATAAATACTTATCATTAAGAATATATTGATCCATGGGCAAATGACCAGGAGACCTGGCATCTCTTTTGGAGAACAGGGACCCTGCCTGGGGGGCAGGTAATGCCAGCATAATTTGCCCACTTTTCTATCGTCTCGGCTGAAGAAGGAGCAATCATATGTCCGTTGAGTCCACCACCCCATCCTCGGAGCAGTCAACCCTTCGTGCAAACGCTATCGGCCTTCCTGGTGTGTTGTTTCAATCCATCACAACCATGGCACCTGCCTCTGCTGTCGCCTTTACTCTTGGTCCCGCCGCCATTGGTTTCACCGGCGGGGCACTGCCGCTCGCTGTTTTTATAGCGCTCATCGTCTGTTCTTTCATCGCATTGAGTATCGGCGCACTCGCGAGATATCTACCATCAGCAGGCGGCTACTTTACCTACGTCAGTCGCAGCCTTGGTTCGCAAGCCGGTTGGATGACCGGGTGGTTGTTTGATCTCGCCTACCTACTCATCGTTCCCTTTCAATTGCTGGTACTGGGGCCTGTCGCCGATGACTTCGTCAGGCGATACTTTCACTTCACCGCATTGGGAGCAAATGGCTGGATTTTTTGGGCGATGGTCTTTGCCCTCGTTGTCTTTGCCCTCACCTACTTTGGTATCAAGCTCTCCGCAGACACAGGCATCGTACTTGGTGTGATTGAGATTGCCGTTTTTTTACTGCTATCGGCCTGGCTGATCGTCACTGCAGGCAATGGCAATACTGCCGCGACCTTTAACCCTGCCTCTAGTCTTGAACATGGATTTGGCGGCTGGCAAGGTATTCTCCAGGGCATGGTCTTCGTCTTCCTGGCCTTTGCCGGCTTTGAGTCTTCTGCTCCGCTGGCAGAGGAGACGCACAACCCGCGTCGTACAGTTCCCCGCGCCATCCTGCTCGCTACCATCTTGATAGGTCTCTTCTACGTGTTCTGCTCTTATGCTGGTGTGGTCGGCTGGGGCTTCAACAAGATCACGACCTATGTTAATGATCCAGATCCCTGGGCAACCATGGCAACACGGGTGTGGGGACCTTTCGAGTTTATCGTGAGCCTCGCCATTCTCAATAGCGCGCTCGCCAATGCGAATGCAGGTGTGAACGCTGTCACCCGCGTGCTCTACGCAACAGGGCGCACACGGACACTTCCAGGTGCATTAGCGCACACAAATCGCTTCCGTACGCCCGGCATCGCCATTATGCTTACCATGATCATAGCGGTAATCGCTACCCTGTGGCCTGGCCTCGTCTATGGCCCTGCAACAGCTTTTGCCTTCGTGGGAACAGCTATCGCTATTCCGATCATCCTGGTATATATGGCAACCTGCCTGTCTGTGCCATTCTTCTACTTGCGCGAACAACGGGCAGAATTCAACATTCTATGGCACATCATCATCCCTGCTATACCGTTTGTTGTGCTTGCCGTCGTTTTGTACTTCCAGTTTTCGCCGCTGCCACCGGCACCACTCTGTGCTTGGCCTGATTATCATCATTGCCCTGAGCCTGGGAGCTCCCCAAGCTCTGGCACGAAGCAGCAAGGTCTATCTCGAAGAATAGAGAAACGTTGAACCGTATTTTCATTCACAATGTACTGGTGCCCCTTGCGGGTACCAGGATAGAAGAATGTACTGGTGCCCCTTGCGGGCACCAGGATAGAACACAATGTACTGGTGCCCCTTGCGGGTACCAGGATAGAAGGAGGAACACATGGCTACCCATCACCTCGACGACACCCAACCGCATGCCTTCTGGGACAATAGCTACCCGCCGCGCATACACATCCAGCCCGGCGACACTGTTGTGTTCGAGACCCTCGAGGCCTCAGCTAATCAAGTCCGCCCTGACTCCACGTCAGAGGCACTCAGGACACTCGATTTCGCCTTCATTCACCCGCTTACCGGACCGGTGTATGTGGATGGCGCGGAACCAGGCGATGCCCTGGTAGTCGACATCATCAGCATCAAGCACAAAGGGTGGGGCTGGAACGCCGTCATACCAGGTTTCGGCTTGCTGGCCGGCGACTTTCCAGAGCCATACCTCCACCACTACAAACTGGGAGAAACCACCTGCGAATTCAGACCAGATATCCAAATCCCCTACGAGCCATTTTGCGGCGTAATGGGGGTCGGGCCGCGTGAACCAGGGCGATTTACGACCATCCCGCCACGTGAGAATGCTGGCAATATTGACATCCGCCATCTCACTCCTGGTTCGCGCGTGTTCTTTCCGGTTTTGGTGCCCGGTGCCTTGTTCTCCTGTGGGGACTGCCACTCCGCCCAGGGTGACGGCGAAGTCAATGGGACAGGCATTGAAACCTTGATGTCCGTGACCCTGACCTTTAACTTGATGAAAGGTGCGAACATCCCCGAACTGCGTTTCATTACACCAGCTGGCAAGAAGCTGACGGTTGCCGATGAAGGCGGCTACTTCGTGACCACTGCGCATGGCCCTGATCTCTTCGTGGATGCCCAGAAGACTATACGCTATATGATCGATTACCTGGCCTCCGAGCACAACATGACACGTGAGCAAGCCTATTGCTTGTGCGGCGCGGCTGTAGACTTAAAGATCAGCGAAATCGTGGATGTGCCCAACTGGATCGTATCGGCGTACCTGCCTCTGAGCATCTTTAAGAAGAGCTAGCATTGAGTTCCAACGCAGGAGGTTCGGGTCAGGTCGGCCACCTCATAGACCATAACCTCCTGGCTCATAGGGCGTATCGTGCTCGGTTACATGAACAAGTGCTTCACCCGACAAAACTTCGTGTGGCCCCGTAAGAAGCGATCGTAGGTCCTGCTCTCGCGCCCATACAACAAAGGACTTATTGGCCTCATCCGCTGCTGCCTGGTTGTCAAAGATCGTGATACCCATCACGACATTCTCCTGCAAGCTGAAGATGTCGTAGGACACAAAGCCTGGCAGTCTCATGAGTGTAGGTATCAGACCCTCCTTGGCCCGCCGTACTATCTCATCAGTCCCGCCAAAATGCTTGCTGCGTCGTACAATGACATACATAGGGGGCTCCTTTCTGCGTCATAGGTCCGGCGTGTATTCAACTATGCCTCTCCAAGGCAGTTTCCTGTTCCTATGAAGATGCAGGAAACGCTACGTAGATTATATAATGTTGGGTCTGTGTTGTCCATTTACTCCATTCAAATATTCAGCTTACATATCCCTATGGGAACGACACAATGGGATTTCCTTATCTCATATTGCTTGCCACGCCCGCACGGCCTTATCATCGCTCACTGAGGGCATACGCTTATCGTCAAAATGTCCACACCTTCGCGTTGCTATATGCTACCTCAGTTAGATAACTGGCAGCATCGGCTGCAAGACCAATGAAACCCGTGCCGCTATCAGTGCTGTCACTGACACTATCAATCTTCGTGTGATTCACGTAGAGATCTAGCGTGCTCCTGTTTGCCACGACTGCAATCGTGTTGAGCTGATTATACCCGGTAGTGATTGCTGGGGAAGACTTGGTCACCAGCGTCTTAAAGTGTGTGTTGTCGAGGCCTGCCTCGAGTTCGTAATACCCGTTTGCGCAAACTACAAAGAGATAGTATTTGGTGACAGTAATGCGGAAGATGATCCCGCCACAGTCGCCGTGTAAAATCGTCATCTGCACCTCAAAGGCGAAGTTGCCGAATTGGGTTTGGTCGGGGCAGGTGTAGACATAGCCTATTTTTGACTCGCTCACATGATAGGCTCCATTGCTGAACTGACAAGTTAAACCAAGTGAGGCATTTGCATAAACGTCCCACTGATAGGGCTGGCTTAATGGGTCATCGAATGCCAACTTCCCATTGGTGGGAGGATAAGGGTCCTTTGCTGCTGTTGCAAGTGCGACGGCAATGCTCTGTGCAGTTGCGGTGGCATTCGTGTCAGCATTTCCAGTATTACTAACTGTGCTGGTAGTTGCCTTAGGAGGGATATTTGTCTTGGTCTGATGGTTTCTGAGAAAGACAAATCCAACACTTGCTCCTACAACGAGCAAGACCACTGCGGTAAGTATCCCAAGCATCACAGGGGATACTTTTCGAGGGGGAGGGGGAGGTGGCACTACCTGATAGGGGTTGACATCATACGGGCTTTGCAAGGACTCACCATGAGGGTTTGAACCATACTGAGTCGAGGGTAGCGTTGGAGCAACCATAGGGTCAAAGGATGAACCTGGCGCTGCTTCCTGGGTAGGATCATGCGGTGATGCACCGGAACCGGCATAGTAAGCAGGAGTAAGAGTCCCACAATTGGGACAGGCCTTTGCTTCCAAGGGAAGTCGAGCCCCACAAGCTGGGCAATGCATAATGAATGATTCCTTTCTTTTGCGCGAAACCTGAGATATTACATCAGGGTCTCAGGCCAACGGATCTTATGCTGGTCTAGAATGGGAGAATTGCGCCGTTGCCTGAACGGGAGCAACACTTCCTGTCTGACTTTTTTAAGCAACATCAAGAGGTAGCCTGAAGCACGGAATACCTATTCGCCTGATGGGTGAACGTCGAGGGAAACACTTTTTAGCAGACAGGGTTGCGCAGATGTGTCTCATTCATTCTTGATAAGACATGGTTCAAAGGAAGAACGAAAGAACGTGACAGTGTGAGAAGCAACGGTTGCTAAAAAGCTCGCCTCAGAAGGTATGGTTGATAGAGTATATCACCAAGACAGCCAGGGAGGAACCAATGGTCCAGACACATTCTCGCACACCTCACGAGTATGCACAATGGGTCAGCACGAGGCTCGGCTCAGCGTAGCAGCTATGGAGTCGTCAGCATGTTGAGTCAGCAGATCGGCGTCGCTCGCCATACGCTCTATTGGTGGAAAGCAAGAGGGCAGGCAGCGCTGGAGAGAGCGTTTAGCCCTGTAGCCCCAAGAGCCAAAGGCGGTCCTGCTTACCTGGAGCGAGCGATCTTGACGAGGCTCGTGGAAGGCCATGCCAGCTATCGGGGGATCCAAGCGTGCCGAGCCTCGTGCTGCTGGGGCAGCATGTCAGCTTGGGCAAGATTGCCGCAGTAGTGCAGATGGCAGGACAGCGAGCGCAAGAGTGGATCGCCACCCATGCCCCCGTCACGGCGCGTGTCCTGGCCGCAGAGTGTCGATTTCCTACTCTATCAACAGGTGGAACCACTGCTCGTTTTTCCTGAAATACCCGCTACTCTGCTCTTCGTACTGAATTGATCAAAATTTATTACGAGTCCTTATCATCTCGGCGCCTTTGATCCGTGCGCCTACGTCGTTTGAAATCTTCCAAGTCATTGCGGCTTATCTTGTAACCCCTGCCTACGACAATAGCAACAAGGTCACCCGATGCTATATACTGTCTCACTGTTTTGGGGTTTATTCTCAGTTCTTTTGCAACCTCTTCAACGGTTAACAGTTCTTCACCAGGCATAAAAGCTACCTCCAAGTTTCTTATTCATTTACCAACGCTGTCAAAATCACATAAAATTATAGCATATCTTGTAAAATATGATATAAGGTGCTATAATCTCCCCAAAAGAAATAACGTCCTCATAAGTAAGCCTTCAGCGTAGGAAAAGGCCCGTAGTACCTAAAAAGCCTAGAGTGAACTGGACTTATAGAGAGGCTGATCCGAATAATTGATAGAAGAGGAAGATACAAGCTATGGGACTTTCTGGCCCAAAGAGGCATACTGATAAAACAGGTGATATTAGTGAGGCTGCTATCATTGCGCGCTTGTTGCAGTCAGGCTATGTCGTACTTACCCCTTATGGAAAGAACCACCGGTATGATCTGGTAATCGAGGATGCTGATGGGCAGTTCTGGCGTATCCAATGTAAAACAGGTTGGATGGGTGAGGAGCAGACGGTTATCAACTTTGCTACAGCTAGCAGTTATAACCATACGGCAAAGCAAAAAGGGTGGAGACATTACAGAGGTCAGGTAGACTATTTTGCGGTCTACTGCGAGGGCAATGGGAAGGTATATCTTGTCCCTGTGGAGGCTGTTGGCCTAACTCAGGCAAAGTTGAGGCTAACTCCAACAAAGAACAAGCAAGAGAAAAACGTGCGGTGGGCGCAAGATTATGAGCTATAAATGCCCCGAGAACGATGAAGTAACCAAAATCGCTTGACGAGCTATACATGATATGGTAATCTTCACTCGTCAACAATGGGCAGCTAGCTCAATGGCAGAGCAAGCGACTCTTAAAGTGCGCCTATGCGCTTCTGTTACCCTTACTGTGGAAGTACAGTACCACTGGAACGGGTGTGGTTAAAGCGCGACCTGACCTGATCCCGAAAGGGTAAGGGGACAACAGCATGGTCGTTAAAAGTCTGACGAGGCCAAACCAATGAGGCCGAGAGTCAGGCAGCTAGGCCAGATATGGTCAAAGCTACACTGCTTGAACTTCAGTCGCGGCGATGTATTCGCTCATCTTTCAGCATGTGATTACGCTGAAGTATAGGGTTAGCGGTCGAGATTAAGAGGGCCGTTAAACGTTCCCCCTATAGCCGCTCTTCGCAAAGAGTTAAGCGACGAATGAAGGACCTGAGTCTGGACCGGGGTAATTAGGAGAACTTAGGGATCACCTAAACATCGCAAGATGCATGGTGACGGAGTACCCATAGTACTCAAACACTCAGGGTAATGCCTGAGACACGGGGAAGGGGTACAGGAAGCTGTGTAAAGCTTCTGGAGAGCCGGATGCGGTGAAAGCCGCACGTCCGGTTCGGGAAGGAGAGGTTAATCACCTTCCAAAGGTGTTGGCCCTTGCTTCACTCGCTAGGTTCAGGGTTCGACTCCCTGGCTGCCCACCAACCAATAGAACAGGCTCTTCCACAGCGGAAGAGCCATTTTCGTGGCTGAAATAAGTACCTGATGTATTGACATTTGAGTTCGAACAGCGTAATATATAAACAGAAATTTATAAAACGAATGTTTATATGATAAAGGGATGGAGCACCTCGCAAGCAGCATGAAAGACTGGCGCGAACTCAAATCCATGATGAAGGCATTAGCAGACATCGCACGTCTGACAATTATTTATCATCTAGCACACCAGAACGAAATCACTGTAACAACCCTCACCGACCTGTTAGGGATTAGCCAGCCCCTTGTCTCCTGGCATCTCCGCAAACTCCGCCGTGCTGGTTTGATACGTACCCGCCGCGTTGGTCGTCAGGTCTATTGTACACTGGACAACGTACGCTTTCAATACTGCTTGCAACGTCTGGCAGGCCTGGTAGATCCTACTGCCATGGCCGAAGGACTGCCTGTTGGACCATCTCTGATGGAAGAGGAAGCGATTGCAGAAGCTGAAGGATAAGTTTTGTACATAGCTCCACCATAAGCTTGTTGTAACCTTAACAGCAACTTAATGGTCAGTTAAGCCTGAAACTTAACGCATCTGTAGTAAGCTAGGATTGTTACATTGGTAATAACACAAAAATAGAATTTAGGAACGGCAATGATACAGAAATATAAGCGCATGACCCAGCAGCAAGCACATTACTCGGGGAAGCTTGGTAGAGCTGACCTGCATATGCACAGCACATACAGTGATGGCCTTGGTACAATTGAACAGATTCTTCATCATGTTCAATACAATACACGCCTGGATGTAATCGCCATTACCGATCATGATGTGGTAGAAGGAGCTTTGCGTGCGCGTGATCTCTGGCTAAAAAGCTCGTATCGCTTTGACTTCATTGTAGGAGAAGAGATTACCACGAGTGAAGGTCATTTGCTGGCGCTCTTCATCGAGAAGCCTATCCCACCCAGCTTGAGCATGGAGCGTAGCATCGATCTCGTGCATGAGCAGAATGGGCTTGCAATTGTAGCTCATCCCCTCAATCGCTTCTTCCGTCATAGTTGTCAGCGTGATGTGCTCGATCATATCTGTGCTGCCAGCGATACCTGGCTTGATGGAATAGAGACCTGGAATGCGAGTTTTTGTGGTGTCTATGGCAATCGTATCGCGATGAGAATGAACCGTGAGGTGTACGGTTGGCCGGAGGTTGGCAACAGCGATGCCCATACATTGAGTGCTATCGGGTGTGGTTGTACCTGGTTCGAGGGGAAAAGTGCCCGTGATGTGCGTGCTACCATTGAAGCTGGCCTGAGCGCACCAGGAGGAAGATTGTGGCGCATGGATGATTATCTCCGGCTGGCCCGCCATCACATGAGCAAGCGCCGCAGGGACGCTCATCGGTTGCGTGTAGCCTGAATGAGAAAGGAATTCCCCACGATAAATCGGGGAACTACTAGTCCCTCAGGCTCAAGTGTGATACAATAGAGATATGTTTAGCAGACGCATACAGCAACGAGTTCGGCAGTTAGCAGCACTGATTATTCAACCGCTAGCCCGACTGGGAGTCACTCCCAATATGTTGACCGTCCTGGGGCTGCTGTTCAGCGTGTTGACGGCCGTAACGATTGCTCTGGGATTCTTGTTCGCCGGAGGCTTGCTGGTGTTGTTTGCGGGAATTTTTGACATGTTCGATGGAGCGATGGCGCGTGTACGCAACAAAGCCACAATCTTCGGCGCATTTTTTGACTCGATGCTTGACCGTTACTCAGAGAGTATCATCCTGTTTGGATTGCTCTGTTACGCCTTGCAGCGACCAGGCCTTCACGATGCATTCTGGCCTGCCGACTCATTTTTACTGCATTCGGAGCAAACGTGGATGATCGTATTCCTTTTTATTGCTGTGGTCGGCTCGTTGATGGTAAGTTATGCAAAAGCACGCGCCGAAGGATTGGGGTTAGAGTGCAAAACCGGGCTGCTTGCTCGCCCCGAACGTGTCGTCATATTGGCTATTGGTCTCTTGTCTGGCACTACAATCTGGGCAGTGGCTCTCCTGGCAGTCTTTTCGCATGTGACTGCCATTGAGCGTCTTGTCTACATTTGGCGTAGGACCGAGGCAAGCTCACATCCCTACCAGGTACCAGGAATGAGCGGAGCGAGGTCTCATGATAAATTGGGCCCCGCGCAGGTCCCAGACTCCGAACAAGAAAGTAGGGACGTGACCTTGCATCCGTCCGCGCTCGACCTCTCTTCGTCAAAAATCGTAGGGGCGAGTGAAACAAGAGATACTCCTGTACCCACAAGTTTTCCGCCGTTTCAGTAGTGGCGTACAGCAGGAGTGAGTGAGGAAAACGGCGTAGATGAGACCGGACCGGGTCGTACATGTAGTGTTAAGAAGCCTGCCCGAGGATGAGGTAGGGTACATGCAGAGAGTGAGCGTTCTGGTAGGGGCGTGACCTTGCGTCCGCCCTCCGTAACAACGCGGATCGGTGTTATGAAAGCCTGAAATAGGTATATTGGCAACAAACAAGATTTTTTGGCTTTTGCTTTTCCCGAACACCCGTTGCATATACAGTGAGAAGAGACCACAGAGCCTTGTCTCACCAATCTTCAATCGAACACTCTCTCTATATGACGAGTGCCTGGACTCCGGTCTGTAACTACTGAGACTGGAGATCTGAGTGACAACAGAAAATACCAATTTACAAAACAGCGACGTTGATGAGGCGGTCGTGGAGCAAGAACCTGTCTCCGAAACCATCCCAAATTCTGCCTCGACCGCATCTCCCCGATTTATCGAGGGAGTGCCTCCAGAGGAGCCAACGGATGAGCACGATCAAGGACAAGCGCCTCAACAGCAGCAAGACCCCACGATGAATCAGGCGTCTACTGAGGTCAGAGACGCTAGCTCCCCGATTTATCATGGGAGTGCCTTCTCATTTACAGAGGCAATCCCGTTCGTTGAGGCCGATGTAGCACGGCCCTTCATCGACTTCATTGAGGAATTTCGTCAAGCAGAAGAGGCTCGCTTGAGTTCTTCACTGCAAGAGTCAACACCGGAAGCTTTTTCTCTAGAGGAGCCAGATAGGCATGAGTTCATCAACCCCTGGGAAAATACCTCCTTTGTAAGTCAGCCGTCCATTGTAGAGCCAGGCGAACGTGATCAGGGTGAAGTGGCGGAGCAAACAGCGCAGGCCCCTATCTTGCAAGAGCAAGCAGAGGAGCAAGCGCCACACGATACCCCAACGAACGCACCAGATAGCACGCCGGTCGAGATGCCAGGTGAGCAGAATCTTCCTTCGATAAATCGAGCGGACGCGATAAATCGGGTCCCTACGACTGAACCTGCTGTCCCAGCGCGGCCTGTATCACCTCTATTGCGTCCTGCATCTCGTCTGCGTTTGCCACGACACGGCAATGCCGCTTCACGCCAGCGCGAGGAGCCTCCTGTAACAGAGGCGACGCAGGCGGTGCCTGCTCCCGAAACAGATTCTACCCAAGATCTGTCACGCCCGGCTCGTCGTTACCGTTTTGATCGTCCGGCATCTGGCGCATCTATCGCTTCAACGCCTATGCAACCGCGTACCGAAGAAGGAAAAGATACGACAAGTCATGGCCTTCCCCCGGTGTCTGCTCGCGTAGACAATGGAAGTGCTACTAGCAAGGAAGTGAAGGAGGGCAAGGGACACTCGAAACAGACACCAGATGTGACTCAACCACAATCGCCCGAGCAGAGTTCACCTAAACAACCTGCCGCACCTGAAACACCAGCAGCGCAAGGCGAGGGGACTATAACGCCTGTAGTGACGGGGTTTGATCGTCGTCGCCAGGGACAAGCTCGTCAGCGTGATCAAGACTCCCACGATAAATCGGGGAGCTACACCCCGGTTTCTCCCGAGGCTACCCCTGAGGCAGAAGTTGCTACGCCTGTTGCAGAGCCTACCACTGCTTCACAAACGACAGAGGTGGCTTTGGAGGACCTCCCACCACTGGAATACTCGGAATTGCAGCGTGCCAGTTCTCGACGGCGACGACGACGGCGTTCTGGAGATATCACGCCTACGCCTACGCCTACGCCCACTACTCCAACTGCGAGTACTGCACCGGCAACCAACCCAGGTGCACCAGAACCACCCCCTATGCCAGCGCAGGAGCCGGTACAGGCACCGGCAGTTACCACCTCGCCGCGTAGTGTTGTGCCGGCGCCTGGTGTGGCTCCAGCGACAGGTCCATACAACATTGTGTCTGGCTACACGGTCGGCCAGATGAATCAAGGCAACGATGTTCCTGGCCCATTCATGTCGCCAGAGCCGTCTCCCGCGCGTGGCAGCTCACCTGTGCGGGGTAACTTGCGGGCAGTACGAGCAGAAGTGCAGCGCACGACGGTCTATCCAGTTCGTACTGGTGACCCTGCCCTCAACCAGCTTGCTAATGCTGTAGTGCAAGGGATTCAGGCACAGACCGATCGTATGGTCAATGAGCTACGACGTGTAAATCAGGTACCGGCCAACATCTCTGTCTCGCTTCCACCGTTCCCATCAACTGAGCGCGTGGGGGTGTTTGTGGACGTTGCCAACTTGTTGTACTCGGCTCGTACGTTGCGCATCACGATAGACTTTGCCAAATTGCTTGATTTCTTGCGCGGCAATCGTCGCCTGGTGCGCGCCCAGGCCTATTGTCCCACCAGTCCACATTCCAGCGAAGATCAGATGTTCTTGCAAGCCGTGAAGGGACTGGGCTATCGCATCACCACGAAGAACTACAAAACCTTCTCAAGTGGTGCGAAGAAGGCTGACTTGGACCTGGACCTGTGTATGGATGTCGTGCGTCTCGTCGATGGCAGAGCCGTCGATTGTATCGTGCTGGTCAGCGGCGATAGCGATTTTATGCCCATGCTCGACTATTGCTCCGATCACGGCGTGCGTGTCGAGGTCGCTGCGTTCGACGAAGCCATGTCTGCTACCCTGCGTCAGAGCTGTGACCTGTTCATCAATCTGGCTATGCTCGAGGAGATACGGGCATAACTGGCGGATTTCTCACATGTCTGTCGAGACATTCTTCAGGAATATCTCGACAGACATGTGAGAAGTAATCTCTTCGTTACGTATGTTATGTATAGCAACCGTATTTTTTAGACGGAGAGAAAGGAAGCACACATGCGAAGAACGATAGACCTCATCCGCATCGCATCATTCCTGGCCTTATTTGCCATGTTGCTTGCCGCTTGTGGTGGCGGCAGCACACAGGCCCCTACCGGCGGGACGACTCCCACCAAACCTGCTGTGACTGCAGCATTGGTCACCGACATCGGTGGTCTGAATGACAACGGCTTCAACCACCTGGCCTATACCGGCTACACCAAGGCGCAAAACCAGTATGGTTTCCCGCAGAAAATCATTCAGACACAATCACAGAACGACTATGTCAAAAACCTGACCCTGGCGGCTCAAAGTGCAGACATGGTCATCGCCGTCGGCTTTTTAATGCAAACACCATTGGACCAGGTCGCCAAGCAGTTCCCCAGCAAAATGTTCGCCATCGTCGATGGCTGTGCCGTTCCTAACGCTACTACCGGAAATTGCGAAACACTCCCCAATGTAGCTCCACTCAAATTCAAAGAGCAAGAGGCTGGCTGCCTCGTCGGTGCAATTGCTGGCCAGATGGAGATGGATGGCAAGGCTAAAATTCCGAAGTTGCTTGGCAAGAGCACCATCGGAGCCGTGGGTGGCCTCTCGATTCCACCGGTCAACCGCTACATGGCTGGCTACAAGTTCTGTGCTCTAAAAGTCGATCCGAAAGTCAACGTCGTGATCAACTATTCACAGGATTTCGCTGACACTGCTAAGTGTAAAGACGCTGCCCTGGCCCAGATTAACCAGCACCAGGCCGACATCATCTTCCAGGTCGCCGGTGGCTGTGGTATCGGCGCTCTTGATGCTGCTGATCAGAAGGGCGTTTTCGGTATCGGCGTTGATGCCGATCAGAGCTTCGTCCATGCAAGCGTCATCACCAGTGCCCTGAAGCGCGTCGATGTTGCCGTCTACGACATCATTAAAGATGGGCAAGATGGCACCTTTGCCAGCTTTGCCGCGAATCCAACAAAGTTCGACCTGAACCATGATGGCGTCGGTTATGCTCCGGTCAGCGCTGCCGTTCCTGCCGATGCCAAGGCAATTGCCGACATGTATGCCCAGCAAATAATGTCTGGCGCGCTCACTCCACCTGAGAATATTCCCTAATTCCGTGTTGTAAGGGGAATTTTTGACCGGGTGACCACAAAGGTCGCCCGGTTCTTGTTTCTTGTCATCATCAATGTTATGATTAAGAAAACCAGATCCTTAAGGTAGAGACGTCGGCGGCGAAGCCTCATCCTACAGTAGGAGGAAATTCGTTATGGCTGTACGCACAGCGCAACCTGGGGCGCCTACACAGCGCCCTCCTACAGCAAAACTTGCAACCTGGATACGCTCACTTGGGAGTTCGATTGGTCGCCCTCTCTTTGCCGTAGCGCTGGCGATAGTTGCCGGCGGCATCGTCATCATGATTACCTCGCCTGGCTCGCTGCTAGACCGTTTTGCATCCGTTATTGCCGCCTACAGCTCGCTCTTTAACGGCTCATTCGGCAACTTGCAGAGCCTCTCGTTTACGCTGGTGGGTGTGACCTCGCTCATTCTCACAGGGATTTCGGTAGCGATTGCCTTTCGCGCTGGACTCTTCAACATTGGAGCCGAAGGCCAGTTGGCTATGGGAGCGATGGCAGCAGCCATTATTGCTTTCAAAGCGCCTACATGGCCTGGTTGGGTGCTCATTCCAGTCATGATCATTGCCAGTATGCTTACCGGTGCTGTCTGGGGCGGCATCGTTGGTATTCTGAAGGCATGGCGTGGCGCGCACGAAGTCGTGACGACGATTATGCTCAACTGGATCGCCTTTTTTTTCACCGACTATCTCATCGATGGCCCTTTCAAGGCTCCACAGCAGGCTGACCAGACCACTTCTATTCCCTTGCAAGCAACTCTACCGAAGATTTCCATTTTCTACAATCAGACGCTGGGTACGTTCCTGCCCAAAATTCCTCTACCCGACCAATATTTTGTGGATGTCGGCTTCTTCATCTCCCTGCTGGCCCTCGTTATTTACTGGTTCGTCATCTCTCGCACCACCTTCGGCTATGAGATCCGTGTGCTTGGTCAAAACCTCAAGGCGGCAAAGTACGCAGGTATTCCCATTAAGCGCAATATTTTTGCTGTCATGGCGCTTGCGGGTGCCTTCTCCGGGCTGGCGGGCGCGCTGCGCCTGATGGGGCAGTTTCCCTACCAGTTGATCGGCTCGACATTCAAAATTGATCCCACAGGCTTTGATGCCATCGGCGTCGCCTTGCTTGGTCGCACCACTGCCATCGGTGTGTTCTTTGGCTCCCTCCTCTTCGGCGGACTGCGCCAGGGTGGGTCGTTCATGCAACTGAACGCCAATGTGCCGGGTGACCTGGTCTTCATCATTCAAGCATTGGTATTGTTTAGTATTGCCTCTGAATTTTTACCCGCGATCCAGCGTGCCCTACCTCAGTGGATGAGCGTTAGTAGCCGACCACCCCTCGTGCCGCCTATTTCGGGAGTGGCAGTGACAGAGGTCCCTGTGAACGGCAATGGCAATGAAGGCAACGGTGCAACACAACCTGGGCTGGGTACTTCAACTATCGAGGATAATCCTGAGCAAACTAATAAACCACCATTGGCATCCGGTTGAGGGCGCATTTCATTTTTTGCTTGAGGGGCTTGTTACGTGGTTAGTAGGGGCGTGAGCTTGCCTCCGCCCTGGGAGGTTGAGGTGCGCAAAAATGTGAACTATGCCCTCCGGTAGAGGTCTAGAGGAATTTATGCAGGCAGACTGGGGAGGTTCAATCGTGTTCTTGCAAGTGTTATTCCGGGTGCTGCCCAGCAGTGATCTGTGGCAAGCTACTCTACAATTCGCTGCCTTGCTCCTGTTACCTGCCCTGGGAGGGGTCATCTCCGAGCGTAGCGGTGTCGTCAATATCGCTATGGAAGGCATGATGCTCACAGGTGCGTATGCAGGCGTCATGTCTGGATTAGCAACCCATAGTCTCCTGGGCGGTGTGTTCGGTGCGATGATTGCCGGAGGATTGATGGCGCTTATCCATGCTATCGTCTCCATCAACTTCAAAGCTAACCAGATCGTCAGTGGCATCGCCATCAATATCGCAGCTCTAGGCTTGACGAACTATCTGCTCTTCATCCAGACGGCTGGGCAAGGCGTGCCAACGCTGCCAAATGCATTACGCCTGCCCATCATTTCCTGGGGACCACTCGTGAACATCCCCTTCCTGGGACCCGTGCTCTTTCAACAAAATATCATCTTCTATGTTGCCTTGCTCATTCTGCTGGGGATGCAGTTCTTACTCTTCCGCACAAACATTGGCCTGCGCATCAGGGCAGTGGGTGAACACCCACAGGCGGCAGACACCGCAGGTATCAACGTACGCCTCGTGCGCTACCTATGCGTGATCAGCAGCGGTTTGCTCTCTGGCCTGGCAGGCGCGTTTCTGGCGTTGGGAATTGCCGGCATCTTCAACTCGAATATGACTGCTGGGGCAGGCTTCATCGCTCTGGCTGCCGTGATCTTCGGCAAGTATAACCCCCTGGGCGCTGGGGCGGCCTGCATCATCTTCGGCTTAGGTGAGGCGCTCAGCACTCGCTTACAGGATACAGGTTTTTCACCAAATTTGCTCAGTACACTGCCTTATCTGCTCACGCTAGTAGCACTGGTCGGTCTGGTAGGTCGCACGACGCCGCCTGCCGCCGATGGCATTCCGTATGAGCCAGGGTCCGAATAAAATTCCATCGCAGGAGGATAATGCCGGACCCCGTAGGGGCGGGGGTGGTGTGGAGTGGGGTGGGGACCCTTGTGGTCGCCCGCGGCCCGGAGGCTATCCTGCATTGCTACCTCTGAAGGAGGAGGATAAGCCGTGCAAGAAAGTACGATAATGGCCCAAACCGAGGAGCGTGCAACACCGCTTGCCGTAGAGATGCGCGGCATTTGCAAATCCTGGCCGGGTGTCGTTGCTAACGATCATGTCAATCTTGAGGTGCGCAAGGGCGAAATTCATGCCTTGGTCGGGGAGAACGGTGCCGGTAAAACCACGCTCATGAATATCCTCTATGGCCTGATTCACCCCGATAGTGGCGAGATTGCCATCAACGGGCAAACCGCTCACATCAGCGGGCCGCGTGACGCTATCCGCCTGGGCATCGGTATGGTACACCAGCACTTTATGCTGATCCCGCCGCTGACCGTAGCAGAGAATATAGTGTTGGGACGTGAACCTGGTGGTCTTGCCTCCCCCTATGACTTCAACCGGGCCCGTGCCGATATTCGTGACCTGAGCAGGAGGTACGGTCTCTCTATTGACCCTGACACCCGCATCGAGAGGCTCTCAGTGGGCCTTCAGCAGCGGGTTGAGATTCTCAAAGTCCTTTATCGTGGTGCCGCTATCCTGATTATGGACGAGCCAACGGGTGTGCTAACGCCGCAGGAGACGTTTGAACTCTTTGGCGTCCTGCGTGGTCTCGTGGCTCAGGGCAAGACCATTATTTTCATCACGCATAAGTTGCGTGAAGTGCTCGAAGTCTCCGATAGGATCACGGTATTACGGCGTGGCAAGAATGCAGGCGAGTTGATTACCAGTGAGACCAATCAGGCAGAGATAGCACGCATGATGGTAGGGCGTGAGGTGCTGCTGCGCGTCAATAAGACACCTGCTCACCCTGGTCCGGTTGTATTGCACGTAGAGAATGTGCATGCGCTCTCGGATCGAGACTTAGAGATCCTCCACGGAGTGAGTTTTGATGTACACGCGGGAGAGATTCTTGGTATTGCCGGCGTTGAAGGCAACGGACAATCCGAGATGGTCGAGGCATTGACAGGGATGCGTAAGATCACGAGTGGGAAGGTTACTATCACCCCTGTGAAGGATGGGCAACCGGGTGAGACGTTAGACATTACGACAATGAATGCGCGCGAGGTACGGCGATTTGGCCTTGCCCACATTCCAGAAGACCGTCGTGGTAGCGGCCTCGTGCTCACTGACTCGATAGAGGATAACACAATCTTAGGACGGGAGCGCTGGCCAGAGTTCTCATGGCGGCATTTCGTGCTGCTTCTACGCAACATTGCTGCCTGGGCAAAAAAGCTTATCACAGAGTTCGACGTTCGCACATCCTCTCCCAAGGCTCTAGTGCGCTCACTCTCGGGTGGCAATCAGCAAAAAGTCATTATCGCCCGTGAATTTTCCGCTCATCCTATGGCGTTGATCGCTTCCCAGCCTACGCGTGGTGTCGATATCGGTGCCATCGAGTTTATCCACCGTCGCCTGATCGAGCAGCGTGACGCTGGCAAGGCCGTGTTGCTGATCTCGGCCGAGCTGGACGAGATTCGCTCGCTTGCCGACCGCATCGCTGTCATGTACGAGGGCAAGATCGTAGACATCGTTTCGCCAGAAGCGACCGAGGAACAACTGGGTATTTTAATGACCGGTGGTCATCTGGAAGAACCGAAGGGGTGAGGTTCAGATTGTTGCACAAGCCACACCCACCACCCCAGGGCGTCAGCTTGCCTGCGCCCTGGTGGGGGGCTGCGCTATCACGTCCTAAATGCGGCGCGCACATTGCGGTCGGCGAACAGGTAGATCAGCACGATCAGAGCGATGATGATCCCGATAATACCTGGTGCTGGACCAGCAGTGCTGTGTCCTGTCAACGCTAAGATGCCGTTGATTACAGCCAGTACTTCAATAACTACAGTTGCCCAGAATGCCCAACGTTGGAGCGTCCATAGTCCCCATGCAAGGACGAGCTGTAGCACTCCTAACACGATGGCGATTATTGCTGCAGTAGCACTTGCGCTAAGCAGGGCAATGCCGCCTATAATGCTTAGAATGCCGTAGATGGCTACGATGATGGCGATAATCGTGATGCCTAGTGGTCGCCTGCGAACCATTGGCTCTTGAACCATAAATTCCTCCTTTGAAATGTAGTAGGGTCCCGATTCATCGTGGACCCACCCCTTGCGGGTGTCAGGATGACAATCGGATAACATCCCCTGTTTTTAACACGTCCCAAAGGAGGAGAATGGTGACAAGTTTTGAGGGTCTACGTCCTTCGGGGTGAAACAGGGTAGAAATGGAAGAGGATCGTTCGTACGGGCGTGATTCATCACGCCCTGCGGGCCGCTCGACAAGGGAATGTGGGGCGTGATGAATCACGCCCGTACGAATGGCTTTCATCCGAAGGATGGAGACCCAATTTTATGTGCCTATTCGGCTACTCGTAGCCCCAGCACCTTCGTCAAACGCAGGACCTCGGCTCCCGTGTTCAAATCGTGGTTCGCAAGCGTTGTCTCCGCTGCCCGGTTCAGCAGCAATAACGCCTCTGGAGTGTTCAAGTCATTCTTCATGGCCGCGTGGAAGCGACCGGAGAGGACAGCATCCTGCCCCTCGGTCTGCTCACCAACGAGCGTGCGTACCTGGCGGAAACGTGCAACCGACTCCGTTGCCACCTGCAAGTCTTCGGGGAAACATTCCCAGGGACAGCGATACAGATGGTTCAGCAGCGTTATACGAATAGCATCTGCACTATACTCTTTAAGCAGGTTACTGACAAGCGTCAGGTTGCCCAACGACTTACTCATCTTCTCGCCATCCTGATGCACCATACCTGTGTGCATCCAGAAACGAGAGAACGGAGCTTTGCCCGTGAAGTGTTCAGACTGGGCAATCTCACATGTGTGGTGGGGAAAGGCAAGGTCAATGCCGCCGCCATGAATGTCCAGTTGTGGGCCAAGATAGCGCATCGACATCGCACTACACTCAATGTGCCAGCCAGGACGACCTGGCCCCCAGGGGCTGGGCCATGCCGGCTCACCAGGAGCCTGCGCTTGCCAGAGCACAAAATCGAGTGGATCCCTCTTGCGTGGGTCATCGGGGAAGTTGCCACGCTCGTTGGCAATGGTGAGCATGGCGTGATAATCATTCAGTCCAATTGCGCGAGCCATTACGCCGAACTCCGGGTCCCGTCTCACGCTGTAATAGACACTACCACCGTTTTCATACGCATAACCTTTTGTTAGCAGCGTCGAGATAATCTCGATCATGGCGGGTGTCTCTTCAGTAGCGCGAGCATAGACATCGGGGCGACGCACATTCAATGAGTCCATATCGTGCAAGTAACGTTTGATCTCGCGATTGCCCAACTCGTCCCAGGGCATACCAAGTTCTCGGGCCTTGCGCAGGATATCATCGTCAATATCGGTCACATTCTGTACATACTTCACGCTGTAGCCGAGGAATTCCAGGTAGCGTATCAAGGTATCGAACGAGACATAGGTGAAAGCATGGCCCAGGTGCGTGGTGTCATACGGTGTCACGCCGCACACATAGATGCGTACTGTATTGTCTATAGAGACGAATTCTTCGAGAGACTGCGTGAGGGTGTTAAACAGTTTCATGATAATCTCCAAGTCCGAACAAACGAACCGCGTTTGCAGTAGTTACCTGGGCAATCTCCTCCAGAGTCATGTCACGTAGCTCAGCCAGCTTCTCAGCAACATATTTGACGAAGAGTGGCTCGTTACGCCTGGCGCGTAGCGGTTGTGGCACCAGGTAGGGACTATCGGTTTCAACCAGCATACGATCAAGCGGCACCATACGCGCTACCTCCGGCAGCGCATTACCCTGGCGTGTGAGCGGCCCCGCGAACGAGATCAGAAAGCCCTCAAACGCCAGGCACTCTTCTGCCTGAGCGACGTCCCCTGAGAAACAGTGAAAGACGCCACGCAATCCCTGGCCATGAGCGCGTAGCAGTTCGATCACATCGTCGTGGGAGTCGCGTACATGGATGATACAGGGCAGGTCACACTCGCGAGCGAGCTGTAAATGAGCACAAAAAACGGCGCGTTGCACTTCTCGCGGCGAAAGCATGCGAAAGTAGTCGAGGCCGAACTCGCCGATCGCCACAACCTCTGGCTCCCGTGCCATCTGGCGATACAGCATGCCTACCTCGTCGGTATAAGTGGTGGCATCATGTGGATGTGTGCCGACACCAGCAAATACTGCTCCAGGGTGCGCTTTCGCCAGCGCGAGCGCAACCCGACTTGAAGCGAGGTCACAGCCAGGATCGACGATGCGGGTGACGCCACCTTCAAAGGCAGCCTGAATGACGGCCTCGCGGTCATTCTGAAAGCGAGAGGTATCAATGTGAGCATGGCTATCGACGAGCAAACAATATATCCTTTCCAACCTATGTAGGGGCGGTAGGGACGTGACCTTGCGTCCGTCCGTGCCTCCGCCCTGGGGCATGATGTTGACCCGGGCCGCGTGTTCGGCTGACACTTCTTGTGGGGGCCAGGTTCTCTAACTTTAGGTAGTATAGTGCAAGGCGTAAGGGGATGTCAAATCGTTATAGGCCCATCATTCACCACCCGGCTCAATTGGTGTATCTGTACGCGAGATGAAAAAGCTTATCATAGCGCTGCGTACACTTATGAGTGAGCGCGAACCGACAAGTAAACGTATGAACTAAATGGGACCGGTTCATAGCTCTTCGCTGTCCAGCAAAACAGTGACCGGTCCCTCATTCCGAAGATCAATGGTCATATAGGCACCAAAAACCCCACTGGCGACCGGAAGCCCAAAGCTAGCAAGAGCATCCTTGAAACGTTCAACAAGTGGTTCTGCTAAGGCAGGGGGCGCAGCATCGGTAAAGCTAGGACGGCGACCCCTGCGCGTATTAGCATAGAGGGTGAACTGCGAGATAACCAAAACCTCTCCACCAATATCGAGAAGCGAACGGTTCATCTTGCCTTCATCATCGCCAAAGATACGCAGATGGGCAATTTTGTCAGCCAGGGTTTTTACCTGAACTTCACTATCGTCCTGCCCTACTCCAAGCAGCACCAGCAGTCCCTGACCTATTTGGCCGACGACCTGCTCGTCAACTGTGACACTGGCCCGGCTCACTCGCTGTAATAATGCTCTCATCCTTGCGCTCGCTCCATCGGCGTAGTCTGCACAGCTACCGCAATAGCAACCGAAAATTCTTTCAGATCGGCGATACTCACATCGAAGGCACTGAGGCCAAGCAGTTCAGCACGCCGCTTCGCATTACCATGCAAGCGCACCGTGGGCCGTCCGCTGCGCAACTGCACCACCTCCATCTCGCGCCAGGCGACCCCGTGAATGCCGGTGCCAAGCGCCTTGCTAATCGCCTCCTTAGCAGCAAAGCGCCCTGCAAGGCGCGTCGCCTTGCCGCGACACTGCCTTACCTCCGCTTCGGTGAAGACGCGCTGCAGAAAACGCTCACCGTGACGCTCGAAGACCTTGCGCACACGTCCTACTTCAATGATATCGACGCCAACCGCGATATTCACCCCTTGTGGTGGCTGCAGCGGCGCAGGCAGACCCGCCACTCCTGCCGGTCCAAAGAGCCAATCGGGAATGGCTACCCCAGGTTGACGCACCAGGGGGGTAAAAAGCAGTGGCAGATCTTCGTCAGTCACTCGCCATTTTCTCCTCTCAGAAATGACTGCTGTTGTGGTGCACTTGTATCCCCCGACGGCAGGACAGTTGGAGCTGGCCCTGTACCACGTCCCATAGCACGATACGTGAAGCCAAGGCGGTTCATCTCCTCTGCTTCATAGATGTTGCGGCCATCGATCAGGATAGGCCGACGCATCACACTACGAATCTGAGGCTTATTGAGAGACTTAAACTCATTCCATTCTGTCACAATCACCAGGGCATCGGCACCTAGCGCTGCTGCATAAGCATCTTCACAGAAGGTGATCGTATCCAACCGGATACCTTCGCGCACCAGGGCCTCATGTGCCGTCTTCGCGGCCACCGGATCGTAGACACGCACCATTGCCCCCTGGCTGGTTACCCAGCGAATGATATCAACCGATGGCGCTTCACGCATATCATCGGTATTCGGTTTGAAGGCCAGGCCGAGGATGCCGATGGTGCATCCTCGCAGCGAGCCGAGGATAGAACTGAGCTTGTTGACCACTGAACGTCGTTGGTCCTGATTAATGTCCATGACGGCACGTAACAATTGTGGGTGCAGCCCAGCTTCATCGGCCATATGGGCCAGAGCGCGTACATCTTTAGGAAAACAATTATGACTGATCAGTCCGGATGATGCGATCAGCGTCCCCGTGCTGGTTTCCATGCTATAGACCATTGTTTCAACGTCTTCATGCTCGACCTCACGGACAACAAGAGTCGCAAAAGCTCTGTGCCGCTCATAGCCATGAGTGGAATGTGGCTGAATATGACGCTGATATCGTCCATGGCGGGGGCTTGCCCCGCCACTACTATATCCGTCAGAGAGCGAACATTCGTGTATAGTAGTGGCGGGGGACCCTGTCTGGGGGACAGGTAATGCCCCCGCCATGCTTACTTGTGCGCGATGCTTGTTGCCAAAAACATTTTTGAGCGCGACTATCTGTTCGTAGCCACTCACCCGCAAGATATAAGCCGCTTGAGTCGATTTGTTCATCCAACGTGTACGGATGGAAGGGATGACGCCAATCGTTTGCAGCAGGAGTGTCATGCCATCCGCCAGTACTTTGCTCACGGTCGCGTATTCCAGCATCAGATTTTGGCCATCCTGCACCGTTGTGACTGCGCCATCGCCGCTGAATGCACCGCGAATTAACTCCAGGCGTAACTCAGGTAACACATTAAATACCAGACGAGGCAGGGCCTTGTCTTCTGAACGCGTGCCGCAGTGCAAGACATCGCGTAGCAGCCAGGAGAAGATGCGCGAAGAAACAATAGTCGTCAGGGCACTGGTGGCGTGCCGCTCAATGAACTTGAGGCCCCAACGCCGCAAAATGCGCTGTACATCCGCGATATATTCAGCTTCTTGTTCATGGAAGCAGAAGCCCACTCGCTCTCGTATAGCATCGGCACGCCCCGTGTCCTGGGCAAGATAGCCTTCGGCAAGATAATAGCCACACAGCCGCAGTAGGTCCGCGTCGATCGGAATCAGGGCATTGATCACCGTCGCCGCACCTTTCGCGGTATACAGCTGAAGCTTCTCAATAGGAACGTTGAGCACATGTGACTCACTCAGGTAGCGGAACAGGCGCAGCGACATGCGGTTATGGTACTTGACATCGTATGGATACTTGAGCATATCAGGTGGAATCGCAGCAGCAAATTGCTCATACTGCTCGCTGAATGTGTTATCGGTAGGCTTCACATAGACGTCGGCCTCCAGGTTGGTATCCTGGAGAAGATCGATCAGATTGAGGTTGGTTGCCTGTTCGATAGTGGGCAGTTCGCACAAGGCCATCAGTCGGTCACCTGGTACAACCGCCGCCGCAGGCAGCAGGGTGAATTGCTGATCCTTGTGCAAGATGACTGGATGGTCGGCAGTAACACGCAGCGTGCGCCCCATGCTGGTATTGATCTTCACCATGGTGCCTTTGTATGGCCGCCGGGTGATGGCTTTTACGTCGGCAAGGATGGGCAGCCCCGCCTCTAGATCAAACGCAAGCACACGCTGACTAGAGGGCTGCACAAGCTCCACTACATCTCCCAGGAAAGGTGGACCACCCTTAGCAAACAGGGTATCGAAGCGCTCCACCGCCACATTGGGGCTATTGAGCGTGAAAACCGTCTGATCTCCTTCAAAGCAACTCCCACCGTAGCCCAAGCCGGCATCCAAAAATGCCCGCCCAATGCGTTTATCGTAGCCCATGCCCGCGGCCACCTCCTTCGCATCAGCCCCCAGGCGCTCGCAAATCTGTGCAATTTCGTTGATGAAAGAAATTTTTGTTGCCAGAAACGCGTTGGATGCGTACTTAATCATCTCTGCCGTATACAGGTCAGTGATGACCATTGGAGCACGCAACGGTAGATAGAGCGTAGCAACCTTATTAGCTGCCTCCGAGTCGGATGAGCCAAGCACGACGCGATCGGGGCTCAGAAAATCCTGCACGGCTGAACCCTCGCGTAAAAACTCAGGATTGGAGACGACGGCAAAGGACACATCGGGCCGTTCAAGATTGTTGAGAATGATGCGTTTCACGACATCACCGCTGCCCACAGGCACAGTACTTTTGTTGATGATGATCGCATTGTGATCGAGTTCCTGCCCGATGCCTCGTGCTGCGCTCTCAACGTAGTGCATATCTGCTCTACCCTGGCTGGAGCCGGTGGGTGTATTCACCGCGATAAAAATAAAATCACAGTTATCCAAGCCTTCCTTGTAACTGGTCGTGAAATGCAGACGCCCTGCGTGCACATTGCGCTCGACCAGTTCTTCCAGACCAGGTTCGTAGATAGGCAGAATGCCTTGCTTGAGACCTTCGATCTTTTCCGGGATAATATCAACACAGGTAACCTGATTGCCTAGATCAGCGAAACAGGTGCCTGTTACCAGGCCCACATACCCTGTGCCAATGACGCATATAACTGACAAGGTCTTACTCCTCAGATATTATATTTGGACGAAAGGATTTTCCTGCTTCTCTTCTAGTATAGTCGTTGGTATCTCATGTCCAGGGAAGACAACGAGATCATCGTCGAGCGTATACAGCTTCTCACGAATCGAACGGATCAACTGTTCATAATTTCCCCCTTCAAAATCTGTGCGCCCGATGCTGCGGTAGAAGAGGGTATCACCGCTAAACACGCAGTAGGGATGGCTCACCAGGCACACACCACCGGGGGTATGACCAGGAGTATGCAGCACTTCGAGTGTCAATGTGCCAAAAGAGATCGTATCGCCTTCTTTCAGGAGAATATCAGGTTTTCTCTGCACAAGTGGTGCCCGGCGTCCATACATTCGTGCTACACGCTCGTCTGTGTACATATGAACATCGTCGGGATGGATTGCCAGTGGTACGGGGTAGATCTCACTCACAGCATCGATCGCACCGATATGGTCGATATGACCGTGAGTATTGATGATATATTTGGGAATGAGTTTGAGTTCCGTGATGCGCTCCAGGATGCGTTCTGCCTCATCGCCAGGGTCAATAATGACTGCCTCCAGCGTTTGCGGGCACGCGTATAAGTAGCAGTTCTCCTGGAATATACCAACCGTCACACAAGCAACGATTGGCTTCTGTTCTTTATTTGTGTCGGGCATAGTGTTTTCCTTCCCCAGGGCAAGCGCAAGACCCCCACATCCCCACCACTCCACCCCTTGCCCCTACATAGACTTTTAGCGACATAACTATTCAGGAGTCTGACTCCTCGCTGCCTACGGCAGCCCGCGTCTTTTTTTGCTGCAAGCTTGGCAGCCGCAGGCTGCCAAGCTTGCAGCAAAAAAACTCTTGCGAACCGCCGCAGGCGGTGAGGAGTCTGAATAGTTACCTTTTTGCGACATTATAACACAGGTCTCTCAAATGTTGATTTATTTCCGTATACAGGCTACAATAAGTTCACAGTAGACCCCCGATTTATCGCGGGGTATTCCTTGGAAAGGGAGATTTGTATCATGACGCCTGGTTTTCAAAAAGGGAAAATCTTGATAGGCATTATCCTTACCATCCTATGGATTAGCTGCTTCCTCTTCATCAGCCCTACCCTCGTCATCGATTTTGGCGCAGGGATTCCTTATGTGAGCCTCAGGTTCGCTGCTATTCTGCTGGGTTTGCTCGTGCTCTTTCTATTCAACCTCCTCTATCCCTCAAATACTGAGACGACGAAACTAAGCTGGACGGCAGCATTTACCCTTTCCTGGCTAGCTTTAATGCTCTTCTATCCATTCACAGACCTCACCGTCGATGAAGGAACCCGCGGCGCAGTTGCCTTCTTCGCCCTCGTAGGTGGTCTGGCCGTCTGCCTGCTGTGGGTACGCTTCTTCTCAGACGAAATCACGGCGTGAATTGCGTTTGAAGAACCAAATTTTTATTGACAATTTCGCACGAAGCGATTACAATTAGGAGAGATTGAACGGCTTCGCTTTATGGGTTACCTTCAGGAGGCAGCTTCATGGCAGTTGTACAACCAGATTTCTATCGTCATGAGAACTACATCCGTAAGTCCATACAAATACCCTCGACACAGCATAAAGAGCTAAAGGCCCTCGCCGTTGAACTCGAATCCTCTCTAGGCGATGTAGTGGAGACAATTATGGAACTTATGCAGAAGGACAATTATCAACAGTTGAAACAAGCCATCATCCAGAAACGCGAACGTGAACTCTCCACCCTTACTCACTCCCTCGACGAAGCTTATGCCTACCTCGGCTCTATCCCAGAAACTCTTGACGACGCGCGCTTCTTTTTTGACGTTGGGAGCGTCGGTATGGTCGCGGTAGCGGTAAGTTAGCATGAGTAGTGAGGCGCGGGAATCATTACCCAGCCCCGAGGATATTAAAACGCGCTCCGCAAGCTCCGCTGAGTCCAAACAAAGTGAATCCCCCCCTCTCCCATTCAGTCCCAGGCGTGGTGAGATTTGGGACGTGAACTGGTCTCCTGGTCGTGGAGCCGAGCAACAAGGTATGCGGCCAGCCCTGATCATCCAGAACGATCGCGGAAATGCATCTTCCACTTACCCCTTGACAATCGTTGCCTCAATGAGCCGCACAGAACGAGAATTGCCCCTGCATGTGCGCATTGCCCCTTCTGAAGAAAACGGCCTCACTTACTTCACCGACGTCAAATGCGAACAACTCATGACGATCGAAAAATCACGCCTGATCCGTCGCCGTGGCAGCATCAACAGCGAAGAAATGAGCCGTGTTGACACGGCTCTGAAACTGAGTTTGAGCCTCTTACCCTAGTTCAAAATCAAAAGTCTCTTCCGCAGTTCTCTGTTGAATGTTATAATTGGGATGTCACTGTTGAGATACTTTGGCGGTCCCTATCACTCAAATCCTTTTCCTCAAGAAATGGGTAATCTTACGCATGATTTCAACGTAACGCCAGGCGTATACTAGAGAAAAGATGTGTATGTTACCACGTTCCGTAGAAGAGCATAGGGAGTTGATTATGATTGAACAAACATCCTTCGGCAAACTGGTTGGGACAACGCTAGGAAACTATCGCCTGGAACGACTTATCGAGCAGAGCGAACTGGGAGCTGTCTTCCTGGCCAGCAAGCGCGATGCATCGGGAGATGGGCGCGAGGGAATTGAAACGCGCTCCGCAAGCTCCGCTGAGGGCCCGTACGAAAAAACAACATACCTGCTGCGCGTCCTGGCTGTGCCAACCGATCTTACAGCAGAAGCTCGCATGGTGTACCTTGGGCGTTTTCAAAAAGAAGCCAATCAGATCGCCGAACTGAAAAATTCTTACATACTACCTCTGCTCGACTATGGAAATCATCAAGGGATGCCCTATCTCGTGTCACCGAACCTCCCTGTTACATCGTTGAGCGCGGTGCTCACGCAGAAGGGACCCCTGGATGTCCTCGTAGCCAGCCGCTACCTGGACCAGGTAGCCACCGCCTTGGAATATGCACACGAACATGCAGTGCTCCATCGCAACCTCTCCACTGACTGCATCTTCCTCAAGCATGATGGCAACCTGGTTGTAGCGGACTTTGGCGTGATGCGCATGCTCGAACTCAGCAGATCAGACCCCCAGCAAATGCTCGTTCTCTACGGGAACAGTCTGTCCAGCGCTCCTGCTCCCGAGCAGCTTCTGGGCAAGCCTGTCGACACATACACAGATGTGTACGCGCTGGGTGCCGTGCTTTATCGCATGCTTACTGCTCATCGCGTGTTTCGTGGGACAAGCCGTGGTGAAATCGTGCAGCAGCATTTGCAAGCCCCGGTTCCATCAATCAGCAAATGGCGTAGTGGGCTGCCCTCTGGGATCGATGGCATTATTGCCAGCGCCATGGCAAAGAAGCCGGCGCAGCGTTTCCGTCAGCCCGGTGCCCTTGCCAACACCTTTCACCAGAGTGTTGCCCCTGATGACACCGCTCGCAAACCATTAGTAATCGGGGCTCCGCCCTCTCCATCACCCGCTGACCATGATAAAGCTTCACAAAGGCAACGTGTCAATGTAGTTGCGGGGGACCCTGTCTGGGGGACAGGTAATGCCCCCGCCAGGACCGCCCCCGCCCCGCGAGGCCCCTCCCCACGCATCTCGCGCCGCCGTGCCCTCACAATCATTGGCACTGGTAGCGGAGCCGCTGTGGCCATTGCCGCAGTCGCGGTATTCGCAAGTCACTACCTGGTCGGGAATACATCCCCTACTGCTACAACCAGCGTTGGCAACCCACAAGCGAGTAATCCACCACCGGTTCAAGGAACCAAACCACCACCAACGGTTCAGAGAACCAGACCTCCAGCGCAGAGAGGGCATGTGCTGGCCCATACCTCAGATATTCCAGTGAATAGCGCCAAACCCTTTCCTAATCCCAAGAGTCAGAACCCTATCCTGCTGATTCACCTGATCAATAATCAATTCGTTGCCTTCGATTCTACCTGCACCCATGCTGGCTGTCCCGTGAGCTACAATTCACAGAACAAGTTGCTCGAATGTCCCTGCCACGGCGCGGTCTTTGATCCTGCCAGGGGAGCCGCCGTCGTTGCGGGACCAGCACCGACTCCTCTCGCAAAGATACCCATCACAGTGAATGCCGATGGTAGCATCACCGAACCGTAATCGTTGTTGGCAAGCCTGGTGGGGGCATTACCTGTCCCCCAGACAGGGTCCCCCACCACTACATTTGTGACGAGGATAATACGAAATGTACTGGTGCCCCTTGCGGGTACCAGGAAGGGAGACTATGATGGCTGAGCAGCTCTCCTACCTGATTATCGGCAATGGCATTGCTGGCGCCACCGCCGCTGAAATCCTACGCGCCGAAGACTCAGCAGCGGATATCACGGTCATCGCCGATGATCCATTTCCTGTCTACTACCGCCCTGCACTCAAAGACTACCTGGCCGGGCGCGTGCGGGAGGACAAACTGTGGGCACGACCATCAAGTTTTTACCAGGATCAGCGCATCCGCTTTCTCTCCGAACGTGTAGTAGGCATACAAGTGGGTCAGCATAGCGTCCAACTGCAAAGTGGACGACAGGTCGGGTATTCGCGTTTGCTGCTTGCCAATGGTGCCCGTCCCAGCACACTCAAGTGTCCTGGCCTCGACCTGGCCGGTGTCACCACCTTGCGCACCGTCGCCGACTACCAGGTGGTGCAGAACCGCCTCGGCAGCGTACGCCGCGTGGTGGTGACCGGCAGCGGCACGCTTGCACTCGAGACCATCGAGACGCTGCGCCACCGTGGCTTTCAAGTCGTCCACCTGCTGCGTCGCCGCACTCTCTGGTCCGAGGTGCTGGACGCGACCTCCTCCGACCTGGTACTTCAGCAGGAGAGGCGTGACGGTGTCGAAGCGCGTGTAGAGGAAGAGATTGCCGAGGTGATCGGCACAAATGGCCAGGTGACCGGCGTCGTGACGACCAGTAGGGCGCGTATCTCCTGCGATATGGTCATCATCGCCATCGGCATCGACCCGATCATCGATTTTGTCAAGAAAAGCGGCATTCCCTGTGGACGTGGCGTCCAGGTAGACAGTGCCATGCGCACCAGTGCTCCTGATGTGTACGCCGCCGGTGATATCCTGGAAACGACCGATACCCTGACGAAGCGCACACGAGTGCTCGGTCAATGGTATCCGGCCATTCAGCAGGCGCGGGCCGCAGCATATAGCATGCTCGACCTGCTCGATACCAGGCATCCGTTTCGGTCGAGCACCTTTTATAACGCTACATTCCTGTATGGGCTAGACTTCGCCTCGGTGGGACAGACGAGCATCCCACCGGATGGTCAGGGCTACCAGGAGATCGTAGCCGACCCGCAGCCGCGTATCTATCGCAAAGTCCTACTCAAGGACGGTGTGCCAGTCGGGATGCTCGCCCTGGGCGACCGCAAAGGGGCGCTTGCTTTCAAACGCGCCATTGATCATGGTGTCAACCTTATGCCCGTGGCTTCCAGGCTATTCGCCGACTCCCACGATAAATCGGGGAGCTACTTCAATCTCAGCGAGTGGCTCGACAAACAGGGGGTGCCGCCGCCTATCCTGAGTGTGAGCCGAGAGGGTGCTGTTGCCGCTTCCAGGGCGACCGCAAGTATGGTAGGGGCGGAGCTTGCCTCCGCCCTGGGGGAAGCTTTTCTTGTGCCTGTCGGCCAGGCCGACGATACACCTCGCTTGACCGAGATGCAATTGAGCCAGACCAGGGTTATGACGATTGGTCGCCAGGCTGGCGTCTACCTGCTGATCGATGAGGGTTCTGTCTCACGCCGCCACGCCGAAGTAGCTCCCCGATTTATCGAGGGGAATTCCTTTGGGCAATATGTACTGCGCGACCTGGGCAGTTCCTATGGGACCTTCGTCAATGACCAACGCCTGGAACCAGGCAGCATCGCTATTCTCAAGCAGGGTGACCGCATCCGTTTCGGTAATAAAGTGACGTATACGTTCCAGGTCCATTTCGTCGCCCAGCAAGCCAGACGCTTGACGACGCTGCATGAGTTGGCAACCGGATTCTACGATCCTACCGCCGCCGGTCAGGCCGCACCACCATTGGGCCAGCCCGTTCTCAATGCCGACGGCTCCTTGCAACTTCCTGGAGCAACCAGCGCTGTCCCTGCCGCCGTTGTTGCTACACTCAAAGAATCGCCCGCGCTCATCATGATCCCCACGATAAATCGGGGGACTACGGGTAAGCCGGAGGTCTTCCACTTGAAACAGGGCAAGCGCTTGACGCTGGGACGCGACAAGAACAATGATATTATTCTGGCCGACGTAGCCGCCTCGCGTTTGCATGCCGAGGTACTACACGGTCTCGATGGCGTCTACATTCGCGACCTTGGCAGCAGCAACGGTGTGATGGTTAACCGTACTAAGATCGATAATCCCTATCGTCTCGCGCATGGAGATGGTATCGCTATAGGCAGTATCATGCTCTATTTTATTCATGTAGCTCCCCGATTTATCGTGGGAGCCCTTGACGAGGTCCCAGGACGGGGGCATTACCTGTCCCCCAGACAGGGTCCTCCGCCCCTGCTCGGAGAGGCAGCGCAATCCTACATCTGCCGTAATTGTGGCACGGCGAATACTCGTATAGCGCGTTTCTGTGCAAGCTGTGGCGCACCTCTGGAAAATCACCAGGTTGCGGGCAAAAGGTAGAGAGATAATATGCAGATACAATCATCAAGCTCAAAAAAACAGCCCCTTGTCGTAGGCATTGAGCACCGCACAAACTTGCAACCCCTCACTGAAGAGCAGGTGCGCTTCGAGATCGATATGTGCATCGGTTGCGACCGCTGCATGCGTGCTTGCCCGATCCCTATGTCGTCTATGGTCAACATCGCCGATCTCAACCGCGCCACCATCTCCGATGACATTGCTCCCCATGTGGCGCGGTTCACCGATGAATGTGTGATGTGCGGCTCTTGTGTGCCCGTATGTCCCGTCGATAACCACCGTGACCTATTGATGCTCTCGCTCAAGCAGCGCCTGGGCGTCTCCTGGGATGGGACAGTAGACATGAGCCGTGTACTGAACTATCTCCCACCCGGCTGGGACCTGCCATTGTTGCTCTCGCGTCTGCGCGAACAGCCCATGTTCAGTGACCCACAACTCGTACTCGACAACTATTTGCTGCACTTCGTCGCTACCTCCAAGCTGCTTATGCTCATGCCCGGAGCTATTGTGATTCGCGAAGGCGAGTTTGGCCGCGCTATGTACTTCATCCTGGAAGGACGCTTCGAGCTTTCCTCCGCAGGTCCAGATGGCAGCGACATGCCTGTAGCGGTCCTGCGGCGCGGTGAGTATATGGGCGAGCATGGCATGCTCACCGGTCAGCAGCGCAATGCAACCGCACGCGCCCAGACGGCAGCCGTCGTGCTGGAGGTACCAGAACAGGTCATGCAACGGCTGATGGAGATCGTGCCTGCGGTGCAGCGCTTCTTCGAGCAATTGAATAATGCCCGCTCCATCGAGGCGATTCTCAAGCGCATGGCCTTGTTCCAGGGCGTCTCGGCTATCGATATCCACCAGGTCGCCGAGCAGACACAGGTCAAACGCTATGACCGCGATGACCGCCTCTTCAGCGAAGGTGGTGCAGGCACCGTAGGGGCGAGAGTGGAGAGGGGAGGGGAGGGGGAGCTTGCCTCCGCCCGGGGACCAGCGCGTGAATCAATGCACATTCTGCTCGAAGGGTTCGTGAAAGTGGCTCGCCGCACCACAGCGGGCACGGGACGCGACAAGACGGATGAGCGTATTATTGCCTATCGCCAGGGAGGAGATTACTTCGCCGGTGGGCTTGACCTGCTCGGAGATGGGCGTCCTGTTACCGTCACCGCTATTACTCGCGCCAGCGTAGCAGAGATTCCACGCCAGGTCCTTCTCAACCTCTTCGCACGCTATCCCGAAGTCAACCAGCGCTTTACTATGCGTCTGCAACAATATCGTGATGCCGCTGCCGCAGCACAGACTGGCTTCTTCGATCCGCTTGCGCATACCCGTACTGAAACCATCGAGGACGCGATAAATCGGGAACCCTGTCTGGGGGACAGGTATCCTACGGATGCCGAGGCGCGTGCCGGACTGCGCCAGCTGGTCGGCGGAGGCGTAGTCGAGGGTACCGAGGTCCTCGTCATCGACCTTGATCTGTGTATCCACTGCAACGAATGTGAAGAGGCCTGTGCCAGGCGTCACGGGCACTCACGTATGAACCGCAAAGGCATGGTGGTTGGCAACATCAGCATCGCCACCGCCTGCAGGCAGTGTCAAGATCCCGTGTGCATGCTGTGCAGCCGTGCAGGCATCGCCCGCCTGCCCAGCGGTGAAGTCTACATCACCGACAGTTGCATCGGCTGTGGCATCTGTGCCGAACGCTGCCCCTACGATAACATCTCGATTATGACGCTCGAGGAAGAACACACATCTCCCACGATAAATCGGGCTCCCTCGATAAATCGGGGAGCTACTACCTGGCAACAATTCAGCAGCTTCTTCACCAAAGGCGCGGGCAAGGAGCGTGGACACAAGCTGCTGCCAATGGCCGCCCCAGGCCCGCTGGACGTCCATGTACCTCCCCGATTTATCGAGGGAGTTGATGCCTATGGCGAGATGCGCAAGAAGATAGCCATTAAGTGCGATCTCTGCGCAGGCTACGACAATCAGGCCTGTGTGCAGGCGTGTCCAACCAGTGCAGCCATCCGTGTACAGCCCACCGCCTTCTTCGGCTCAACCGAGGAAATTCTACGACAGCGAGCACGGTAGGGGCCCTCAGTGGAGCTTGCGGAACGCGTTTCAATACTTCGCGCCCGGGGGTGCAGGATAAAAAGGAATGTACTGGTGCCCCTTGCGGGTACCAGGGAAAGGATAGAACAATGGCCATTGCAACAAAATCACCAATATCGTCACAACGCCCAATGCGGCGTGTTTGGAAAGCGCCACTCTCCAGGGCGTTTTGGCTCTGGCTCTCAGTCTCGATAATCCTGTATGCCGCCATCTACGCCTGGTATCTCTTCACTCTCAAGACGCAACCCTTCGCAGGACCATTCAGTGATCCCTTGCGCTTCTTCGGCATCATCGCCTTTGTGATGGTCCTTGGTACAGCCACCTACTCGCTGCGTCGTCGCTTCGTACGTAGTTTACCAGGTATGGCGCGAGACTGGTTGTGGATGCACATGTTTATAGGCACAGCGGCCATCCTCATCGCCTTTTTGCATGAGAACTACGCACACATCCTGCACGATTACTGTAGCAATCTCAGCTGCTTTTCACAGTCATACTTCGGCACAAGCGCCCTTTTCGCACTGATCTTGCTTGTCCTCAGCGGAATCGTAGGCCGTGTGCTCGATGTGTGGCAGGCACGCGTCATCGCCAGAGATGCCAGCACCAACGGCGTCGGCATTGTGCAAGCGCTCGAAGAACGCATACTCGAACTGGAGTATACCGTTGAACGCCTGAGTGCCGGCAAGTCCGAGCCATTCAAAGCATATTGGTTGCACTCCCTCGATAAATCGGAGAGCTACTACGATGCAGGCACCGGGCGATTACCCAGGGCGGAGGCAAGCTCGCTCCCCTGCGAGCCACAAGAGCAGGCAGATTTTCAGCGTGCTCAACAAACACTGGTTGACCGTGCGCAGTTGGTAGCGTCGCTGCAACGGCAGAAGCGAGCACGTCTCATCTTCCGTACCTGGCGCTACGTTCATATGGCTCTTGCAGTTCTTGCGCTTCTCGTCATCATCTATCACGCAGTGCTGGAGTTGCTGACAAGTGTGTTGGGCGCGTAGGGGCGGTAGGGACGTGACCTTGCGTCCGTCCGTGCCTCCGCCCTGTCTAGCCGAAAAGAAAAACCGTGACAACTCCCCACGCATAAATGCGGGGGCTTCTCAGCACAGCCGACTTACAGCGTGATTATTCCACTCACGCGGCTTAGGTACTGAAGGCCGTGCCCCGGCCTGTGTTCCTTGCAATCTCGACAGACAGCTTGGTTTCGCTCGTCTGTGTCAACGATTGGTACCTGAACAATTTGGTACGTTAGTGCTTTTACCTGGCGGAACGCTTTACGCCAGAACGCCCAAACACTATTCGATTGTGAGGGTACAGTTGAACACTGCTATCATAGCACGTTGCCAAGCGGTTGTAAATGGTGCAGATTGAAGCGGGGTACCCAGCCCCAGCCCCAAATAAGGGAGGCGCGCTTCACCCCCGTAGCTAAAGCCAGGGGCACTCGCGCGCCGATTATGGTAGAATGTGAAATATTACATAAGCAAATGTACTTCAGGCATGTTATACTTTGTACAGGTTTCATGAGCGATGGTCCTGGTACCCGCAAGGCCGAGGAGGAATTATACCATGCAATGTCCGAGATGCAATGCGCCCTTAGAAGAAGATGCCACTTTCTGTGGTAATTGTGGCAATCAAATAGCGCCGCTGCAAGCTCAAGGGGCAACTATTGCTGCTCCTGCCGAGCAGACACAACCGAGTCTCAACAGCCCAAATTTTCCACAGACCAAGTATGGTCCACCTGGTCCTATAATGCAGGCGCAACCACGCCCTTATTCTCCAATGCCAGATACCCCTGCTCAGGGCGCTATCGTACCTCCTTCACCCCGACGTCCTAATATTAGAACTATAGTCATCATCGCCGCCTTGATAGTGCTGGTAATCGCTGGAGGCACCTTAGCGCTTGTCTTGAGGAACAATGGCAATACGAATGGCGGCAGTGCTGGTGTCGGGGGAGTTGCCACCGGGCTGGTCAGATTTGTCGATAGTCAGAACAGCCAGGGACGTACCGACTCACTCAGCCTAAACATTAGCGGCCTGGCTGCCCCGCCTGCCGGCTCCCAATACTATGCCTGGTTCGTCAACGACCAGGAGCAGATTGTGAAATTGGGCCAACTGACGCCAAGTAGTCAGGGATTCTCACTGAACTTTGCAGGGCATGGTACCAACTTGCTGAGTCTGGGTAATAAGCTAGAGATTACAATGGAGCAAGGAACGCCTAACGCGCCAACCGGCAATGTCGTGCTCACGGCCACCTTCCCACCCAAGGCCGTCATCCACATCCGACATCTGCTCCTCGCTTTCCCCATAACGCCTAATCATATTGGCTTGCTGGTAGGCGTGCTGGGCCAGGCACAACAGTTGAATGCACAGGCACAACTGTTGCAAAATGCCGAGGCCTCCCACAACACCTTTACCATTCAATGCGTCGCGCAAAGTATGATTGACATCATCGAAGGTGCGCATGGCCACCACTACCAGCCACTCTCACCGGTGTGTGCCAGTCAAAATGTCAACATAGTCGGTGATGGCTTTGGCCTGCTGGGTCCCAACGGCTACCTTACCCTTGCGGCAGCGCATGCATCCCTTGCGGCAACCCAGTCTGATTCAACATCCCTCATCCGCGTCCATGCAGGGCACGTGGAGATTTGTATCACCAATATCCAGGGCTGGGTAACGACCGTCGATAACGACGCAATTGATCTGCTTGCGCACCCTGATCACACCTTTAAAGTACAAGAGATGATGACGCTTTCCGATCATGCTTATCACGGGGTTGATACCAATGGCGATGAGCAGATTGATCCCGTTCCTGGAGAAGGGGGTGCCATCACTGCATACATTCATGGACAATTGATGGCAACGTTAACCCTCGCTCCCGGCCAGTAGGGACCAGCTTTAGCGCGTCCGTAGGGGTCGGAGTAGAGTGGGGACGCGAGAGCGCAATCCGGGGGTTGGAGCAGTAGCGTGAAATCTTCACATTTCTTGACAAACCTCCATGTTTTTGTGTAAGATTGTGGGAGAGAAGTCCAAGAAGACGAGGAGTACCGCGTGGCGCATGAAGATCTCGATTAAAGCCGCTGCCCAGGAGT